>Ga0265797_10009184_pt1 | contig 12948 bp, 12 predicted proteins | sample P2T30metagenome_FD_192433 | JGI IMG/M metagenome (GOLD analysis project Ga0265797, IMG submission 192433) | Plant litter microbial communities from East Loma Ridge, Irvine, California - P2 T30 | ecosystem: Environmental > Terrestrial > Plant litter > Unclassified | place: USA: California... | reverse complement strand
AAGGCGGATATATTGTGGACGACGACATGTGCAGAAGTTGCTCAAATCAGATCCGCGATTATGATTCTATATCTGACTTCGAGAACTGCGAATGTCCAGATTACGATTGGACCCACGATGAGTGGTCGGCTTTCAAGTTTGAACAGATGGAATATACACACAGCATACGAAACTTCATCCACAACCCAAACAAGTCTTGGCTTGAAGCAATACGAGAGGACAAGATGACGGTAACATGTGCAATTAATGAGGAGAGTTGCCAAGGTACCTTTAGGATTCTCTGCAGAGAACCAATCTGTCAGACAACCACCAAATCTCAACCAGCTTTGGACTTACTGGAGCAATGGGGGATTTTCGATCTTGACGTTAAGAAATGTACGGTGTTTGTGATGGCTTATGAAGATGAACAGATTACGGAGAGGAATGGACGGAAGATCACCAACTCGGTTGTGCGCGAAGTTCGCGTTCACAAGGTACCCACAAAAGACCAGGCCGCTTCGTCCATCTAAATACTTGCTGGAACAGATCACAGTCTGTTCTATGTGTGTATGATGACCACTGACTATGGCCAGGCTATTCTGGGCATGTGCGACTCCGTGTATAGACGGAAATCTCTATTCTAGGATGAGTAAGATGTTTGTAAACTCGATATTCAGCCAGCAAATCTCTACCACACGATATCCCCTTCTTTTGCTGTCAAAGGTGTCCCGATATTTGATGATGTCTGTGAAAATCCTGTTTGGCTCCAAAAAGTTGCGATGTGACTGGTTGTACGATGTGTAAGGACAGTCTTATTCCTACTAGGTTGTACTAGGTGCTGATCATGGTTCAGTCAACTCTTGTTGCTGCTGCATGAGTCTCTCGCTTTCTCTACATCATCGCTATCATGGCTACTTCATGCGACATGCGTACCCTCTTCCAAGGTGCCATAGAGTCACTCTTGTGATCGGGATATCTTCCTGACATCCTGTTACTTGCTTGATCGCAAACCTGTCGTTTCCATCAGTATTCAGCTGCCAGAACGGCCGATCAAGACCACGAAGGATATGTTCACGGCATTTTTGAATAGACTCATTCTTTAGTCTTCGGAATTCATGTTAGTAGCCCAGCCGAACTGGCCATACTTCTTATAAGTTTTCAGGAGTCACAAAATAATATCACGGTGAGAGCTTTACCTTCAACACAATCCAGTGCTTCCGCCAAAGTTCCAACGGCTGTTTTGCATCTCTTGTGATTTTGGAGTTGGCCGTCCATCTCTTTGTGGATCGTTTGTGCATTTCCAATGTCTGGATCTCAGCATCTTCCCGCCTTCCGATTTGCCAGCAACATTTTGCTATGTCAATAGAGAGAAGGGTGTGGAGAAAATGGACAAAGATTTATATACCTAAGGGAATGAGCCTAGCATGTGAGTCCCTATACTCAGATCTTCGTAACTAACCCGGGATGAGCGGAGTTGCTGTTCATGTGCACTGGTAGAAGACCTCTTGGAGAGGATCAACACCAACATTACAACATGAGGCCAATAGACATACTTCGATCGTCCAGCGCCTTTCAGTTAGCCATACTGCACACAATCACTGGTACCCAAACACCTCATGACAGAGCAGAACATGTTTTGTATTCTACTCCTTGGTAATATACTCACGACGTTGGCCCTTCACCACCGCCAAATCCGGAAGCCCAGTCCATAAAAAAACAAACGCCACAGAACCCTATCCTTCGACTTGCTCGATAGTATTTATAAGGGTATAGAATTGTAAGCCCCGCCCATGAAGATGAAAATGCTTCCAGTAAACCCCACTAATGTGCACTGGTCCCTGTACCTGTATTCACACCACTTTCCCTCTTCCGTCTCCGTCTTTGGCGCGCATTGTCTCTCAAGAACTGGGGGTCGATGAAATCGTCAGGCAGCTCAAACTCCCTTTCGACGAAATCGGGTATAGGCTGACCAAAGGCAGATGCGTTGCGACCGTGTCTGTGTTTACCAAGGGCAGCGGCGCGGAGGTGTGGTTTAGCATAAAAGGAGCTGAATGGGGCTGCAGGTTCAGGTGGCACGAATGGGAGGAGAAAGCCATGTGGACGCGGTGGTCTTCGTGGTTTCGGTGGCTCAGGTTCTTTGGGCTGCTGTCGTGGTGGTGGAGCATCGCGGCCGTTGACTACAATGTTGTCTGAGTCTTCGGTCTCTTCGCCGTCTTCTTCCTCGTCGTCTTCCCTCGCAGCGAGAGCTGCTTCCTTTTCAGCACGTAAGCGTTTCTCCTCTTCCTTCCAGACGCGGAATTTGTCGACTAGTGCTTCTACCTCTCTGACAAAGTAGTCGCGCTTGGCCTCCCAGTCCTTTCTCTCGCCGTCTGTCACGCCTGTTATGCCCATGACCTTGAGCCAGTCTGGACCCTGCAGCCCATCGAGGAGCCTCTCTAACTGCACCTTCTCGTGCATGGCGCGCTCCTTTTCGATATTGCGCAGCTGCTTCTCCTTGCGTTCAGCGCGTCGGTGTTGTGTGAAGAAGACCGAGTCGGCGAGGGGGTCTTCGCCGTCATTACGGGTGATGGCATTGGCTATAGAGGCGTAGTCGAGGACGGTGAAGGAAGTCGAGGACGGGGCTAGGGGTATTGAGGGATCTGAAGCATGGCGCGATGGGGACGAAGGTCTCGCTTTCCGTGAGCGCGTCGGGCTTAGGGAGCTTCGCGTGGGCTCAGGCGTCTTGGGCTTGATGGGCTCGTCGACAATGTATATGGGGGTATCGATATCGAGGAACTCTGCATGCGATCAGCTGGTAGGCCACGCGACATGTGACAGTGACATACCATCCTCTTTGGGCACACCTGCAATGATGTCGTCGTAGTTTGAAAAGTAGACGGCGAGATCACTCTTGAGGCGGGATCCACCGTCGTGGCTTCTCAGGCTGCGCTTGTCTGTCGACGACGCTGTCGAGGCCGGGGCGGGGACAGCTGGGGGCGCAGCAAGCTTGCCGGAGCTGCCTGGCCTAGGCGTGGACCTCGCAGAGGGGACGTCGTCGGCGTCTATGCCCAGCGGGGCGGCGACGCCATTGGTGATGCGCAGAAGCTCGCCGTGTGGTTGTGTCACGGTGATCTTGGTGGGAGGTCTCGTGTCGGTCGCGTCGTCTTCCAAGGCTGTGGCTGGCCGCTTCCTGCTGCTGGTGCGCGCAGGCGGAGGGGGTTTGTTGGGCGTGTGGGTTAATTGCTTGACGGATCTATCGTCATCAGCAAGCGCAAGCAATGGGCCGCTTTTGGAGGTCCGTCTTGTCGCGACGGGCGTGTTATTGTTGTTGCGCTGGGCTTGTTGGAGGGCGTCATCGCGCGACACGGGCAGGAAGTTGAGCCTCGTCTGCCGTTCATTCGAGCTTCGCAGCAGCGGAGGCCGAACGGCGTTGGCCATGATATTGAGCAGACTCGAGATCATTCGCGATTCGCTGGGTCATCTTTCAGCTATTCATCGTTGAGCTGCCATTGAGTGTCGCGCTGAGATGTGCCAAAACGCGAGCCGTTAGGGGTCGTCGAGTGGCAGAGCTCGCGCAGTTTGCCAAACGAGCTGCTGCACCCAAAAACTATCCAGTACGCCTCACCAAGACACATGCGTCGCATACAGACAAAGTGACGTTGAATTAAGCTTCATATCAGAGCCTTCCCTTCTCCATATCAGACTGTACATCAGAAGAATATTCAACGAATTGCAGTGCAGCGCATATGAGATACTTGGAAGAGTAGCGCCACCGACGCTGGTAGCCAATCAGTACCCTATGATCCCGGCAGCACCAACTCGACATTCAAAATGGAAGTAATCCTGCATGGGCAGCTTTGCGGAAAATTTATATCTACACGTGAATCTGGAACAATGAGACGTCCTCGCGACTGCTTCAGTCGTGCTCGTTACTGTCACCCGTCGTGCACACCCCGGACTACCGGCACCTCGATCCAAATCCAGCTCTTGTTTGCCACACCTGAGACACCAAGATCAACACGTACACCGACGAGCACCTCACGAGAAAAGAAAGTCCTTCAAGACTGGTGATCCAGCGAACTCCGGGTTGAGCAAAACGCAACTATTAATAGGTCAGCCGATGTACGCTAGCTTTGTTATCGATAAACAAACTTGAGAAAGTACGAAAGTCCTTGTTTCCGCTTTTCCAGAAAACGGGGCCTAAAGCGAGCTATGCCAGATGCATTAGTATATTAACTGGTGGAGTGATGCCGTACGAGGACATGTGACTTACATATTACGGACTTGGGTGGGAAGTGCGGCATGGAACCCGCGGCGTGAGGAAAGGTCTGGAGCAGCTTTGTGTGCAGATCTTCAAACTCTGAGTATCTGTACACAATCAGTGGATGCTTTCGAAGGTCGTGGAAACATGTCTTACCTCTTTCGTATCTTCATGGGACCACCCTGCAACAGTTAGCATGTGCATGAAGGTTCATCGCCTGGAGATAGGCAGCATCTCGCAGCTCCACCACGGGCCTTGTGCATGAAACCATCTTTTGGGAAAACAATTTCATGCGAGTGATTGGCTACGAGGACATGGCTCTGCGGACTAGCGCATCTCGATGCGGCTCGGAACTTACATCCAGTGTCTCGACCGTGCAATTGAAGACGACATAAGCCCCAAATCCAGGTGCCGCAGCCGTGCCGCTGATGACAACGTAATCATCTATCGTGACACCCTTGGCCCAGAGAACTTTGCAGTGGTCTGAGCCCTCATCCGTATGGTCCTCGAGGCCGATGGGAGTGGGGCGGCCGTTGTCAGCAGAGTAGTTGCTTAGATAGGACGCGTTGCGCTGGTGGGATTGCCAGTATGGCGGGACCACGCTGCCAACGCTGTTGCGGTCACCCGCGGTAGCAGTGGCGGGTTTTGCCCCATCTCGGGCTGGCGACGACGACGGGTCTCCAGTTTCAAAGCTCGCCGGCTCCATCCATTTACAGTAGATGGCTGGGCAGGTGGCGCGTCAAACGGGAAGGCGGTTGGTATCTAGGTGCTGCCGCGTCGAGGTGAGGGGTAGATATGTACAGTGTGGTGCTGCAACAGCTGGGCCGGAGCATGCAGCCAGTCGCGTCTAGTGTCTTGTTGACGATGAAAGAAGAATTGGCGGCGTTTTGCCAGCGCTCATCTCAACCGAATGATGCGCAGCGCGAGCTAGGATGCGAGACCCTGGGTGAATGACTAGCGGGTGCTAGGGCGGTGGCCAATACGAACAAGCAAACCATTGCATCCCTGCACAGCCGAGGGATTAATGGGAAACTTCCAATACAGCGTCTCACGATTTCCGACCCAAAGCCGCCCTTTCCACGCCGTCCACGCCGACTCCACAGTCGCCAGATGGCTCGAGTCACGGCCAACCCGTCCCCAACAGGCATCGTCCCGGGCGAGAAGGTAGGCGGGGAAACGCACGCACCCTTCCGTGAGCCTTCCTATCTGATACTCCACTAGCTTATTGCTTCCCGTCGACACATCCCTCCCTTTATATATCAGACGCCGCCTCTTTTTTCCAGCCTCCTCATCACTTTCGCTGAAGAGTTGCCCTTTATATTTGATTGTCCACCGTCTGTCGCTGACCGTCTATTATTTTAATACCTTCGCTGCATCTCCGCTAATACTCCTCCACCATCACCACCACCCCAACCGTCAACATGCGTTCCGTCTTCGCCCTCAGCATTGCCGCCTTCACTGGCCTGGTCGCTGCTCAGGACGCTCCCCAGATGAGCTACCCATACACCATTGACCCCGACACCGTCGACCAGTCTACCAGGGGTATGTAGAGTCATCTGTATCAACTTTGCCTCGTCTAACATGGTCCAGATTACTGGTGCGACCAGAACAGGGCACAGTGCCCGCTCATCTGCCTCCAACAGCCCGGTGTCGACTCCATGACCACCGAGCAGAACGACTGCGATTCCGACGCTCTGACCTACACCTGTGTCTGTGACAACGGTGTCTCTCCCAACATCACCCAGTACTCGCAGACCCTGCCATACTTCATCTGCCAACAATGGGGAAACAACTGCGTCGCCAACTGCAACGGTGACAGCACTTGCCAGAGCGCTTGCCGGTATGTTCGATCGATCGATCCAAGTAAAAACAACACTAACATGATTACCAGTGAGGACCACCCATGCGGAGCCCAAGACCCTTACCGCGGTAACACCTCTCTACCTACCACCATGTCCTCCACCGCCGCCCCAACCGGCTCCAACGGCGCTGCTACCAACACCATCCCCGTCACCGGCTTCGGCGGCGGCGGTGCTGAGGAGACCGGTTCCAGCGACAGCGGCTCATCCGACCAAGGCGGTGCTGGCTCCATCTTCATGCCTAACGCCGGTCTTGGTCTCGCCGCCGTCTTCGGCAGCGTCTTCTTCGGCTTCGCCGTCCTCTTGTAAACATGAGGAGAGTCAGACAATCTCGTCTAGCAAGTCTCTGCTTGCAATCTTCGTCCTATTTTTCATGCATAGCGTTTTCCGGCATAAAAACTCCAGTCCTTTTCGATTGTTCGATACCCACCTTGGGGCATTCCGCTCTCTTCATGACAGCCTGGCAAGGCTTTGTCCTTTTATCTATTGCATGGGGTTTATGGCGTATTTGTGATGGTGACGGGGTGTTGGATCACTAGCCCGAAGGGCAAAAGTAGCATTACTTAGCATGCAGTTGTAATACATTGGACGCAGAGGTGTTGATGCTGAGGAACTATTACGTATTCTTGTCATGTTGTCTGCCTGTGATGTGTTTGATGGGCTCCAACGCCTCATAAACGCTAAAGATTGATCCCAACTTTTAGTTCGGTCGAATAATTCTTTCAAAGATACAAGTGACCCCGTCTAGAGATACACCTTCGGCGGCGACTCGTCCCACCACAACCTGCCCTGTAAACTCTTCCTCGGACTCCGGCGTCGTGGATGATGATTCATCACGCTCGCTTTTCCTTGCTCTATATACACAGCTCGTAGATCTTCACTCCCCTCTAGACTCCCTGTTCGACGCCTGACAGGCGATGGCACATCAGCCATTGGTGGGGAGGCCGAGATCAGCGGACTGGGAGGCGCAGGGTGTGTGATGCTGAAATCCGGTTCATCTTCTAAACCTCGGACTAAGTCACCCTTCTTGTCAACAGTAGAAGGGTCATCGTATGGCAAGATGGGCTGTGAAGGTGCAAGTGTAGAAAGCCGTTCGACGGAAACGTGAAACATGCGTGAATCACTCGATACAGATCGCTGGAGCAAGGCTCGTTGTGGTGGACCTAAAAGTAGTGCTTGCATGGCCTCTGGGGAGGGAACGAGAGTGGGCTGAAGAGAAGGTGAAGAGGGAGTCGTATCTGGGCTGTACTCGTGGGAGAGCAGATTTGTTGTCGATGAGATGAAGGATGGGGGGAAGGTGGGTGAGTCGTCAATGGGTTGGGCTGAGCCCACAGGAACCGCAGACAAGCCGCGACTGATGTGATATGGAGACGGTATTGAGATTGGCTCAGAATGGCCATTGGCACCTGGTTCGGTCGCATTTGTAGCAGGTGTGCTGACTACGTTTCGTGCGAGGTGACATGGAGTCCTTGACGGTTTAGCCGTTGGTATAGGAGAGCCGAAGCTGGAGACTGAAGAAGACGTTGAGGATCGCCGCTCGTCTCGTGGACAGTGAGGTGTAGGTGGAACTAGGCGCACGCTTACTTTTCTTGTGGCAAGCTCTGGCCTCCTCCTGGGTCCGTTGTAATCCTCTGGTAATACTGGAGCTGATGACTGCAGTGGACCAATGGCGATCTGGTGGCCGCAGGCAACGAACTCCTCAGATGCAACGATTTGGCTTTCGTCCGATGGTGCATCAATCAGAACACCAGTCCGTACAGTGGAGGGTCCGGCCGTATCAGACGAAGCATCCTGGTGAGGAGAGAGAAGTGGTTGATCTTGTGAGATCAATCCATCCTCATCATCATAGATCATCCGACCCTTCCCTTTGTCCACTTTGCTAGGCCTTGAAGGCTTCAAAAAGTCACTGAAACTAAATTGAGAGTCTTTTCGTTCTCGCTCTTCGCATCTCTCAGCTCGGCTATCATATTGCCAATGCTTGTCGAGTTGCTCCAGATCACTATCTCCATCGTACTGTAAGTCGGTCTTCCATTGCGCCTGTATGGTGTTTCTTCTTTGAGCTCGGAGCGTTGCCTGGAAGGTGTCCCAGTCAGTAGTGGAGTAAAAGCAGCTAGGGCCTACTTCGCCGTTCACATCAAAGTACTCGCTTACATTGGGCAGATCAGCCAGGCCCATTCCAGCGAGATCTTTGGAACTACACTGGGCATATTGGTCTTCAGATGGGCGGCTTGTGTTGTCAGATATGCCCGAGCGTTGGGCAACAGTAGGGTTGGGTGGTGGGTATTCATCTTCGGCAGATCCTCTTCGACCATAAAAGAGGCGTCTAAGCCTGACATTGACCTTTTCTATTACCTCAGTGACCTGTGACGGCCTTCGGGAATGAGACCCATTGCTCTGGGTGTTGGGCGTAGGGGGCGTACTGGGAAGCGTTGGGTAAACACTGTCGAGATGCGAAGCTGATTCAGTCATAGCCACGTCGTATGTTGGTGGTGGTAAACAAGGACAGTCGATTGTTGTCTCTTGAATACGTCTTAATGTTTTTCTTCGTTTCTTCAAATATCCCCGCGTCTGGAGGAATGATTCGGTTGCTCGTCGCTTCAGCGTAAGCTCCGGAGGGTATGGTAATCGGTATGTTTCTGGTTGAACTTCTGTTTGGCTTATGTTGACAACTACATAAGGCTCATTGGAAGGTATGTGTACATGAACTTGAGAGGTCATAGCATTGGACAGCATGAAAGCTGTTGAGCGTAGTAGGGCGAGCAGAAAGAATGAAAAAAAGACTCGATGACTGGATGATTCTTATGACTTTAATAGTCTAGCGATAGCATTAGTACGATGCGCAAGAACACGCTGGTACGGCCAATGACCAAAGTCACATATTTGTACCGAAGAAATCCGCCAATAGTGCTTGGTTGACAAGAAAACAGGGTGTTGACACGATGGCGCGAACCTGAATAAACACCGATCCATCTGGTTAGTAGTATTTTGGAAGACCAACAAAGCAGTCTGGAACAGATAAGGAAGTTCTGCGCCTGCACACTCATGCAGGAGAAACATGCAGTTCGAGCGTTTCTAGGAAGACTGCCCTGTAGAATTTGGCAGATATGAGACGTTACCACGGTAGGAGGTGCTACCGTGGTGACTCGAGAGGAGATAGTTTCGTGCGTATTTCGTTTAGGTGTTGGCACCATCGAGGAGTATCGGTACATTCGCCATCATTACCACAAGAGATTGTCCGTCTAGACCTAAATCATCGGCCCTTACGACCCGATAACGCAGCATCGCCCTCGCATTATGAAGGGGCCGAGAAGCTGTCAAGGAGTCTTTCGACATCATAATCCTCACAAAGACAGGATGTACTGCCTATCAGCGAGCAATAACTGGAAGGTATAATGAAACAAGAGGGGTATAAGCTGTCTCCAGAAGCGTTGCTTCATGAGGAAGACCAATTCTCCTTCTAGAGCAGACAACTGTCGCTAAGGAAAGCCTGGAGAGGATCCGGAAATCTCAATTGGAAGAGAACATGTTGTGGTTTGGATGTGGTGGAGAAGGTGGAAGGAGCCGGAGCTAACATCAGGCGTTGACGAGGCCCCGGCAGGTCGCCGCGACTTGCCATGCATGACATAATCCTTAGCGCGTCAGTCTGCAAACACGCCAAACAAACCTATGATGACACTACCATTCCGACTTTCGTGGTTCGCGAATTAAATCCGTTTTCCCATGTTACGATAGTCTTCAAAGGCTCGTGATGCCGCCCCGAATACTTCTAAGAGGGCCCAGGGCTCTATCGTCGCCATCGGCAGCCTGGGTCCGTCTGCGGCCTCAGCAGAGGTTTGCCTCGAGCTCCGCAAATGCACCGGAGGTTTACGACGTCGTCTGCGTAGGCGGTGGACCAGCAGGTCTGAGTCTCCTGACCGGTCTGAAAGCATCGCCAATCACAAGCGGGCTGAAAGTTGCACTCATCGAGGGACAAGATCTACACAAGAATCGATTATCACAAGATGCTAGTTTGGAGAGCTTTTCCAATAGATGCAGCTCCCTCACCCCGGCCTCCGTGAAGAATTTACAGGGTACGAACGAGCGTGTAAAGTGTATGATAGTTCCGGTCTGACGTGCGCGAAATAGAAATCGGAGCATGGGCGCATGTCAACACACCCCGGGTGCAGCCATACCAAGAGATGCAAGTATGGGACGGCGTCACTGATGCGCGGATATCGTTCGATTGGCACACAGCGAAACCTCTCCTTACTCCTCGTAACCCGGCGCAGCCTACGACGATCGCCTACATGATCGAGAACGTCAATACGGTTACCGCTCTGTTGAGCCGGCTCGAACAATTGGGCGGTGTCGACTTTTACACATCCACAAAGGTCAACTCGATAGATCTGGGTACAGATACAGAGAAGATGGACTTCTCATCATGGCCAATGCTCACGCTATCCAATGGAAAGACATTGGCAGCTAGGCTGTTAGTCGGAGCCGATGGTGCGAATAGCCCAGTGCGGACTTTTGCAGACATTGAGTCGCGAGGCTTCGATTATGGTAGACACGGTTTAGTGGCTAGTCTGAAGCTCGAGGGGCAAGGCTGGGGCGGTCCAGATCACAAGATCGCATACCAGCGGTTCTTGCCAACCGGCCCCATAGCTATGCTGCCCCTTCCAGGAAACATGTCGACACTTGTCTGGAGTACCACGCCGGAGCGTGCCGCGAAGCTCAAGACGTTGTCACAAGAGGATTTCGTTGCAATGGTCAATGCGGGTTTCCGACTGTCACCCACAGACTTGGAGTATCTACACACACTCTCATCTGGACAGGCAGAAGAAGTTGAATGGCGAGAGAAACACACGCCTGTCGACGAACATGCGATACCAATGCGAGTAGCACACGTACAAGACGGTACAGTCGCATCCTTCCCACTTCGCATGCGACACGCGGATACATACACTGGTGAACGAGTTGCGCTGGTTGGCGATGCGGCGCACACCATACATCCGCTCGCAGGCCAAGGTTTAAACCAAGGCCAAGGCGATGCTGCGGCGCTCGTTCGAACGATATCACATGCAGTGCAAACTGGCCAAGACATCGGATCAACGTTGGCGTTGGAGAGCTATACCAGCGAGCGATACGCGGAGAATAATGCAATGCTGGGCGTATGCGATAAATTACATCGACTGTATAGCGTTGAATCAGGCCCGCTTGTAGGATTGCGAAGTCTCGGATTGAGAGCTGTTGATGCAATGGGTCCACTAAAGGGTTTCTTCATGAGCCGCGCTGCAGGTGGATCTTAAACGTTTGTACTTGTATCTGTAAACACATGTATGCATACCTAGGTAGCTTGGCAACACAAAACAACATACGATTTCTGAACAACCACCACCGAAGAATCCCGATATGCTGTTCCGCGGACGATACGCGGCTTACGCATTTTCCCTGCATCGCGGCCCCACTAATAATCTGGTCCTTCGGCACCTCATGGAAACGTTAAAACAGACTTGCTCCTACGACAAGTGAGCTTACATATTTCACTAATCGACCATGGCAGACCACACGAGTGAGATCGAAACTTATGGCAGCAACGACGACTTCTGGATCTTTGGATACGGGTAAGGCTGCCGAATGAATAAGCCTCTGCAAACACGACGTAGCTAACGCCTCGGTCTTAGGAGCTTGATATGGAAACCACCGCCACACTACGGTACGGCCCGAACAGAACGTTCTCACCACGAAAAGCAAACATCCCATGTTACTGCGATTGAAAATGCATTTCTTGATCTAATTGCGAGGAATAGATCAACGGGTTCCAGGATTTATCGAAGGATATGTGAGGAGGTTCTGGCAGGTATGTTTTTTTTTCATCGATGGAGAGATGTGGTGAGATGATCTTCTTTGCTAATGGTAGTAGGCGAGGTATGAACATCGTTCGATGGATACATGGAGAAGCGGGTCTCTTTCATGCAGAGTATGCTAATGTTGGCATGATACAGTGAAGATCACCGGGGAACGCCCGAGGCTCCAGGACGTGTTGTCACTTTGATCGATAAAGCGCATTGGGAGACTCTGACAGACACTGTAAGTAATCGTCTTACCTCTCCCGTATCACCCTGTTCACCGTATACGAATGCACTCAAAATGCCTCCTGCCAGAAATCTAATAGCAAAATCCAGCATGAATCCACCGGGCGCGTGTGGGGCGCTGCATACCATATTCCCGCCTCTCATGTAAAAGAGGTGCGCGAGTACCTCGACATCCGCGAGATAAATGGATATTCCATTCAGTTCACGCCATTCCATCCTGCTATTAGTACATCCGAAGTCACGTCCCCACCTCACGACTCGGAGCCGAATGAATCCGAAAGAGGCATGTGGGCGGGCATCCGAGCTACCAACTCAATAAGCGTGACGGAGGAGGCGGGAAGTATCAAGTGCCTGGTGTACATTGGGTTACCAGAGAATCCGCAATTCTTGGGCGCGCAGGATCCTGATGCTTTGGCGAGAAAGATATTGGAAAGTATGTTTAGTTTCATTTTCGCGACTGTTGGGTCATTTCCTACTAGTAGACACATGCTGATCCGGTTGTAGGCAAAGGACCAAGTGGCGAGAACAAGGAGTACCTTTACAACTTGGAGATTGCGTTGCTTGGATTAAGCCACAACAGTGGAGACGCTCACGTGAGCGATTTGGTACGGCGATGCAAACAATTGGAGCAGGAAGCTGGAGTCGGAAAGGAGGAAGGCAACAGTAGCACTCAAGGGTTGTACAGGGTAGGAAGCACGGAGGAACAAGAGGAGGTTGAAAAGTAGCATGGAGCACAGCGGACAAGTCCGTAATGTAACATCACCTGTGGCGATACGCACTTGACAACAAGATCGAG
>Ga0265797_10009182_pt1 | contig 12950 bp, 15 predicted proteins | sample P2T30metagenome_FD_192433 | JGI IMG/M metagenome (GOLD analysis project Ga0265797, IMG submission 192433) | Plant litter microbial communities from East Loma Ridge, Irvine, California - P2 T30 | ecosystem: Environmental > Terrestrial > Plant litter > Unclassified | place: USA: California... | reverse complement strand
ACATCGCCGGCTTCTACAACTGCGAGCGCTTGCATTCTGTATTGGGCAATCTGCCGCCCAGCGTCTTTGAACGCACAATGGCAGAGAAAGAACTTATCGTCGTGTCCGAAAATACTTGACCACTACAGTATTGTTGCCACAGGAAATTGGTGTGGTTCTCATCAATAGGTCTTCTTACGCGCCCGGCCCAAGTCGTGGTGGGTGCCTCCCACTTGGAATTTGCGCATTTGCTTGCACTCGTAAGTCAACCGTCATCGCCAATGCGCAGGAATCGTCAGTCCGAGCACTCGCGAAATGTTTTCGAGTGCGGCAATAATTTCAAGGTGCCGGTTCCTATTATAGGAACCTGCACAGTCGCGCTGCGATAGAATGGTTTTCAACTCAGGAAGATTATGCAGACCCAAAGCGTAGAGATTTCTCCACGTCAACTCGCCAAACAATTTGTATATGACTTCGGTACCGTCTCGATCACTAACCAATCGCTTGGGCCCCAATAACTTCGCTAGAGCCTCTTCGGCCGCTTCTTTTGTTTCGATAGTATATAGATGTTGCACTGGAGTACCATAGATGAGAGGTTAATTCGATGACCCGGCACGAAGAAACTCCCTCCCGCTGAGCAGATTGTCAAGAATATTGCACGTCGGAAGTCTAGGCTGTCAACAACCACCGAACTGAGGTGTACTGTCAATAGCGGACACGCTTGTCTCAAGCCGCCTGCTGCTGTTCGTCGAAGGATTCAGCGAACAGCGCTGGCTGAACAAAACCGATGCGGGAATGGCGCCGCTGCCGGTTATTGAAAATTTCGATGTACTCCTGAATCGAGGCCTTCGCCTCAGCACGGTTGGCGTAGCGGCGATGATGAACGAGTTCATTCTTCAACGTGCCCCAGAAGCTTTCCATCGGCGCGTTGTCGTAGCAGTTCCCACGGCGTGACATCGATGCACGCATGCCAAGTTGGGCCACCAGTCCCTGGTAGGCATGGGCACAATATTGACTCCCTCGGTCAGAATGATGAATCAGTCCTGGTGCAGGGCGCTTATTTCTCGCGGCGCGCCACAAGGCCTGTGTAGTCAGTTCCTGCGTCATACGCTCGCCCATCGCGTGCCCGACGATCTCGCAGGTGAAAACGTCTTTCACGCCGGCCAAATACAGCCAACCTTCGGCAGTCGGGATATAGGTGATATCGGTCACCCACACCTCGCTTGGTCGCGTCGGCGCGAAGCGTTGGTCAAGCAGATTTTCGGCGACGGGCAGATCGTGGTTCGAGTTTGTCGTGGCGATGAACTTACGCCGCTGCTTACAGCACAGATTGAGCTCCTGTCGCAACCGACGAACCCGATCACGGCCCACCTCATATCCTTGTGCGGCAAGCTCACGTTTGATGCGCGGTACGCCGTACGTCTCGCGCGTCTGGCGATGCACGGCAGTGATCAAGATTTTCAGCCTGGCGTCATCCTGCTTCCGTGTCGACGGCGCAGTCTGCAGCCAGTCGTAATAGCCGCTACGCGAGACACCCAACGTCCGGCACAGCAGTGTTATCGGATAGCCAGGATAATCGAGTCGCATCGCTTTTATCCACGCGTACTTGGCAGCGACTCCCGCGCAAAGTACGCTGCCGCTTTTTTTACGATATCTCGCTCCATCTCCGCCTCCGAGAGCTTTTTGCGCAGCTTCGCGTTCTCGGCTTCCAGTTCAGCCACCGAGCGGCTACCAGGAGGCGCTGCAACTGCTGTGCCTCGCTTGGCGGCAGCGACCCAGTTGGCCAGCGTCCCTTTCGGGATGCTAACGCGTACCGCTGCCTGCTCAATGGACAGGCCCTGCGCCAGCACCAGCTTTACCGCTTCTTCCTTGAATTCCGGGGTGTACGTCTTCTTCACTGTCTTCATAAATGCTCCTGTTGGTGAACTTTACCAAACAAGAGTGTCCGAAAAAGTCAGCGTACCTCATCATCGAATGGCGCGGAAAGCCGGACGCCATCCGCTGTGATAACGGCCCGGAATATATCAGCGCCGTGACGTTGGGATGGGCTGCAAAGCGCGGCATCCGCATCGATTTCATCCAGCCCGGCCAGCCGCAGCAGAATGCTTACGTCGAGCGCTACAACCGAACCGTACGCTATGACTGGCTCGCCCATCATCTGTTTGAAACGCTCGATGAAATCCAAGATTTTTCCACTCGCTGGCTGTGGACCTACAATAATGACCGGCCCAACATGGCCCTTGGCGGAATCACGCCAAAACAGAAACTGGCATTTGCCGCTTAACCTCTACTTTTAGCGTGCTCTAACAATGGGGGGATTACCGAGTGAACTGCTGAGCTGATCCAGGGTCCAACGCCTATCGTCGTCGATAGGAGAAGATCGTGAAGGCGCCACGGTTCGCGAAGCTGTTCGCCCAGCTCCAATTTCTCAACCAGCCGCAACGGTTGATCGTGCTCGCAGCCCTGCATCCGGCTGCCGGACTCGACCGGATCGTCGCCCTCATCGGCCAAATCCGAGCGGCTGGACGCTGCTGTCCCCGCTGCAAGAGCGAGCATTGGCACCGGCATGGCCACGCCAACGACCTGCAGCGTTTTCGCTGCCGCGAATGCGGCCGTACCTTCAACGACCTGAGCGGGACGCCGCTGGCGCGCCTCAGGTGGAAAGAGAAATGGCCAGATTATCTCGGCACGCTGCTGGACTCGCTCACGGTGCGCGCCGCCGCCAAGCGGGTCGGCGTTCACCGCAACACCGCATTTCGCTGGAGCCACCGCTTCCTCGAACGGGTCAAGGACGACCGGCCCGCGCAACTCACTGGTATCGTCGAGGCCGACGAGACGTTTCTTCTCGAGTCGCAGAAGGGCTCGCGCAAGCTCGACCGCAAGCCGCGCAAGCGTGGAGGCAAGGCCGCCTTGCCTGGCATTTCGCGCCATCTCGATTGCATCCTGGTCGCGCGCGACCGCGGCGGGCATACCGTCGATGCCGTCACCGGCCGCGGCGCCCTGAAAACATCCCAGCTCGTCCAGCACCTTCTGCCGAAGCTGGCGCCGCAGGCGCTGCTGGTCACCGACGCCAATGCCACCTACCGGGCCTTCGCCCGCGATCATAAAATCGCGCACCAGGCAGTCAATCTTCAGGCAGGCAAACGGGTGCGCGCGACCATCCACGGCGCCATTCACGTCCAGAACGTGAACGCCTACCATCGGCGGTTCAAGGAGTGGCTGGCCCGTTTCCATGGCGTCGCGTCGCGCCACCTGCCCAATTACCTCGGCTGGTTCCGGGCGCTCGATGGCGGCCGGATCGCTTCTGTCGAACAATTGCTGCGCAGCGCATTCGGAGTCATCCACAGCTTACGGTGACAGCACCAACATTAAACTGCCCAGGCTCGTTGGACTCGAGCTAAAATAACGCAATTGCACAGACATTTGCGGGGCAAAAATCATGCGTTTTGACGAGCCTAAGACGGATACGCTGAATCTACGCGTCGCGCCGTCGTTTAAGAGGGCATTGAAAGCTATAGCTAATGCCGAGAACCGAAGCATGATGAACATGTTGGAAGTTATCTTGGTGGACTATTGTCAAAGTCATGGGATGTCAAACGTGGCAGGGACTGAAGTTGCGACTACGAAAAAATGGAAAGAGGATGGCAAATGCCAGAAATAAGGCGCATGACAGAATTTGAGGTAGGCATGTCGAAGAGCGCGCCCCAACACTACGCAGTGGACTCTTGTCTTGCCGCATCTTGCCAGGCAGCTGCGTCGCCGCGTGCTGCCGCGGCGCTTTTAAAACCAGGCAAGAAGATCGACTCAGCAGAGCCTAACGGTATCTTGGAACTTGATCATGCATTGTGGCAGGGTGACGTTGAGAAATTCTTAAAGGGTTTGCCTAGGGAAGCATTGTTTGACCTCATTGTCACATCGCCCCCTTATAACATTGGTAAGGAGTACGAAACACGTACAGGCCTAGAAAAGTATCTTGAATGGCAAGAGGGAATTATTAATGAGTTGATCCCCCGCTTGAAGCCAGGAGGCAGCATTTGCTGGCAAGTAGGGAACTATGTTGATGATAATGAAATATTTCCACTAGATATTGAGTTTGCGCCAATCTTTAAAAAGCACAAATTGCGGCTGCGTAATCGCATAATTTGGCAATTCGGCCATGGGCTACATAACCAGCGACGCTTTTCTGGGCGATACGAAGTGGTGCTTTGGTACACCCTTTCAGAGACAAAGAAGGACAGGTACACCTTCAATTTAGACCCCGTGCGCATTGCGGCAAAATATCCTGGGAAAAAGCATTTTAAAGGGCCAAATGCCGGACAATTGTCTGGGAATCCGCTTGGGAAGAATCCTGAAGACGTGTGGAGCATTCCAAACGTAAAGAGTAACCATGTTGAGAAGACTGAACATCCTTGCCAATTCCCTGTCGGGTTGATCGAGCGCCTGGTCTTGGCGCTGACTAATCCCGGCGATCTAGTATTTGATCCGTTTTCTGGGGTCGCTTCGTCGGGCGTTGCTGCTGCGCTACATGGTCGTAGATTTTGGGGGTGTGAGCCTGTGGATGAGTACGCTAAAATCGGAACGCAGCGTATCCAAGAAGCCCTCAATGGCACGGTCAAGTACAGACCGCATGACAAGCCGTTGTATGACCATACACAAAGCAATTTGTCGAAGGCGCCGGAGGGCTTCAAATTTGAGGACTCGGAATGAAGCATGCTATGTATAGTCATTGCGGCGGTGACAAAATTCTGCCGGCTACTCTTCAGGAGGAAATCGATGCAGCAATTACGGCTGTAACGGTCAAGCCAGCTGTTGGGGCCGCGGCCAAAATGAGAGATTCATTTCTATTAAGCCTGAAAGGTTCTGGCTGGTCCAGCGAAGTTTCTGTGTCACGCGATTCGGACATGACCATTACCTCTTTAAAAAATGGAGTAGGTCTTTGCCTTCAAACGGGAAACATGGCGCGAATCTATGCGGACTTGATGAAATTGCAGGCCATGTATCTAGACAATTCCATTAAATCAGCAGCAATCGTCTTACCTTCACATCCAGTAGCGAAGCTGCTGGGTAGTAATATTGCTCAGGCAAAGCGTCTTGAACGTGAGCTTGAGATATTTAAGAAGGCTTATCATGTTCCAACACTTGTCTTCGCCCTGGAATAAAAAATGACAGATATCGCTTTCAGTACTATCCCGGCCACTTCCAGATTCGGTTGGCCCAGGCCCGCGCGGGTTGAGGAATTTAAGAAGCTGTTGGCATCGCCGACTGGGGCGACCTTTCGAATCGTTTTCCAAGGGAAGACGGTGGATATACCAATCATTCGGGTGCCAATTAACCTGCCGAAATATCGGATGGCGAATGGGCGGACCACTTCACTGCAAGCAGAATATCTCGCACGCAATCCTGATGCTCAACCCGATCTGTTTTCGGGTGACGCAGAGCTATGGGATGCTCAGGAAGTTCAGCACACGCTGCTCTTGCAGGTCGCGAAACAGTCGGATTTGCGCAAATATTTCGAGGATACGTCTAACAAGCAGGTTGAGCCAATTCTTCTGGATGAGAATGGCTTCGCAGTAAATGGAAATCGTCGTCTCTCCACTTGGCGAGATTTGTGCCACGCAGACAGCGCAAAATATGGACATTTCCTTTATATCGACATCGCAGTTTTGCCTCATTGCGACGAAAAAGAGATTGACCGGCTCGAGGCAACGCTCCAAATCGAGAAAGATATTAAAGCCGATTACTCATGGGATGCTGAGGCGAACATGATGATTGCCAAGCAGAAGCGTGACGGATTCTCGAATAAGGAACTCGCCGACCTCTACCGAATGAAGGAAAACGAAGTCCAAATCCTCATGGACATGCGCGCGTATGCGGATGAGTACCTCCGGAGTCGCGGGAAACCCAGCCTTTGGTCACAAGTTTCTTATCACGAAGAGGCGTTCAAGAAGATCGTGTCCTCTCGCCAGCGCATTTCAGGAATCGGGAGCCAGGAAGTCTTTAAACAAGCGGCCTTCGCCTTGATTGACAATCCAGACGAGGCCGGCGGCCGGCTCTACGATACGATCCCAGCAATCGTTGAGAGCCTAGACCAAATTAAAGAAAAGCTGCAATCCGAATTCGAAGTAAAGTCTGAAGCCACTGCCGTTTCGCTTGAGGATATGTTCGGCGGTGCGCCGCCCGCTGCGGGTGAATCGTCACTCGATATACCGCTGGCGAAGGAGATTCAAAAGCCTGAAAGCGCTGAAAAGGCTCGGCGAATTATCGTTGAAGTGATCGAGAGCCAGCGGCAGCTCAAGAAAGATTCTAAGAGCGCAGGCTATTTGCTAGATTGCTGTGCGAAGGCGCAATCGGCCTTGACCGCAGCGGTGAAGGACGGCTTGCGCCCCGAGTCTAAGCTCTCAGGTGTTGCCAAGCAGCTCGACCAGATTCAAGCGCAAGTCGACAAAATTCGAACCTACCTGGCCGAGCATGCTAAGCATTGACTACAGGGACTCAGATCGTCGGGCCGTGCTTGCTTGGACAGCTAATGACGCCAATGCAGCATGGCTCGACGTACTTCGTCGCCTGCTATTCGATCATACTGACGATGCAACTCAGGAGGATGGATATCGGATTTCTCTGCCATGGTGGAGCTTCGTCGCCTTGCGCAATCCGCTTCTGGAGATTTTCAAGGGCTACGGACTTATTCCTGGGGAAAGCCTTGCCATCAGTTTGCCCGCAGCCGAGATGCTGCGACAGTCCAAACGGTCCGCCGACGGATATACACTTGCCACAACTGCACACACAATTCCCGAGGCTGATCTTCGCGCTAGACTGAGCGAATTGGGGTTCACTCGAAGCCTATCCCCGGAACAGGCTCGCAACGTGAGTAAAATTGCCGCACTGCCTGCTGCTGCTACATTCTCGGTGCCAGGTGCGGGTAAAACGACGGAAGCCCTTGCGACTTTCTTCTATCGTGCGCAAGGTGGTGAACGCTTGCTCGTAGTGGCACCTAAGAATGCGTTTGCAGCGTGGGATGAGCAGATCGCAGACTGCATGCCGCACTTGCATGCAGAGTTCACGCGGCTGCGGAGCGGTAAGGACAAGATTGCTAAGCTACTAGACAATGATCCGCGTTTCATGCTGATCACATATCAGCAGCTCGCTCGCGTGCCTGATCTGATGGCGGCGCATTGTGTGCGACATAAGGTTCACGTCTACCTTGATGAGAGCCATCGCATCAAGAGTGGAATCGCTAAGCAAACAGCGCGCGCTGCGCTCGCACTCTCCTGCCTTCCTGTCGGTAAATTGATCATGTCCGGTACGCCGATGCCACAATCAGTTGATGACTTGATCCCTCAATTCGCGTTCCTCTATCCCGAGATAGCAGCGGATACAGACAACGTGGTCGACCTGATTCGTCCGGTCTATGTGCGAACTAACAAAACAGAACTCGGGCTGCCGCCGGTAACACGCGTCATCGCTAAGCTACCTATGGCGCCTATGCAATATGAGCTCTATAAGCTCATGAAGTTCGAAGTGGCGCGGGAAGCCGCGAGCGCCCTGAGCATCCGCAATAAGCAAGCATTTCGATCACTTGGAAGGTCCGTAGCTCGACTCTTGCAATTTGTATCGAATCCGTCTCTACTTTCTACCGAACTTGCTTTCGCGCATCCTGATTTGCTGGTTGCGGCGCTCGCAGAAGGGGACGGGCCGAAGCTCAAATATGTCTTGAAGAAAGTCAGGCAGCTTGCACGAGAAGGGCAGAAGGTCTTGGTATGGTCATCGTTTGTTCGCAACGTTGAATATATCGCTGAGCGCCTAGCTGATCTTGGCGCTGTCTATATCCATGGCGGCGTCGATGCCGGTGATGAGGACGATGACGAGACGCGAGAAGGAAAGATTAAGCTCTTCCATGACGATCCAAACGTGCGGGTGATGGTCGCAAACCCCGCTGCTGCGAGTGAAGGTGTGAGCCTGCATCGTATCTGTCATCATGCCATCTACCTTGATCGCACGTTCAATGCTGCGCATTACCTTCAATCAGAAGACCGTATACACCGGTTCGGATTGCCCGCCGATCAAGCGACAACAATTGAAATCGTCGAGTGCATCGACAGCGTAGATGAGACTGTGCGAGAACGGCTGAGCTTTAAAATCGGCAAAATGGCTGAGGCGTTGGAGGACTCGTCGCTTAAGCCTGACCCAATACCGATCGACCCCAATGACATAGAAGACTTTGAGGAATTCAGCACAGGCCTTTTGCCCGATGATGTTCAAGCATTGCTTAGAGACTTGTCGAGGGAGGGATGATGCTTGCCTTTTCTCCAGGTCTGGCGCAAGGGTGCTTCGAGTTGCTGGAAATTGTCTCCCGCAGTTCGCTGACTTTCCCGCAGATACACACATCGTTCGCGTACTTCGGTAGTTTGCCGACCGCAAAAATCGTCGCGACCGCCCAAGGGATTGGCTGGCTTCGCGCGAATGACGAGGGCTTCGCATCAATTTCGCCATCGGGGGCAAGGCTAATTGGCTTGGTAGGATACCAGTCCATGTTACGTCAAGCCCTACTTGATTACATCGACACAGAGCGGCCGCCGTGGGTTCAAAACGCTACCTACGGACGATCCCGGGTAATCAGATTTGCTGGTCGAGAGCTTGCGCAAGTCTTTGTGGAAGCGGGGCTGGCCCATGGTACTGATGATGAGATCGTGGAATTTTGGGATTCGATGGCTGCTTTAGCCCGAGGTCAAAAGAATGGTCGACTATCGGAGATTGGTAGGCAGGGGGAGCGGCTGTCCATTGCCCATGAGTTGATACGCACTGGGCGCCCTCCTAAGTGGATCGCAATCGATAATAACGAAGATGGCTACGACGTACTATCTGTGGTGGGCTCTGAGGACCCACGGCCGCTTTCGATAGAGGTCAAGATATCGACGCTTGGAATTGCTGGCACAATGCACGTGACGCGCAATGAATGGGAGCGTTCCCAGGACGTCGAAAATCATCGATTCCACGTTTGGTCTATGAAATCTAAAGAATGTTCTCTTGCAGTCCTTACTCCAGAAGAGGTTCAAAAACACATCCCGTTGAATGCTGGCTTGGGCTCTTGGGAAATGGTAGAGGTGCCGCTAGCAGCCTTTCGCGATCAATTCGTTCCCGCTAACTTGCTTGATTCTGAATAACCTTGATTCAAGCTTACGCGGACCCAAGATGAAAATTGATCGCCAGCACAAGAATCTTTGTATTTTGAAGGTTACTTTGCTCTTTTGGTGCACGGCTTGGAATACGCAGTTTCCAGATTGCCGTAGAGCTAAAGTGCATATAAACGCTATTCCTTCCTCTCAAAATTCTGTATCGTAAAATTACTGGTATAAGTGCAAATATACAAAGCTGACTTATCAATATACTCTTCTTCATGCTCGCGAGAAACCAATTTAAGATTTGTTTGGTCATTTGCGAATAGCTCCAGCATAGCTTCGGGAAGAAAATTTTCCGAACGGCAATTCTACCTGGATTGGCATATTAGCTTGGCCTGAAGATCATAGATTCCTTACGTAATAATGTGTTAAAGATTTCTTGATCGCCTGGCGCCAAGGTGTGCTAGATTGTAAATTTATACGATCATCTTAAAAAACCTGCAATTTTAAATAGCAAAAATTAATTTGATTACTGGCCAGGATCAAAATATTTCCAGTCAAAACTAGTAAGAACGTTCCGAGAGGCGATTCGCCGGCCAACGAACGGCTCCTCATCTTTGAGAATCCCGAGAGTGAAGAAATAATTTGCGAATTCGCTCGCAAGCTCAACAAGACAGCACATCAGAAAAACTGTTCCAGTTATAGTCCCTTTGAATATCTCATTATATAAATCTTGAGGCGTTTTTGCTGCTGATATTATCCCAGGTAAATTATCTTTCAGTAAATCATCTGCAAGCCACCCTGTCGACTGATAATGAACGGTATTTCTATGTAGCGCAAAGCTCTTTATGTCCAAATCATTTATCGCGTTGGATAAAAATTCAGCGAGTGGCGATCGGGATTTCAGAGTGCGCAATAATCTTTTTAGAATTGCCCATTTGTGAAAATGATCCAAAGATTTAAATCTTATGAATTTATAGGTCTCCACACTACTTTTAGTTAGAGAGGTTGATTTTTTTTCGCCAGGCTCCCACACGTCGACAAGAATGAAGTTATTGCCATCCCTTTCAGTAGTCAATCCCAGAAAACCCATGATGCTTGCAAGCGCGAACAGAGAAGATTGATATGCATCCACTACAGCCCAGGTCTGCTTCCCTTCAGTTATTCCACGTGAACAAGAAATCTGCACGTGAATCGCTTTATGAAGTAGATAGAAAGCCTCGCGCAGTACCGCAGGACGTGCGCCCGATATAGGCTGAGTTAAATCACCTTTTTTAGGTACTTTAAAAAGTAACGCTTCGATAGTTGAAATCGATCCAATACTTTCTTGAGGCGGCGAACCTGGTGGGAAGATTTCGGGTATGTGTGCTACCCACCCACGCAAAATATCTGACTGGCTTCTGCTGCTAATACGTTCAATTTTAGATTCCCATTCAGGCCAATCTGAGCCTGTCGACTTAATCGGCATGGCCTTAGCGGCTTGTTGTTCTGCTTCACGCTGCTTAGCAGGAGAAAGTGCCGGCTTCTTTGCGCCCATGATTTAGCTAAGAAAGTTTAAGAACGTGACTACCAGGGGAAGTTGATGAGTATTGACGGAACTCTTCGGTTAGGTCTTTTCCAACTGCAATTTCGGCTGCGCTTCCAGTGCTACCCTTCCATTTGGAAACATCTATATGCGAAATCGCACCGAGAACTTCAGTTACATCTGCAACAGCAAATGACTGTTTGTCTTTCAAAGATGCACTAAATAAGGTTGGAAAAAAATTAAATAGCGCGCCAAAACCGATAGTTTGGAAAAAAATCGGATTTGTACTTTGAAATTCTTTAGGGAAAACGTTTTTCATTGCTTGATAAAAATTATCAATCACTTTGATTTGGTCTTCAAGGCTATACGTCCCTAAAAGTCCAGAATCTTCACGCACTAGAGGTGCGAGCTTACGAACGAAGTTTACAAGCGAGAGTTGTCCATTTTTAGGAGAAGTGGTCGACACAATTCGTGAAGAAAATGGTGAGCTTTCATCATTTCTTAATGCGATTGCGATGTCTGCCGCTCGCTCTTTTGCCATGTCTGCGGGCGACATTCTTGCTGGGAGCTTTTTCAGCAACGAATAATAAAGGGACGTGGGTACACCCTTGGCCTCCCTATTCACGGTCACAAATTGCTGAATCTGTTCATCAATGGAAAGGCCTATAAAAGCAACAACGGGAAGCAAAATTTCTGTTTGGGCCAGCATGGAGCCGATAAGGCGGTGTTGCCCATCAATTACCCAACCAGATTTTTTTCCGCCCTTTATCTTTATCTCATTCCCGTCGAAAGTGGCTGCACGCTTTTCCAATGTAATCAACAGGCTCAGCGGGATCGAGTTTCCATTGTCGACAAACTTGGAAATGGAAGCAGTCCGTGCTGGTGATGCTACACGTTGATAGCCTTTGTCCTCATCCTCTTCCTTTTGATTAACAGAGACAAAAGAATATATATCCTTCGCTGAAGCGAAAAACATATACAAACTACGACCGTTTTGATTTCCTACAATGCACGGATAACTATGTTCTTTCGGTTTTGTCGTCATCGTGATTACCTTTAAATAAAAATTCTTCCTTGATTATTTTCCAACCAAAAATGGTCGGGCCGCTGGGCAACTCGTTCAGCCGCTTTGGGTTCATGCACTGATAGGCCTATCGATCGAACTTGAACAATACCTTGAGAGCTTCGGTTATTCTGCTTCGAGAAATATCATCATATTTCTGTAGTAATTTATCGCCTAAAACCTACGATTCTCGAGGATCTCTGCAACCCCGGTGGAACCCACTCCACAATATGGATCAAATGCCAGGCCGTCTGGAGCGCGTAACGCCCTGATCATACGTTGTGCAAGTGCTACTGAGAACTTGCGTGGGCGGCTTGTTGTCTCTACATGTTTAGACTTTATATTCGGAATACTCAAGACGTCTGACGGATTCTTATCAATAGGATTTCCGCTCTATTCCCCTTGCTGGGGCCTTTGGAAGACCGTCTTCCGGGATGTTTTGCTTAATTCGAACAGCGTCCAGATCAAAGATGTATTCGTCACCTTTTGTAAACCACATAATATTTTCGCGACGACCACTAAAACGCGTCTGAAAATGAATCCCATGGCCGAATGCCCACACAATCCTATTCCTGAGCTTTATTTCAGGGAATTGTCGCACCATGTCATTGGCTAAAAGGTCCAACAGCACGAGCTCGTTTTTCCTGCCCCATCAGCAGTAGCTTGTACGATTTCGGGCAACATTGCTGTATGCGCATAGGTATACGAAGTGAGGTTATTGTTGCCTTCGTACTCCTCCCCATCGAATAGCGGGCGAAGTAAGGCGAGACTGAGGGCGTGATCGGGGAGAATTTGAGCGGAATTGATGCTGTCCCCTAGGCGAATAATATTTGGCGACTTCCCTCGCACACAGAATTCCACGTTTGTTGCGCTTTGTCAGTTACAAACATATTTGTGTCTCGATGCAGATATTTTATTATATCTTAGCTTAGCTTAGCTTAGCTTAGCTTAGCGAAGTGTCCCCGTTGTCATGATAACGATTCTTCTTTTGTAAGTACTATGTGCATTCGAAAGTTCGTCATTTTTTCGTAGAGCGGCAAGACAGGTCGATATCACGAGCTACAGCCCGGCTCATGCTAGGCTAGGAACATGGATACGCCAAATCACACCCCTTCGGCGCGGCGCACGATGTTCCGGCTGGCCGCCATCGTCGTCGGCGCCAGCCTGCTGTCCTCCTGCGCCAGCGTGTTCGGCCCGCGCCAGGTCGAGCTGCCGCTGTACAAGCTGCAGGCGGGCCTGGACCGCCGCTTCCCCATCAACGAGCGTC
>Ga0265797_10009181_pt1 | contig 12950 bp, 8 predicted proteins | sample P2T30metagenome_FD_192433 | JGI IMG/M metagenome (GOLD analysis project Ga0265797, IMG submission 192433) | Plant litter microbial communities from East Loma Ridge, Irvine, California - P2 T30 | ecosystem: Environmental > Terrestrial > Plant litter > Unclassified | place: USA: California... | reverse complement strand
TGAAGAAGGCTGTCAATGACTCGTCAAACGCATCGAACGAACCTCAGGAAACATCAGTTGATACCATGGTTGTCTGCAAACTTTTGATGACAACCTGGCCATTCGAACATTCAGAGGATGGATGTCGGTGGAATTTCATACAGATACAAACCAAGCCATGAGGTTCTGAACTCGAAGTCTCAACACTGGTGACGATTGATCAGAGATCGTCGTTTGCTACTTGAGTTTGATGCCCGAGGAATGGTGTAGCTTTTATACCACTCCATGCCTCCGAGAGTCCACCCACGAAGCACAACATCATTTTTCACTCACTGCTACCATCCTTACTCACCACCACTGTCGCATACTCACAATGGCTTTTCGCCCAAAGACGTCCACGTTGTACTGGCACGACGAGTTGAGGCGCATTACACCTACCTTGAAGGTTTGTGGCTCAGCCGCCGGAAACCTCCTTCGCCGGAGCTTTGCTGATCGGCTTGGATGAGCTTGCTTTGGCCTATGCGACTGCCGCTTGTTGCTGGCACACCCACTGCCAGAAATCCAGCTCGAGCCCGTTGAAATACGCCCGATCGAACGCTTTGGGAGTGGCATGTCCGATGCTTGCAGCATCACGTACCGCCATCAATGCCTGACCCAGGAGATTGCAGTCTTTGTTGTCTTCCCACTCGTCGCGGTGTTCGAATGCGACGTTCGCTGCAAAACCAATGCCACGTTCCTTGTCACCCGGCGAAGCCTGAACGAGTTCGTAGTTGCCTGTTCTCTGCAGGACGTCCATCAACTTTTCGTCGGCCGCGAATTTGGCCTCTAGTCCGATCCTCAAGAACCCAGAGACCACAGACGTCCAATGTTTTTCCCACGCACTCGACCACTCCGGGTGCTGTTTCGTTGCCAGACGGATGTATTTCCGGACGAAATTACAAGGGGTGAGAGCCCCGCCGAGGGCAAGTACGACATCTGCAACGTCGTAGGATGAGAGAGGCGCACAACAATAAAAGTTGGTGTCAATGGGAAGAAGATCGGTGAGCTCAAGAATATCTTGTGACCAGAAACGCCAAGCCTCAAGGGAAGTAACATGTGACACGACTGCCAGATGAGCGACCACATGTTACGGTCCCAGACGATTCGAGTATGTTGACCGGGCGGCAATTCGTGACCCGCAGAAAAGCTGGCCGTCAGATCTGAATTATGTCTTCGACAAGACAAATCCGAAAGCATCAAGAACGATCATCCTCGGACCTTATACGACTGAGACGGTCTACGACGTTCCGAGTGCGTACGTGTCTTTGAGTCCTGCGACGGCAATGCCTCGTGCAAAACGAACTTCTCAGCGGCAACACAAGAAATGATTAAAACGAGATCTCAAGGTAGCACTTCTGGGATAGCTCCCTCAATACCTCGGACTGAGGCAACGCTTGGCCACATTTACGTGTGCGAACATGTCGGGGTACGAGTTCCATTCTGCTCCAATCCACAATGCTGATGGATTTCGAGGGCGTGATATCGAGGAGTGGTGGCGTCGACTTGTTGCCGCTCGCATCCGTCATTGGCAGCACACTGCTTGGAGACCGACGGATGCTGGCCAGCTGGTCGAAATACTTGAAGTATTTCCGGATGTTACTGAGATTCTTGGATCTCAGCGGTTCGAGCAGTGATGTGACTTCGAATCGCTTCAGATGACGTAGCAGGGTATAGGTCTTCTGTCACATGCTCTTGGACGAGGCATCCCTCTGACTGCCATCGCTGGCTTATGTCTTGGGCGTTGTCCGAGCTGTCAGAGCTGATACCTTTTACTCCAGCTTTACATGATTTGTATCGGTCTCGAGAGTCATGACGTGCCGTAGCACGCATGTGTCGGGGACACCTGCGGCATAGCCGCGCAGTCCTGCTTCTGCGTTGAGGCACCATTCCACCTTTCGCTCTTGTCTTTTAGCTTCCTCTTCGCTGCTATCTCTGACTCCAGCTTTGCAAAGTCTGGGTGAGCCTGCAGACGTTTCTCGGCGCGTTGCCAGAGTAGCTTTGTTTCTGCCGCGATGTCCGTCGCGCTGTTGACCATTGGCGTTGCGGTCAGGTACCAGTTTGTTTCGTCGTTAAGCCGGCGCAACATCCAATGAAGCTGCGTCTTGTCGTTCCTCGTCTGATGGCCTTCGTCAGACATCGTCAAGCTGATTTTACCCTTCCATAAATGGTCGATGTGGAAAACTCTGAATCCACGTTTCTTCTTGTTGTAGCACCAGTCGCTAGCCAAGGAGCCTTGCCGGGCAAATAAGTCTCGAGCGATAGTGGTGTAAGGCCCGAGTGGGATTATCCGCGTCGCGTTCGGGTCAAGCTCAGTGCTGTCGATACCACACTTCAAAACTCGATGGCTGGTTTCCGGCGCATCAGGAGTCGCTCCACGGTCGACGTGCTAAAAGCGCCTTAGACCGTGCTCCGGTACTCAGTCCCATTCCGATCCAGGGCTTCGCGACGAGGGACGGTGGCATGGGACACCTTCGCTCATGCTTCGACAGCCAATCGAAGTTTGCTATGTAAGTAGCGGAGTTACATAAAGCCCTCCCGGTTTCAAAAGAGTCTTCCGCTGATTGTGGGCCGATCATCCGTCGCGTACATAACAGCATGTGTTCGAGCCCAGTGAGATCATAGATGTGATGCAAAGTAAGGCCAAAGAACGTAGAGAGATCTCAATGCAATTTGCCAGAATTTTCAAGACACTTGTAAGGCCGAAGGCGAAATTGAAGCCACGACCATAGTATCACCAAGTGTAAGATCCTAGCATCGGGGATGTTGCGCCATCCTTTGGAATATCCTGATGTGTTGCGTAGTCTGGTGGAGTGTCACCATGCCGAATCCGAAAGCACGTTGCATGAATACAAGTCAGAGCGGCATCTCGTTCATTGCAAAAGCATGAAGCACTTTCATGCCAGTACAGATGTGTCGGTGGCTTTCAGTCGACGCGATTTGACACCTGACCGTCACGGCTTAGACGATGCCGCTGTGAGCGCCAAGTCCGCAAGTTCAACTTCGAATTTTGGCCAAGTCGTTATCATCCACTTCCTCCAAAATTGAGTATCTCCAACACCATTGGACGAACCGATCTGTTGATCGATGCGTTCGATTTGTAAGACTCTGTTGCAAATGATAGCCTGTCTGGTCTGCCTCTGTTGACCTACAAGAACCAAAAATCAAGCGTGAGGTGTGAAACCCTTCAAAAGATCAAAAGTGAAACGTGATTGCCCCCTACCCGGATTGAACGAATGACCTCGGCATGCCTGTGCGATTGTACAAGTGCCGCGCTCTACCACTGAGCTAAAGGGGCTGTGGTATTGCTTGTTGGATGAATGGGGACTACTTTGAATCAATATGTAGCTCATTACGAGCAACGACCATTTTTCCGCGTCTTGGTGCAGTACCGCAGCAGTGGAGGTCATGGCAAGCATGAAATACGTCGGAGAACGCAGGGAAACGATCACAGAAGACGTAGGTATGCCGCAGGACTTCCATGAGATGTTGGAGTGAAGTGTCGAGCAAATTCTTTCTGAATCTTTCGGAGGTCGACTAGCAAACCTAGACGACTCGCGGCTATGTCCCGAAAGGTTCAACCACCAGTTGAGACTGGGAAGGCATCGAATCAATCGATCCCATCGATGGATCATCGATACTCCGTTCGATTTTGACTTATGTACTCTTTGGGGGGGTTCACTACAGGTAGAGGAGACTAGGCGAGTCGCCCAAGCACAGCAGCGACATGGTGAACGTTCCCGTGGTGACGACAAGGCAACGATACGCTTGGTTCGATTTCATTATGCCTACACTCGGTTGGGGGGCTTTGAGAGATGCATGGTCTGATGAAGCCGTAATGAACGCGAAGTTACGGACTTGGTTCGACCGTCGAAGACAGCAGCATCGCACGTTGCGACCTGCGACTACTCGAGTTGTATTGTAACACGAGCTTCCTGTGTGATCTCACGCGATTGACAAGACCCATAACTTTGTTCATGATCAAAAATGAGCCACTAGCGATGAGACTCGACCAGCCACATCAATTTTATCGTCAAATTGCCCAAATCGTTCATTGAACCGAGCAAGTCTGACGCTTCTCCCTATCGTTTCCTTTGACGGTTCGATCAAACACACGCAAAACAGCTTGAAAACTCGCAACGTTTGGTATACTGGCTCAACTAACATCAAAAATATTACTGAGAGTCCCTTATAACGATTGCAAGCAGTCCAATGCCTGCGAGACTATTCAATACGTACATACACAGAGAGTATAAAGAAAGGAAGAGACACCACGACAACCCCAACCCTAACCCTGTCAATAATCGATAACCAGTAGGCTTCGATGCAAGCATCTCTTTTGCCACGACTCGAGCGAAGTATACACTTTGTCGTCCATTATCTTTTACTGATAGTTCCGAAATGCACTCTCGAAACCAGCATTGGTCATAGCCTCATATGAGAATGACACCCTAAGCAGTTCAGCTACAAAGGCAACTCCCCCTTCCTGAACTCTCTCTCTCTCTCTCTCTCTCTCTCTCTCACACACACATTCGCTCATCGATGATTCTCACCCAAGATCTTTAAATCCTCTGCCAGCAGCCTAACGTCTCCATCTCCAAGTTTGCAGACATCGGTGAGTTCCTCGGCGCGCACCTTAGCTTCGACGCGGGCGATGTAGCAGGTCGCTGCTTGGGCGCTCCTACCGTTCGCGGTGTCATAGAATTTCTCAGAACATGGATCTCGGCTAGTGTCTCTACCACCTTGTTTGTTTGCATACTAGGCGTTGTAGTCCTCGTTGGACCTTGGCAACACGCGGTAGCGGTCGCAGTCGCTGTTGTCTACGACGCAGACATCTGTGCCACGTTCGGCTTCGCTCTCTGCTTATACCAGAAGAGTGTTGTAGATGCCGAGGACTCCGCGGAACGGCCATTACCAGCCTACGATATTTTTGTTTAATCGGTTGAACCAGAAGTATTTTTTTTGTACTGCTGTCTGCCTGTGGTAGAGGGGTTCGTAAAGGTTCGGGTTAAGTGCGTTGAAAGGGTCCACGATCAAGTCTTGCACGCGTGTAGTAATATCGACGCCTTTCGTACATCGAAAACATACTCCTGTCAGTGAGATACCAAGGACGTCGCGGAAGCCTTCAGAAATCGACTTTGTCCGCCATTTTGAAGACTCGACCCTTAACGGCGGTGATGGAGGTAGCGGCCGGAGACGTGTAATCTCCACGACGTGGCATTGGATATTTCATAGCTTGGTTTTTCGATTGCCTTACGCCTATGCGAGCCAATGTAGAGCACCTTGGATTGTATGTCGTAATGCTAGCGACTTGTCGTCAGTTTGTCCGTGCAGAATCCTTCGCGCATTAGTCTCTTGGAGAACACGAGCGGACGAGTGCTCGCTTGTGAATCCAAATCCACACTCCAGGCGACAGAATTGTTGCGGTATAAGGAGGCACTGTATGCATGCATGCACTGCAAACTCTTGGCTTCCATTCCGCAAAATGTCTCTTGCACACAGCTGTTGCCGAACAAGGCATATCTCGCAATATGCTTTTTGAGAGGCAGCAGACCGAAGAGCAAGACCACCCCGCCCTGAAGGATGACTGACAGTTCCAGTATTGCGATGCAGCGGCAGTGTAACATGAAGCCACGCTGCGCTTCTTCAGCCGCACACATTCCTCGGCGCCATCGATTTCGACTACACTTGTCAGCATATTTCGACGTGCATTCATACTTACTCGATGATATATTCTCTTGCGGCGCTCGCAGTGCTGGATCTGGCTACCGACTCGACAGACCCTTGTACCTGCAGGACATGTTGGCGCGCGCCACAAGACCGGCGGAAGACATGATCAGAGCAGATGACGACCCCTCAGCTGGACAAGAGCTACTGTACCTTATCAAGCGAGGTTCTTGGACAAGCACTCGCTCATGTGTATCTCGCAAGATACCCGAGACCTCGCTCGTCGCCGTCCTGCCCTAACATGGAAGCTACGCGTCCTTGGCCGCCGCCCGCACGTGGAGAGGACCAAGGGGAAGATCCGCCTTCTAGTTCACCCTTCTAGTTTTGGTGAGATGGCGCCAAGTAACCTTCACGGCTATCCACGTGCGTTGTCTGACAACTACAACATCGCTACTTGCACTGCTGACCATCATAGTAGACAAGATAGGCCAAAGATCTGGCCAGATATACAGTGAAAATCCAGCGCTACCTCCGCATGCTCAATCCTTCGTTCTTCAGGAAAAGCGACTTCAGCAAGCCACTATCGCTGGCCCGTTCGCATAGCGGGTACTTGATTACAAGACACCTTGGCATCGCCGCCATCGTCAGTAGTGGGCCATGGCACGATGGCACGGGCGACCCTCTCGCAGGTCTCTCATAGGGTAAAGTAACGAGACTGGCGAGTCTACAACTACTCGACCATCGCCCTCTTCGGGCGTACTTGGCACTACTTTGCCGACCACATGTAACAACACTCTCCTTCATCCCATTTCTGCGCGCCGTTGGATCTGATACTCGATCTACAAACCTTATCCTTACGCCTCGTCGGAACTTTTCAACGCCGACTTGGGGACGAGCAGGAACTCCTTTGCCGACAAGGGCGCTCTTCGCCTGCGCCGCTCACGGCCATACACCCCACCATCTCTACCCGATCATGCTTTCCCAGCGCCCGAAGACACGGCTTGCTGTCATGGCTCTCGCAGCCGTGGCATGCCTCGTCGCCGGTCTCTTCGTGGTCCACCAAGTATTCCTCCCGATCATCGCCTACTTCATCCCGTCTCTCGAAAAGCCCTTTTATGATCTCGCGGTCTATGGCGCCTACCCTGAAGAAGACTTTGTCTCTTTCGACCTACCCTCTTCACATCCGAACTTGGTGAAATGGGACGATCAGTGCGATAGCGGAAATGTCTTCGTGACACTCAACGGCGCATCGATAGCGCATCCGGGCCCAAGTGTTCTCGATGCGCGCGGCGGCCTGGTCTGGACGACTGATGAGTACGGGACTGTGTTGAACATGCGATTGCAATGGTACAAGGGGGAGAAATACATTACATTCTGGGCGGGCAGGAAAGATGGATCAATGGGCCAAGGAAGCTACTACATGCTGGATAGCTCGTACAAGGTCTTCAAGAAGCTGGATGCAGTGGGCGAGAAGTACCATGGCGACTTGCACGAGTTCAAGATTACGGATGAGGGCACGGCTCTTCTCACTGTATACACGGCAAAGCAGGTCGACCTCACGGATCTTGGCCACTGGCGTGGAAAGAAGGGCTGGATTGTGGACTCCATGTTCCAAGAAATTGATATCGAGACGGAGAAGCTCCTATTCGAATGGTCTGCGGCCGACCACTTCCCACCAGCAGAGAGCTACATGACGAACCCTCTGGGCGGTTACAGCGAGTCCGCGCCTTTCGACTCCTTCCACATCAACTCCGTCGACAAGGAACCTTCTTCTGGCAACTACCTGATCTCATCCCGCCACACGCACACCATCTCCCTGATCGACGGCACATCTGGCCAAGTCATCTGGCAGCTCGGCGGCGCCCACAACGACTTCAAAGACCTCAGCGAAGGCCTCGCAACAGACTTCAGCTGGCAGCACGACGCGCGCTGGATCGGCCTGCCCTCAGATCCCAACGGCGAAAAGGGAATCTACACCATCTCCTTCTTCGCCAACGGCATGGCCGGAGTTCTACACGTTGACGCAACGCACAGCAACGCACGTATTGTGCGCCTAGACACCAACGCCATGACCGTCGAGCTCCTGCAGTCCTTCTCCAGCTACCAGCACACCCTCGCCTCCTCACAAGGCTCCGTCGAAATCCTGCCCGAAAACGGCAACGTCTTCGTCGGCTGGGGCGCGTCCGCGGCCTGGAGCGAATTCTCCCCCGACGGCACTCTGCTCTGCGAAGCCCACTTGGCCGCCGCGCAGTCTTTCGCCTGGGAGCGAGTCAAGAGCTACCGCGTCTTCAAGACGAGCGAGTGGGTCGGCAAGCCCAGCTGGAAGCCCAGCGCGCGCATCAGCAGCGGCAGAATCTTCGTGAGCTGGAACGGCGCGACCGAGATCGCAAACTGGGAGCTGCAAGGGCAAAAGTCCGAAGGCGGGGACTGGACCGCCGTGGACGAAGTCGAAAAGTCCGCTTTCGAAGACTCGTTCGCTGTCCCTAGCAGGAGCGAAGGCTGGAGCGTTTTCCGCGCTGTTGCCCTCGACAAGGATAGGCAAGTTCTTGGATCTTCTGAGATTGCGACGCGGGTTCCCGGCGGAAGCTGGAGCGTCAAGCTCTTCGTTTTCGCTATTGTTGTCTCTGGGTTTGCGGCTTTGGTTTGGGGCGTTCGGACTTATTTGAGGAAGAGGAGGGGTTACAAGGCTGGTTTGTTCGCTTGGGATCAGACTGGATCGACGAATGTCAGGTATAGTCCGTTGTGATCAAACGGCTTGGTGTGCGGATTTTACTTTTGGATTTACGGCCATTGAGGAAGGAAGCATATATGGATTGGAGTTAAGAAGGAGTTTAACTGTCTGGATCCTGTATCAGGACAGGTCTGGACAGGACACGGCGGGTTCGCACATGTGAGATATATATACGTGGGCGTTTTGCTTGTTTTTCTATGTGCATTGGGATGCCGGGTTCGTTTACTATTACTCTTCTATAACATTTTACGAACACCATCTTGCATGGATATTTGTCTTGTTCTTCGATTTCAGCATTGCGTTGTCAAGCTCTAAGACTGTTCAGTACTTGGTTTCAAGTCAAGATTTTTCGAGGCCAGACCCGAAAAGAGGCAAACCATGAAGTGCGGCCGGCGCAGTTGTTGCTCCATCCATGCCTGGCATGAAGCTGATATCTAAGCACTTTCGCCTCTCATCGCCAACACTTTCGCCTGCTTGCGTACCTGTCGTAGCCGAGCACCAGGACAAGCCCACTCTACCCTTCTCTTCCCACGATCCACCTCACCGTCCAAACCTCCTCGCATTCCCCCCACCGCCACCATCATAAGGCTGATCATACGGATTCCCATTCCCACCACCTCCTCCACCCAAATTACTCGCACTCCCATTACTCCCCGACATCCCACCCCCCGGACTCGCCGCCCTCGCCCCGCCCCAAAGCCTAGCCTTCAACCTCTCCTGCGCCGTCCCGCCGCCCGCACTGCTCGTAGGTGGACTAGGCTCCGCCCCCAACCTGCCTCCTCCTAGACTCCCCGTAGTCGAGTGCATGCTCTGGTAACTTCCTTCCCTCTGACTGGGTAAAGGCCTAGCTGACGAGCCCGGAACGCCCAGCATGCTCGCTCCAGATTCGGGCCTCGCGCCAGCCGGGCCACCGACTCGTCTTCCGGCGCGCAGAGATTGAGGAGCCGCTGGTGCGGCTGGTGCGGAGGCGGCTGGAGGGTCCCAGAGGTCGTTCAGGCTGCCTCTGTTCCCTTGCTGCTGTGCCGAAGTGTACGGATATTGGCCGCCACGGCCACTTCCGGCGCTGGTGTTGTTGTAGTAGCCGCCCTGCTGCTGCGGGGTCTGCGAGCGGCGGTCGTTGGGGTCTGCGGGCAGCCAGGGAGGGTAGGGGCGGGCTTTCTCGGTGTAGTAGGCGCGCAGGACGCGGGAGATGTGCGAGTCGTCGGGGGAGTCACCGTCGTCTTCGTTGTTGAGGAGGGTGCGGCGCAAGGAGGCGTAGCGGTTTGTGGTGTTTGTTAGGATGTTGCTGAGGTAGGAGGACATGTTTGGAGGGAGTTCTTTTTGGTGGGGGTTTGGGGGTTGCTGTTGCTACATGTGGTGGATTGGAGAGGCGGTGGTCTCTGCGAGGGGCCTTGTAGTGTTGTTTTGGTAGGTAGTTTAATCTAGGTGTGTTCAGGTCGGTGAAGCTCACGGTATTGAATTGATGATGGCAGGCCAGGGTTCAAGCAGTTGGTGGGGCTGATTGATGAATCCACATGCGGCGGCCGTGCAGCATGCAGACGAGATGAGCATCAAACCGAGTCAAACCAACTCGCTCTCGCAAGAAGAAGAATACCTATGCAATTAGGATAAGAAAACGACCACAACAACAGCACCATCAAAACCCCCCAACCCACCCCACCCCCTCATCAACCCTCAACCGCTCCCTCAACCCCTCATAAAACCCTTCCCTCAAGCAATCAGCAAAAAGCCCACTCCCATACACCCAATCCAACATACCCTGATCCCTCAGATTCGCCCTGCCCCCAATCCCAACCCCATCCGCAATCCCATTATTGCCACCGAAACCTCCCGTCCCACCACCACCACCACCTGCAATCCCTCCACCGCCCCCAGCCCAGGAAAGCAAGCAGACGAAAACGTGCACGAACACGGGATCGAGAGGTAGCAGGGCGGCGAAGTGTAGGATTACGACGAAGGCCCAGAGGATTTCGGCGCGGAGGGCGTGGTCGGCGGCAATTTCGGAGAGGAGTTCGGCGGTGGCGTTTGTTGTGAAGGGGCGGAGGTCGATGGACATGTTTGATTGAGAGAGAGTGGATGAAGGTACGTGGGTGTGGATGGATGTCGATGGACGAGCTATCGTCGTAGTGGCGACATCTGTGACTCGGGTTCGTGGGCGTGATCTTTGGGGGTTTGTGTATGTGTGTATAATTTGAGAAGGGAGTCGAGTTAGAGCGGACGTCTGGAACAGATCCGTAGATTGGACTGTTGAAAATGAATGATTACAAGAGATGCATGTGCTGTAGGAAGCAGTTTGGTGACGGCAAGAGGGAGAGACGGCACGCGCTTTCCGATGCGATAGACAACAGGGTTAGGGTTGTAGATATAATCGACGACGACGCGAAAGATCGCCTCTCACCAGCGACGACATGTAGGTGTACTGACAAGGGCGACTGGTAGCGACCTTCAAAAGACCTATCGTAAAGGCGAAGCAAACTGCATTTCAGAAACCATGCATGTACTTGAATGGTGCATTTCAACCTCTTCTCCCCAAAATCCCATCACAATTTCCATCGAGAGCGAGGTAATATGTAAGACCCGAAAATCGGGTTCTCTCAACTTGTGGTCTTCCTACGAGGTAGTACCCACCTCTCTCCCCCATGGATCCACCCAATTGCCATTGAGAGAGACTTAAATCATCGAACCAAACTCTCCCCAACTCGCAAAAATCTCACAGTGGTGATGCCAATCGCTTTCTCCCAAAAATCCAACCTCTAAACCTTCGAGAGCATCAATCTAGGTACAGTAGCAAATCATCTCTCCCCAACCCACCCACCAATTCCCTACGTGCTGTCCTCGCGCATCGGCTCAACTTCCCACCCTCTAAGCCACTGAGAGGAAAAACCACAAGAGCAAAAAAAAGTGATAGATGTCGGCTAACTATAAGCAAAGCGAAATCAAAACCACGCGACGAGAAAGTGGACTGTGGACACCCTTGAACTTAGTTTTTTGATATCAAACCAATACTTCAAACCTGAATTGAACTTCCCCATACTGTACTCAAGTCAACCCAGACTTCTATACAAACTGCCATGCAAATCGACAGATGATGGTCAGCGAAGTATCACACCCGTGAATTTGGTAGCATATACATGCGACCCGGATCCAACGAAGGAGAATCAGAGCCGGACGCCGATTTTTGTATATAGACATGCGTGTCTTTACGATCCTTCCTCTTCTTCCTTCCATCCTTCCATCCATCCATCTGTTCGCACACAATCTTCCAGTCGCATCCACAGACACAGACACACACACTTGCTCCCAGCTATCGCCGCTCCTTTGATCAATCCAGAGTCTGAAGTACTACCACCACCACCACCACAAGTCAGCCTTCACATACACACTTGCACTTACCTTGCTCATACACCCAAGACCTACTCGCTCTCTTCTCTCCGAGCCTACCTTCTAGCCGAAAGCTCATACCAGCCGACATATCCAAAAGTCGACACCACAAGACCTATCGGACTACACAGCCTGCCTCTCTCTCGAGCCAAACTCCCAAGCCAAAGCTCATACCAGCGGACATCTCTGAAGTTGACTTCACAACACTTGCCTACCTTTTCTCTCTTCGGGCCTAACCTTCCAGTCCGAAGCTCACCCAACTATAAAGCCCCTTTCCCCCCCTTCCCCCCCAAAAAATCCAATCTTCGCAACCATGGCCGGCAAACACAACGACCCGGCCTGGGAGTACATCTTCAAGGACGGCGACTGGATACGAAGACTGGCCGGGGCGGATAAATGGCACCGCGCTCCGTCGTCTGACGGTCCGGGGACATTGTACTACGACAACAGCGGCCACGGCCATGCCAGCAGCAACGGCCACAGCAGCGCGGTGCCTCACCGCCACAGCCGTCACGTCCCGGTCGAAAGTCCTTCCGTGGCAAGGCCAGTTGCTGCTTCCTCGGGAAGCGCTGGCAGCAGCAGTAGCAGCAGCGGCGGCTTGAACCCTCGCGCGCAGGCTTACCAGCCTGCAGGTCAGCAGAGTAGCGGTAACAGCTACAATGCTCAGCCCAGGGCGGTGGTGGGCAGCGATCGTGCGCCGCCTCAGGCGCAACTCGGGAGCAACGTGCCGCCTACAGCGGCCGCGTTACTCAATGATCCGAGACATGGGACGCTGGCGCCGACGAGGAGGCGCGATCGTAGAACACTCAAAAGACGAGTCGAGGCCGAAGCTGCTGCGAGGGCCGCTGCGGCTTTGGATGAGGCGGGAGGCGATGGCGTTACCGCCAGTCCAGAACGTGAGGATGAGGAGGCCGGAGCTTCGCGGGCAGCTACGGGCCTGAATGAGCATGTCGAGTCTCAAGGGCTCGCGGACGACTGTGTGATCCGCGATGATCAGGCAGCTGCACGAAGTAAGGCCCTCTTGGACGGGAGGAGCAAAACTGGCGGCGGGTCCTCCAACAAGAAAGAAGTGATTCCCGAGTGTCCGTACGGAATGAGGAGATGTGTGCAATACTGGACACAAGCACGCCTCGGTGGACAGGGCTCTCGAGTGCGA
>Ga0265797_10009180_pt1 | contig 12951 bp, 9 predicted proteins | sample P2T30metagenome_FD_192433 | JGI IMG/M metagenome (GOLD analysis project Ga0265797, IMG submission 192433) | Plant litter microbial communities from East Loma Ridge, Irvine, California - P2 T30 | ecosystem: Environmental > Terrestrial > Plant litter > Unclassified | place: USA: California... | reverse complement strand
AGCAGCGCACGCCATGTCCCGCCACGTGCTGTTCCTGTGCAGCCAGCACCGCCTGCGCAGCCCGACGGCCGAGCAGGTGTTCGCCGACTGGCCTGGCATTGAAACCGCGTCGGCCGGGTTGCTGGCCGATGCGGATGAACTGCCAGGGCCTGAGCTGCTGGAATGGGCCGATCTGGTGTTCGTGATGGAGCGTGCGCACCGCACGCGGCTGTCGGCACGCTTCGCTCCCTGGTTGAACGGCAAGCGCGTGGTGTGCCTGGATATCCCGGATGACTACGACTACATGGACCCGGTGCTGGTCGAGCTGCTCAAGCGCAAGGTCAGTCCGCACCTGCGCTGAGTGGCCGGCGTGGGCGTACGGCATCGCGGTCCAGCTGGCGGATGACGGTGTCATGCTGACCAGTGCCGTATTTATGAAAGCCCGCGCCTATGGCTGAAAGCAGTATTTCCTTCTTGTTCAATGAAGGAAGGCGCATGCCCGTTGCTGGCTCCTCGTCGCAGACAACGCCCGCACTGATCCGCGGCCGGCATCCATCCGGCCCTGTGCAGGGACGCGCGACAGCGTCCACCCTCGGCAGCCTGCTGGTCGGCAACACCGCCCCGTTGCGCGTGCGCCGTCTCTCTGCGCCCTCGGGCCCGCGGCGGGTGTCGGCGGAGAACTACCCGCCTGTCGCTGGATCAGCCGACGCGATGCGGCAGACGACCACGCTGCGCGCCCTGTACGACCAGATGGACGAGGTGCGGCGGGCATTGCAGAGCGGACGCACGGGGGCTGGCCGGCGCTCGGCCGCGCTGGAGTCTTCGCTGCTGCGGCGTAGCGTGGACGCCAACATGCCAGCACTCATCCCTGCTTCCGAAGCAGAGTGGGCAGGCCGCATGGTGTCGATGGAGTTCCAGCGCGGTGGGCGCGGCGGTCTGCGCGACAGCCCGTTCTTCCAGTCCACGCCATCACGGGCGCACTCGCTGGAATCGCTGAGCCGGGATGCCCCGGTCACCTGCACGCGAGAAATCGGTGGCCTGCGACGCGTGCAGGGAAACCTGCTGCTTGCCGGGATCCAGAACGAGGATGTAGCTGCTGTCGCCGGGTCGGGCCCTTCGCTGTCCAGCATCCAGCGCGGTGCGCTGCTGCCGCAGCTTTCCGGAGAAGCCGTGCAGGGAGTCGACCAGCGGGTCCACCTGTTCCATCCCGATGCAGATTCCGATGCGGAAGGTGACGGCCAGGGCCCGGCAGCGGCCCGCGCATGGACCGGCGCCGGCAGTCGACCCGCCGCGCTGGTCTGCCTCGATGACGCCGACTGGAGGGTGAAGGAAACCGGGGACACCGGGCTCAGTGCGATGGAGGCCAGCCTGTCCCGCGTGTTCCAGCTCACCGGCCTGGCCGCGCCGGACGCGCGCGTGATGGCAGCCGACGCCTCGCTGCCGGGCGACAGCCAGCGCTTTGCTTCGCGCTACGAACCCAGCTTCAAGGACCTTGGCAGCTTCCTTGCCACGCCGGCTGCCGAAGCCTTGGCCGCCGCAGGCGATGAAGAGGCCAGGATGCGCTACGCCCAGCTGCGCAGCGACCATGCAGCGGCTGTTTCGACCTGCGATGCGGTGCTGCAGCGCGCCGGGGTCGCGCACTTCTGGCAGGTGCAGGACGCTGGACTGCAGGCCGAACACGCAGCGGCCGACAGGCAGCGATTCGATGCGCTGGAGGCGATGAACCGCTTGCTGCCGACCGCAGTGCGCAGCGACCAGGTCCGCCATTTCATCGCCTCGCGATGGCTCGGCAACTGGGATCATCTCAACTTCCGGATGGAGAATTTCGGCTACGCCGAGCGCGATGGACAGCCCGTGGCGATGACCGTTGATTTCGGTTCGTGCGGGCCGCTTGGATTCGCCACGCTCGATGCGCGCAGGGTGATGCTGCCCAAGCAGGCCAGTGGCGATATCGCCATGCTGCAGCGGCCCGCCTCGCTGTTCCCGATACCCGATGCCTTCGTTGAGAACGCTGCGGAGTTCGACGCCATGGGGGCAGATCCCGGCCGGCTGCATGACACGCTGGGCTGGCCCTATGGATTCCAGTCGGAGAGCGTTGCCGAGCTCATGCGTGCGCCCGCCGCGCCCGACCCGGCCATTGCCGATGCGATGGCTGAAATGGGGTATCGGCTCGCGCTGGTTCCTGCAATGACGGTGCATGCCGTCGTCGGCGCAGGATGGCAGGTTCCCGCTGGCGCGCCGCAAGGCCACTGGCCGGACGCCGCACGGATGGCCGGCACCCTGTTGCAGCGCCGGCAGGCCCTGCTGGCGCAGTATGCGCCAGCGCAGATCCGCGACTGGATCAGCGCCGAGCCCGAGCGCGCCGCGCGGGTCCGGCAGCAGATGCTGGACGGCATCGGCGCTGCCCTGGGCGGTGATGCCGAACCCACCGTCCTGCAGGAACACTTCAACGCCCTGCACGCTGGGCATCAGATGCTGCTGGACGGCGACCTTGCCGCTGTGATGGGTGACGCCACGGCGCACGCCCCCAATGCCACCACGGCACGGATCAGGACGCTGCAGCAGCTGCATGACTGCAATCGAAGGCTGGCGGCCGCGCTGGACACCAACGAGGAAACGGACATCCCTGCGATCGGCGAAGAACTGTTGTCCCCATTGGTGTTCGGGCAGCTGTTGAGGGACCTGGAACTGGGCCCGGGCTCGGATGTCCTCGGGCACGCCAGCTTCGAGGCAAACCGCGATTGGCTGTTGCTGGTGACCCGCCTGGTGGACGCAGGTCACCTCGATGCCACGCGGGTCACGCGCTGCCTGTTGGAGCCGGTCGAGGGATCCGCCTATCCGCCCAACGTCGGCGCGCACGCCCATCGTGACCCCGCGCTCGGGATGGCGTTCATCGAACTGCTGGAGACCCTGATCGCCAGATCGGCGGAGATCACCCCGACGATGCTGCGCGAGGGCCTGCTGACGGCGAAGGAGAAGGGCTATCCCAACTATTACGCCGCGTTGGCGGCATCAGGCGCATCGACCGCCTGGGACCGTCGCCTGCAACTGGCCGAGCTGTTGCCGGGCAACGCGGAGTACAGCCGATTGCGGTCGTGGCGCAGCTGGGCGGCGAAGAAGCTGTCCTACGCGCCGCGCCGCGGTGACGAACCGATCAGGATCGCAGCGGACGCAGGACAACGCTCTGCGTTGCCGCTACGCGCCCTCGTGCAGCATGTCGAAGGCGCATATGGTGTCCGCCGCATCATTGAACTGGAGCTGCAAGTCATCCGCGCAAACCTGCACATGAAGCTGACCAGCCATGCCGAGGACGAGGCGCTGCAGGCGCTTGTGCAGGACAGCGTGGAAGGCGCCTGGAAGGAGGCCCTGGCAAAACACCGGCTTCCACGCAACGCCCCCGTGCCGCCCGGGATGATCGAAACGCTCAAGGGCGAAGCACTGGACGACTACCGGATTCGAATGAGGAACCTGCGCAAAGCCGACGCCGAGCTACGGGTCCAGGCCGGTGAGCGGCGCTACACGGACGCGGTGCTGGCGCAGCCGGGACTGTCGCTGCCGGACCGGCGTCGGTTGCTCAAACAGTGTGCCGCGGAGATCGAGGTCGACATCCGCAACATGGCGCGTGAGGCGGGCGGCACCGGCAATGAGGCCTTGCATGCGGTGGGCATCGGCCAACGCGCGCAGCAGCAGGCGGCTGCCACCGCAGGCGACATGGCAGCCCGTGCAGCAGCCCAGGCGCAGCGGGATGCGCAGGCACAGGCCGAACAGCAGACGCGCAGCAAGGCCGGGGAATCCGCTCAGCGGGCATCCGCCCGTGCTGCTGGAAGCGCCACCCGCGCTGCGGCTCTTACCGCCTCCTCGCAGGCAAATGCGCAGGCCAGTGCGCAGGCCCAGGCCACCGCGCACAGGCAGGCCGAGCATCGCGCAGCTGCCAAGGCTGCCAGCGAAGCTTCGGCCCGCGCCACGCGTGATGCGATCGTCCAAAACCGCGGATTCAGAAACGAGGTTGAAACACGCCTTGCGATGCTGCGCAGCCCGGATGTTGCCGGCGGCTCCACGTCCGCTGTCAGGCACACCGATGCGCAGCTTGAAAGGCGCCTGCACGCGCTGCGGCAAGACAGCGCCACGGCCGCGCTGGAACAACGATTGCGGGCGCTCAGGGAAGGCTCTCCACGCGCAGGCGCGGCGCCTGCCTCCCGCCCCGCGCGGCAACGCACCCGGCAGTACGTTGACCCTCACAGCGGAGCGTCCGGCAGCACCACCTGATGAGCCGCGGGGCGTCGCTCAGCAGTGCGGGGACGCACCACTGGCATACGCCAGTCCCCGCCGCAGCATGGCGCGCACATCGGGATCGGCGTACACCGCCGCATCGTGGCCGAAGCCGGTATACCAGCTTCGGCCGCGGCCCATCGGCCGGCACCAGGTGATGGGATGGTCATCGCCCATCGTGCCGCCTTCGTAGCCTGCCTCATCCACGGTGGCCAGCACCTGCACCCACGGACGTGGATTGCGGCGATAGTTGTAGATCTCATCGGTGATCGACCACTGCACGCCCTCATGGCCCTCGCCGTGCAGGGTCACTGGCGCAGTTTGCAGGCCGGGTGGATGCTTGTGGAACCAGGCACCGACCAGTTCGCCATAGAACGGCCAGTCGTATTCGGTATCGGCCGCCGAATGCAGGCCGAGGAACCCCCCGCCGCCTTCGATGAAAGCCTGGAGCGCGGCCTGCTGCGGCTCATCCAGCACGTCACCGGTGGTGTTGGCGAACACCACGGCGCGAAAGGCGGACAGCCCTTCAGCAGTGAATACGCCGCTGTCTTCGCCATGCACCACCCGCAGTCCCTGCTCGGCGGCCAGCGATCCCAGCGTTTCCACGGCTGCTGGAATGGAGTCGTGGCGGAACTTGGCGGTCCGGGTGAAAACCAGGATCGCATCGTCGGCAAAGGCCGGCCAGGGGAGCAGCAACAGGGCCAGGCAGCAGGAGATGAAAGTGCGCATGCGGCCGATTCTGGCACGCACCGCCCGCTGCGCCATGCTGCACTGCATTGATCGTGCTCAAGGCGCGGCCTGCACGCCGGGTATGTAATGCTTCTGTTCCCACACGGCGGATCACCAAGGAGCCCGGCCATGTACAAGCGCATCCTGATTGCCACCGACGGGTCCGAGCTGTCGGAAAAGGGCCTGATGAAGGGTCTGGAGCTGGCCAAGGACCTGGACGCGGAGGTCGATATCGTTACCGTATCGGAGCCTTGGGCCGTTGGCATGTATGACGCCATGGGCTGGAGCGTCGGCTACATGAACAGCCCGGAATACAAGGCCGACCGCGAAGAGGCGGCGCAGAAGATCCTGCAGCCCGCGCTGGCCACCGCGCAGGCGCAGGGCGTGCGCGCCAACGGCGTGCACGTGCTGGACCGCTATGCGGCCGACGGTGTGATCGACGTGGCCGGCGAGCGCAGCTCGGACCTTATCGTGATGACCTCGCATGGCCGGCGCGGCATGACCCGCGTGCTGCTGGGCAGCCAGACCGCTGAAGTGCTCGCGCGCAGCAGCATACCGGTGCTGGTCATCCGCTGAGACAGCGTTCCCGGGGAGGGGACCCGGCGTCGGTCGCAGGAAGCGGCCGGCGCCGTTCTCCTGCCCTGGTGGGTGGCGCCCGGCGCCGCGGTGGGTGGCGACCGTTGGTCGTGGTGGGTGACGACCGTTAGTCGTGGTGGGTGACGACCGTTAGTCGTGGTGGGTGACGACCGTTAGTCGTCACGCTGTTGCGCAACGCCAGCCGCGCCACGCTCAGTCGCGCAGCTTCAGGGTCTGTGATTCGTCCAGGCTGCCATCGGCCTGCAGCACCACGTAGCGCTCGCCACTGCGGTCGAACAGCACCGGGATCGGATCGCGGAACAGCGGCCGCCGCACGAAGCGCAGCTGCCAGCCGAAATGTTCCAGGGTCTGCACGGCGGACAGCTGCTCGGCAGTCAACCCCTGGCGAAGGGCGGCCTGGTCGATCGGCAGGTTACGGCGTTCTACGTTGCTCATTTCGAAAGAACGTGCATCACCAGCTGTAGAGCTTCCAGTACACCGGCGACACGCCGTCCCTGGAATTATCCATGCGGCCATCGCCGTTCTGGTCGTAGATGAAATAGGGGGCACCGCGCAGCGGGGTCACCTTGACCATGCGCAGCTGGCACGCCACGCGGTATTCCTCCAGCACATCGCCGTTGTCCAGCGTGCGCTTGGCGATGTCGGCACCGGCCACGTCGACCGGCGGTGCACCGGCGCCACCGGAGGTCGCGCAGCCGGCCAGCAGCAGGGCCAGCAGCAGCGGCGCGGCGAGCATCATGGGTTTCATGGGCAGGAGTCCTTGGCCGGGTGTGTCAGGGATTATGCCCCAGCTGACGTGACCGACGTGCAGGCGCGGGGCGCGTAGAATCGTGGCATGAGCAGATTAGTCCTTATCGACGGGTCCAGTTACCTGTATCGCGCGTTCCACGCGCTGCCGCCGCTGTCCAATCCGCAGGGTGAACCGACCGGTGCGTTGTTCGGCGTGGTCAACATGCTGCGCGCAACCCTGAAGGAGCGCCCCGCCTACGTGGCGTTCGCGGTCGATGCGCCGGGCAGGACCTTCCGCGACGACCTGTACGACCAGTACAAGGCCAACCGCCCGCCGATGCCGGACGAGCTGCGCAGCCAGGTCGAACCGATGTGCCGCATCGTCGACGCGCTGGGCATCAGCATCCTGCGCGTTTCCGGCGTGGAAGCCGACGATGTGATCGGTACGCTGGCCCTGCAGGGCGTGGCGCGCGACCTCAGCGTGACCATCTCCACCGGGGACAAGGACTTCGCCCAGCTGGTGCGACCGGGCATCGAACTGGTCAACACCATGACCGGCAGCCGGATGGATTCAGACGCTGCGGTGATGGAAAAGTTCGGCGTGCGCGCCGACCAGATCGTCGACCTGCTGGCCTTGATGGGCGACGCCGTGGACAACGTGCCGGGCGTCGAGAAATGTGGTCCCAAGACTGCCGCCAAGTGGCTGGGCGAGTACCAGCACCTGGACGGTGTGATCGCCGCCGCGCCGACCATGAAAGGCAAGATCGGCGAGAACCTGCGCGCAGCGCTGGAGCGGCTGCCGCTGAACCGCGAGCTGGTGACCATCCGTACCGACGTGGCGCTTGAAGCCGGGCCGCAGGACCTGCCGCTGCGCGAGCGCGACGTCGAGGCACTGCGCGAACTGTATGCACGGTACGGCTTCACCCAGGCGCTGAAGGAACTGGAAGGCAGCGCGGGGCTGGCCCCGAACCTGGCCAGCGAGGCGGTTCCGAGCCTGCGCGGGACGGCCGCTGGCTTTGCCCGTGGCGGTGGCCAAGAGGCGCCGGTGGCCACCTTGGATCCGTCCCTGTCGTTGCCGGGCGAATACGAGACCGTGCTGGAGCCGGCCCAGCTGCAGGCTTGGATCGAGCGGCTGCAGCAGGCCGACCTGGTCAGTTTCGATACCGAAACCGATGCGCTGGACGCCATGCGGGCACGGCTGGTGGGCATCAGCCTGGCGGTGGAGCCGGGCAAGGCGGCCTACATTCCACTCAACCATGATTACCCCGGCGCGCCGGCCCAGCTGCCGATGCAGCAGGTGCTGGATGCGCTGCGCCCGGTGCTGGAAGACCCGGCGAAGAAGAAGCTCGGCCAGCACGGAAAGTACGACCTGCACGTGCTGCGCCGGCACGGCATCGAAGTGCGTGGATACCACGACGACACCATGCTGGAAAGCTTCGTGCTGAACTCCACGGCCACCCGGCATGACATGGATTCGCTGGCGCAGCGCTACCTCGGCTACACCACGATCAAGTTCGAGGACGTGGCCGGCAAGGGCGCCAAGCAGATTTCCTTCTCCCAGGTGGGCATCGACGAGGCCAGCCGCTACGCTGCTGAAGATGCCGATGTGACCCTGCGGCTGCATCGCGCGCTGGCGCCCCAGTTGCTGGCGCTGCCGTCGCTGGACCAGGTGTACCGGGAAATCGAAATGCCGTTGGTACCGGTGCTGGCCAGCATCGAAGCCAATGGCGTGCAGGTGGACGTGGCCGAACTGCGCCGCCAGAGCCAGGACCTGTCCACCCGCATGCTGGCTGCGCAGCAGAAGGCCACCGAACTGGCCGGGCGCAGCTTCAACCTGGATTCGCCCAAGCAGCTGCAGGCGGTGTTGTTCGACGAACTCAAGCTGCCGGCCCTGGTGAAGACGCCGAAGGGCCAGCCGAGCACCAACGAAGAAGCGCTCGAAGCGATCGCCGGACAGCACGAGCTGCCGCGGGTGATCCTGGACTACCGTGGCCTGGCCAAGCTGCGCAGCACCTACACCGACAAGCTGCCGGAGATGGTCAACGCCGCTACCGGCCGGGTGCACACCAGCTACCACCAGTCCGGTGCGGCCACCGGGCGGCTGTCCTCGTCCGATCCGAACCTGCAGAACATCCCGATCCGCACCGACGACGGCCGCCGCATCCGCCGTGCCTTCGTCGCACCGGAGGGCAAGCTGCTGCTGGCCGCGGACTACTCGCAGATCGAACTGCGGATCATGGCCCACCTGTCCGAAGACCCGGGCCTGGTACGGGCCTTCGAACAGGGCGCGGACGTGCACCGCGCCACCGCCGCCGAAGTGTTCGGGCGCAGCCTGGACGAGGTGACCAGCAACGAACGCCGCGCCGCCAAGGCGATCAACTTCGGCCTGATGTACGGCATGAGCGCATTCGGGCTGGCACGCAACCTGGGCATCGACCGCGGCCAGGCACAGGATTACGTTGCGCTGTATTTCAGCCGGTATCCCGGCGTGCGCGATTTCATGGATCGCATGCGCCAGCAGGCACGCGAGCAGGGCTACGTGGAGACCCTGTTCGGCCGGCGCCTGTATCTGAACGACATCAACGCGCGCAACCAGGGCCTGCGTGCCGGTGCGGAACGGGCGGCCATCAATGCACCGATGCAGGGCACCGCGGCCGACATCATCAAGCGGGCGATGGTGGACGTGGACGGCTGGCTGAAGGCGTCTGCGGCGCCGGCCAGGATGATCCTGCAGGTGCACGATGAACTGGTGTTCGAGTGCGAGGCCGGGTACATCGACGAGCTGCGTACGGCGGTGGTCCTCCATATGTCGCAAGCGGCACAGTTGAAGGTGCCGCTGGTGGTCGATACCGGACACGGTCACAACTGGGACCAAGCCCATTGAGTCGCGTTCGGCGCCTTGCGCCGCTGAATGGGTTAATCGAACGGATTTAGCTGACTAAATGATGAATATTCTGGTGGGTGAGGTTGGCTAAATGGGCCGCCTTCACGATTCATCAATGTTCGAAGTGCTTCCATAGGCTCCAACAGGCGCAACGCCTGTTGTGGATCTCTCCCATCCCCTGGAGCAGATCTCGGAACGGGGGCTCCTCCCCAAGCACCCGTTCCCAGGCCCCGTTGACCTCCCCCTGGTCAGCGGGGCTTTTTATTTGGGGCGTCTGCAGGGCCTCGCCGTTACAGCCAGTCGCGCGGCACCAGGTAATCGGCCAGTCGCGCTTCGGCGCTGCCGGATTCGGGCTGGAAGCCGTACTCCCAGCGCACGCGGGGTGGCAGGCTCATCAGGATGCTTTCGCTGCGCCCGCCGCTCTGCAGGCCGAACAGGGTGCCGCGGTCGTAGACCAGGTTGAACTCCACGTAGCGGCCGCGCCGGTACAGCTGGAACTCGCGCTCCGCCTCGCCGTACGGGTCGTCCTTGCGCCGCGCCACGATCGGCAGGTAGGCATCCAGGAAGCCATCGCCGACTGCACGCAGGTAGTCGAAGTCGCGCTCGAAATCGCCATGCAGGTCATCGAAGAACAACCCGCCCACGCCGCGCGTCTCGTTGCGGTGGCGCAGGAAGAAATACTCATCGCACCAACGCTTGTGCGCCGGATAGCGCTCGGCGCCGAACGGGGCGCACAGGTCATGCGCGGTCTGGTGCCAGTGACGCACGTCTTCATCGACGGGGTAGAACGGGGTCAGGTCGAAGCCGCCACCGAACCAGCTGGCCACCACCTGGCCGTCCCGTTCGGCCTGGAAGAAGCGCACGTTGGCATGGGTGGTGGGCACCCGCGGATTGAGCGGGTGGAACACCAGTGACACCCCGGTGGCACGCCACGAGGCGCCCGCCAGCTCCGGCCGGTTGGCCGAGGCCGAAGGCGGCAGACGGCTGCCGGCCACGTCGGAAAAGCCGATGCCTGCCTGCTCGAACACGGCGCCATCGCGCAGGATGCGGGTGCGCCCGCCGCCGCCTTCGGCGCGCTGCCACAGGTCTTCCTGGAAACGGGCCTGGCCGTCTGCGCCTTCGATGGCGGCGCAGATGCGGTCCTGCAGGTCGGTGAGGTAGGCGCGGACGCGGTCGAACTGGTTCATGCGTGCAGTTTAGCCGGTGCCCGCCGCCCGCTGCAGCGCTGGTAGCGCCGGGCCACGCTCGGCCGATGCCATCAGCGCTTGTGGTTGCGCGTGCGCGACGGTGCCGGTGGGTCGTCGTTGCTGCTCTCCTCGGCGGCGTCCTGCAGCGCCCGGCCCAGTTCCATCAGTGTCCAGTTGCGGGTGGCCACCACATCGCAGGCCACGTGACGGCCGCTGCGGTCGGCCTCGCACAGCTGCTGCAACTGCCCCCGCGCATCCACCTCGGCGCTGTTTTCCTGTGCACTGGCCAGGTTCTCGCAGCCTTCGCGCACGCCCGCGCGGCATACCTGCAGGTAGCTTCCGGCGGCCTTCACCCAATCGCCGGCCAGGGCCTGCTGGTTGCCCAGTGTGTTGCAACCCTGCAGGCTGCCGGCCTTGCAGCAGGCCGCGGCGCCATCCCCGCTGGCGGCCTGTGGGCAGTCCCGTGGCAGCGGCACTACGTTGAACACCACCGCTTCGGCACACTGCGCCTTGCCACCGGTACGCTGGAAAACCCGCATCCGGGTCCACTCGTCCATGCCGACCAGGCGGCCGCCGGGCAGGGTCTGGAACACGAAGTCCCCGCCCTTGTCGTGGCGCAGCCGGATCGCGCCGTCTTCCAGCCGCGCGCGCGCCTGTGCGCCCAACCCCAATCCAACCAGGCCGCCGTCGCCGAAGTCCAGCGTGTCCAGCAGGCCGCCCTCGCTGCGGTACTGGCCGCACGGCACGCTGGTGGCCGGCTGCGGCCGCGGCGCGCCGCCGAGCGCCTGCAGCGGGGCATGCAGCTCGCAGGCGCGCTCATCGCCGCTGCGGCAGCTGAGCTGCAACGCCGCCACGGCCTGCGCGAAGCCGCCGGCTTTCCACTGTTCCTCGGCGACCTCGCGGCAGAAATCGCCGTCCGGATGCGCCACGCAGAACGACTGCAGCGCCTCCAGCCGGGCCGTCGGCAACACGATCTCACGCTGGTCGAACACTCCGGTCAGCGCCATGCCCAGCGCCTTGGAAAGCGCCGCCTTGGCCGCCTCCTCGCAGGCCTGCTCGTCATAGGCGGGGTCGGCTTGCTTGCACACTGCCGGTTCCTGCAGGTCCGGGTCGTCGTTGGGGGCGCGGGTGTCGGCCTGACGCGCCTCGCTGACCCATTCACGCAGCAGGCCGCTGCAGGCCACGCCGGTGCCCTGCTCGCACAATTGCTGCAGGCGCGTTGCATCGGCGCTGTACAGCTGGTTGCCACAGGTGGCCTCATCGTAGACAGCACAGTCCTGTGCGCTGGCCACGGCAGTGGCGGACAGAAGGAAAAGCGCGGTGATCGCGCGCAGCGGCAACGTCATCACTGACATGCAGACTCCGGGGGGGAAGTAAAGAAGGAAGAGGGGAGGTCAGTAGCGCGAACGGATGTCCGGGCGCATCAGCCGCCATGCCAGCCAGCCCTGCAGCACCGCGAACAACACGCAGCTGCCGAGCACGGTGGCAGTGAACAGGATGCGCTGGGCATTCAGCGCCTCGACCACGTCGGCCTCGCCGAGCATGCCGATCAACACGGCGGCGACGCGATCCATCCACCACGCCACGCCGATGTTGCCGATGCCGGTGATCACCAGCAGCCAGACGAAGCTCAGCAGGCCCCAGCGGGTGCCCTTGTACAGGCCCCAGCTGGAGACCAGTGACGGCACGCAGGCCGCGCCCAGCAGCAGGCTGGTGGCCACCGGGTGGACCAGCATCCAGCGCAGGCTGGCGGGCCACCCGCTTTCCTCGGCCAGCTCGATCAGCATCTGCCAGGGCTGGCTGGCGCCGAGCGGCCAGGCCACCAGCGCCTGCAGCAGGAACCACACGATCATGGCCGCGCAGACCAGCAGGGTGGTCAACGCGATGGGGCGCACGAAGTCCGTGCGCGGTGGTTTTGCCTGGCCGGTGGGGGCCAGGGTGGGAGGCAGCTGTGACATCCGGTGTCCTTGCAGGGGGGAGGCAACGCCAGACCGATCGTGCCGAGCGGATCGGCACGATCCGGGTTGCTTACTTCACGTTTTCGTTGAACAGCTTGAGGATGCGCTTGTACTGGTCCAGCCAGGAATCGGCACGGGTGTAGCCATGGCGTTCCAGCGGGTACGGCGCGATGGTCCAGTTGTCCTTGTGCAGTTCGATCAGGCGCTGGGTCAGGTTGACCGAATCCTGGAAGAACACGTTGTCGTCCATCATGCCGTGGCCGATCATCAGGTGGTCCTGCAGGTTCTGCGCGTACTCGATGGGCGAAGAAACGCGGTAGGCCTCCGGGTCGATGTCCGGCGTGTTGAGGATGTTGGCGGTGTAGGCATGGTTGTAGTTGTGCCAGTCCACCACCGGACGCAGCGCGGCGCCGGCCTTGAACGTGCCCGGCGAACGGAACAGCGCCATGAAGGTCATGAAGCCGCCGTAGGAACCGCCGTAGATGCCCGCGCGGTCACGGTCGCCCTGCTGGGTTTCGGCCAGCCAGTCCAGGCCGTCCTTGTAGTCTTCCAGCTCCGGGTGGCCCATGTTGCGGTAGATCGCGGTACGCCAGTCGCGGCCGTAGCCCTCGCTGCCGCG
>Ga0265797_10009179_pt1 | contig 12951 bp, 13 predicted proteins | sample P2T30metagenome_FD_192433 | JGI IMG/M metagenome (GOLD analysis project Ga0265797, IMG submission 192433) | Plant litter microbial communities from East Loma Ridge, Irvine, California - P2 T30 | ecosystem: Environmental > Terrestrial > Plant litter > Unclassified | place: USA: California... | reverse complement strand
GATGCCAAAGGTGATCCAGCTCCACATGGCTGACGAAGGGCTTGGAAGCCCAGTGAGTAGTGTGCGCAGCACTTTGGGCTCCCTCTCTTCATATTGGATAGTCTCCTCGACGTCAAGCTCCTTCAGTGGCCCTTCATCTGCACCGTCGATGAGTTGTACTTCTTCGCTAGAGTCGTCGCCGCGCCCTCCAACAGTCTCCTTCACGATGATGTCGAGTTCATCGGATATGATTTTGTACTGCGCCGTGTCTTGGAAGCTGGTAAAGAAAGAGGGGATGTAGACGAGCGTGAGCGCAGTTGCAAGTGCAGGAACGATGGTCGTGGGTATCTGCAGACTGATTAGCTACATGCATTCAGCTATTGGTCGCTCTCCAGGTACATACCCATCGCAGGAAGATCCATATGCTCAGGCGAAGAGCCAAAGAGCTTACGAGCGTAAGAACATCGCTCGCAGATGCCATGTTTGCTAAGCGACAAGCATCACTCGGCAGTCAAGGTACCAGAGGTTTTACGGAGACAGATGCGCGTCCTCGAAGCTTGTGAAAGTGGAGCCGTCACGCCAGACACGCGAATCACCATGACGTCGCCCTCGCCGCTAATGAGTTAGCGCATTCCCGACGCGACGAGCAACACTGACAGCAACACCACAAGTACCCGTCACGCATAGCCGAGACAACAAAATCATCGTAGAATAACAACGGAGACCGTATAACCCGCTTGTCCACGCAGTAGGGCTCTCTACTCTTGTTGTCTCATGGGGCCTCAAGCCTTCGACTACCTAACGAAGATTATGGCCTATACTATAGTATGCAACATCTCAGTCATTTGAACATGTCTTGTCAGCGGTCTATTGGGCGGAGGAGTTGGGGGTGGCGTCCTCCTTCGACCACCGTAAGCGATGAGGCTGAGCCCCCCTCACCTCAATCAGCCTGATCGCCAACTCTCATTGCTTGAACCACCCCCTATAGCCCTCCCACTTCGTCCTTCCTACCTTACGATATGCGGCTCATCAACACCAGTACGGGAGAGTTCGAAGAGTTCATCGGTCGCAACATCCCAGGATATGCGATACTATCCCACACTTGGGAGGAAGAGGAAGTGTCGTATCAAGACTATCTTGGCGGTGCTTGTTCATACAAGAAAGGATATGGGAAGATCAGAAAGACGCTTGAACTAGCCAAGGAAAGTGGTGTACTATATTCTTGGGTGGACACATGTTGCATCGACAAGAGCAGCAGCGCCGAATTGACTGAGGCTATCAACTCAATGTACCAATGGTACGAACGGAGTGAAAAATGTTTCGTGTATCTATCGGATCTTGAGGAAGGTGCAGACCTAAAGACGCACTTATCGAAATGTCGATGGTAAGTTCCATCAGTCCCTCGTAGACTCAGACTAACTTCAAGGACAGGTTCTCACGCGGCTGGACCTTACAGGAGTTGATAGCTCCTGGCTGTTTGCGCACGCATTTCTTTGACGGAAAATGGAACTATGTGGGCTCTAAACAGAGTCTTCGCTTCCAGCTATCGTTCATCACTGGGATCAACATTGGTGTACTGTCTCACTCTGAGGCGCTTTCATCGATATGCGTTGCTCACAAGATGTCTTGGGCCGCAAAACGAGAAACCACTCGCATCGAAGATATGGCATATTGTCTACTCGGCTTATTCGATGTCAATATGCCTCTGCTGTATGGGGAAGAATCCAGAGCCTTCCGCAGACTGCAAGAAGAGATCATTAGAACGAGACCTGATTTCAGTATTTTTGCTTGGTGGGACGAGTCATTGAAAACGAAACATCCACATCTGCCTGCTGATCTCAGGTATCATTGTGGTGCCTTGGCCCAAACTCCGTTTCCTTTCGGGCCTGCTATATCACTCTTCGCTGAGCCGTCTAGAAGCTTTTCCAAAGAATTCTCAGTGTGTAATCACGGTGTCAAGACACAGTCTATCATTTTTCGTAAGAAAGATCCCTTTGGATCTAGTGGTAGCTACATTCTACCGCTCTCTTTGTCAAGAGCTGGTCATTACATTGGCATACGACTACGAAAGACTGGGAGGAACACCTACGTTCGGCACAGCCCTTTCAACTTACATGAGTATATCGACGCGCCAGAGTGCAATATACCCATACCTGGGGACAACTACATCCTTGTCGACAAACCTTCCTCAGTTCATCTCTCAGGCAGAATACATCATTTCGACGCAAGGGGTTTGTGGACGGAGCTTTGGTTGGACTCACATCATCAGGATTTCCTGTCGATCGAATTTGCAGCATTTGTTGAGGTCCACGATTATTGGGGCTGCTTCGACAAGGAGGATCAGGTTTTCTTTGATCCACAGCGTGACGGAACAGATTGTGCTGGAATAAGATTCTCGGTCCATCTACCGAAGAACGACCTCGGATTTGACCCGTCTGCAACGTTCGAATGCGTGTTGTACGCCATCGGATGGTTAACGTCGGGTGAAACGACACAATTTACCGTAATAGGTTCTGAACAACGGAAGAAGGATATCTCCATCATCGAGCGCGAATTTGCACAAGGAAGCGATCATCTGAGCCGATTACGCCCAATATTCAATCATCTCAATATTCCGAAGGAGTCCAGCATAGCGTTTCCCATTATTGGCTCGGGATATAGCGTTGTTGTATATCTAGAATTTCTGGAAGTTATGTTTTTGTCAAAAAGGATTCGCGTCAGTTGTCGCATCGAGAAAAACAAACGGATAACTATTCCAGAGCTTTCATACAAAGTGCACTGGTAATGTCTGGCGTCATGATATGCCTGCCATTAGAATGATAATGCATCTCGGCGCTGAATGGCTACCAACGGGCGCTAGGGATCTCGACGACTGAGTAGGCCTGTATTCTACAAACGATGTAAATTACCAAGCGAGCTATGATGATTGACACAAATCATTCACCCGTCCTTCTCACAGCATGTACAGTAATAGCAAATGCATGAAGTTCTCAGATTCCGTCATCAGTCTCACTGAGGTATGTCAGTAGATTCAACTAACAGACTTATAGTGATTTTACCAAAACAGATATGCTAAGCTAAAGGATCATTCCGAATAAATGCGACCTGATCCGCTAATACCACAGTCCTCCGACAGTACAAGACGGAAGATATTCGTGGTTGTTGATATATTGGAATATCGTAGGGTACGATCCTTTGAACCTGGCTCAGTAGGTAGCTGTTGTACCTCTGCTACGTCGGCGGGCATGTTGACTATGAGCGCACTACGACTTCACCGCGTTTCAGACGCGCATCAACTGAGAATAGACACGCGCAATCACATGACACTCACCTGGCCAACCGCTCCCTCCACCTCTTTCCGTCCCTTCCCATTCCTTATCGACATATCCTATCCACTGCAAGCCCCCATCACCGTCACATCCACCTCATCTCCACCTTTGCATCCCTCGCGGTCGATCAAACGACCTTCATATGCATCCTTCTGCACGCAATACTGCACCTCCCGTGCCTTTCTCCGAAATCCCACAATCACAATCACGACCGATATCTACTTCTTCCGCGTTCCCGTTTCACCATGCCAAGCCCAAATCGTTCCTTTTCGAGAAAATGTCGCGCGACTAACGCGTTTCACCTTGACGAACTACAATCACATTTTCCCCAAAGTTCAGCACAGCACGGTCACTGACTTATCGTGATACTGGTAGTTCACTTTTCGACATCAAGGAACTTGGGCCACACGGAGAAATTCAGCAGACGCGGCAGCCGATCATGGGTTGTTGTGGTCGTGTAGGGGTAAGTGGCGACTTTGGTAAGTTTTAGATGACGGGTATCTGATCGGACGGTGGTTTGACGGCGAGATATGGGAAGCGCGCGGCCCTCCGAGCGGATGTTTTCTTCCCCTTGCATCAATTTCGGTGTTGCTATAGACAGGGGTGAGCCGGATATTATGATCGCCTGAATGAAGCTGATTTTCTTGCATTGTGAAAGTGGGGATGGGCGTGGGTGTGATGGCAGATTTGGTGGTGTGATGAGCAGATGAGGGCCTACGTGGTCGGGCGCATTGTGTGGGTGGGCACGTGGTGGAGAATAACGGTTGCGAGGGAACGATGTTTATTGTAGACTTAGTCAGTGTTGCCGAGCATTGATGCTGGAGTTGAGTAAGGTCGGTAATCTCATTGGTGTTGTGGTGAGGCGAGGAAAGTGAACGGAAGTTTGGCTGCCCCGAGAGTTTGGCAAAACAAAATTGTGTCCTCGTAGCACTGCAACTGCAACCGGAGAGGCGTTCTCGCTACCTTATTTCGTGCTCTGCCGTCGTTTGTATACCCGACCAAAAAGCATACTGAGCTCATTGTAGATGCAACCTTCCTGAAGCGAACAGTCAACCATTGCCTGTGACCGTACTAAGCGTATCCTGAGTTCGTCGGTGTTAGCCGATAGGTCGTGTGTTTCTTGTTCCCGAGGTGTTCTTTTCGCCATTGTCCTCCCAAACATGACCAGACAAGGGTACCTGTCCCCACATGACCCTAACATAGCCAAGCCTCAAAGCAACAGTTAAACTGGGGCATTTCACTCCTTCGGTCCGCTGCAAGGGTAAAGGTGGGAACGCCGAATTCAGTCGGCCCACTACCATTTTCGGAGGCGCAACTGTGGGAAGGGAAACTTGGATTTGAGGCCGAAGGCCCACTGTAGAGAGGGTCTGGCAACGTCATGCTGGACCGTGGTGTTGGGTAGGCTGGGCGTATGTAGATGGCGACGTTGGGAGCTGATGCCCGGAAACTTGGAGGTTGGAAACCTGGTGGTTGGGGTTGGGCATGCGTGGCGTCATGGTGCATGCACGCTGTCGATGTCGTTGTCGCAAGTTAATGGCATGGTGATCCGAACAAGTCTGAACAAGTACGTCACAAAAGCAAACTGTTAGTGATGAATCGTCACGTTTGTGGCGCAATGTGATAGGCAAGGTGTGTTTGTTGTAAGCGAAGTAGATTCTAATTCTCATCTCGCTAGGCGAAGACTAGGAAATGCCTATGGGATATCATGACCGTTCATTTCCAGACAAAGCAAACAAAAGCTACGGCTGTGCGACAAATTGTAAGATGACAAGAAAGTATGCATGCTGGATGCGATGGATAGCGACAGATGGTGTGTGTGGCGGCGAACACTTCGCAATTGCCAACAACGAAATAGGTTGGGAGGGTATCGTAACCTCTAAGGACAAACAGGAATGGAAGCTGATGACAAGGAGATGCAATGTCGTGCGCTGTGGGTACACCGGGTATTATGCGCTAAGGACTTAAGTGCCAGGATGGCATGCAGGGAGAAGGTAGTAGAGGTGGAGTAGAATGTACAAGGTAGTCGCAGACTGGTGTCGTCTATGCGTTTATGCGTTCGGGGGTGGGGATGCGTTTCGAAACAAAGTGAGGTCTTGATGCGTTTACAGCGAATCCATGAAATCCATTAGTGACTTGCGTCGTCGGATTGCGCGGCTCTTGACGCTGGACGTGGCATCGTCGTCATTTGCTGGGAATTCCGGAATGACAAGAGTAGGCTCACGCTCGTTGGCTCCGCGAGCCGTCATCCTGCCAAGGGTGGTTGCACGCTTTTGCTGCATTGTGCTGGCGTTGATCTGGGGAAGCGGAGGAGCCATCTCTGGTGTAGGCGCCCTCTTAGAGTCGTTTCCCCGAGATTTTGGTCGGAGGATAGTGGATGCGCGACGGAGCTTGTTCGGGCTGGAGAAGTTGGCTGAACCCTCAATTGGTGCAGTCTGAGGCGTCATGGGTCCTGGTGTCATCGGTGTAGGAGGAGCCTTGCCGTTGATGCGGGAGTCGTATGGCTTCTTCGCTGGTGAGATGGCAATCTTGGCTAGAGACAACTTCATGGATATCGATCTTAACCGTCTGTGCGCAGCAGGCTTCTTGATGATGGGCGATGCGGCGCTTTTGTTCGAGTTCTCGTAAGGGTCGGAGCTGAGGAAGGAAAGTGCTGGTGAGTTGGGGGTCAATGGCGTGAATTGTGATTGCCTGTACGACGACGATTGGTACGATGACTGCGATGTTTGTATCCGTGCCAGGTCAAGGCGGGATTTTGATGGCATGTACACAGAGGAGCGGGCTGATTGTGCGTCTCCTGCGGTGGAGGAGGATGGTCGACGAGGTGCCTCGCTCTGTGCATGGCTCGGTGCGGGTGAGTAGCTGCGAGTCGATGCAGTCTGGAAGGACGAAGCGAAGGAAGCGGAGTCGGGGTATGTGGCAATCTTGGTAGTGATGGGGCTGTGACTGGTAGATGGTCGTCGAGGCTCAGGGTCGGCGACAGGCGATGTGGAGCGTGAGAGGGGAGGAGAAGCCAGACGACTTGTAGGCATGACCCTCATGGATAGTCGCTGTGCCTCGTCTGCCTTTCGTAGCTTACCAGCTGATGTGACGGGAAGCAGGTTCGCGACAGAAGCCGAGCGCTGCTGGACCGTTGGGCGATCGACGGGCGAGCGTTGGTTCTCGACAACTTTGGGACGACCTGCATGCGCGTATGACACCAGCACGGCCATGTCGCAGCTCTTTCCCTTGTCCCATCTCGACACTGACATGGTCCTCGCCTTGCACTCTTGTGAGAGATCGTGGACAACAACGTCATCGTAGTCGTATTCAGAATCAGAGCCAGACGCGTCGTCGGCAGTCAGGTCTTCTTCGCTGGATAGGTATCGCTCTTGGAAGACGGCGCCTTCCTTGTTGTTGCTGGTGGTAGTGGGTGGACTTGGTCGTTCTGTGGTAGCGGAGTCTATGCGTAGCGTGTCGGGAGCATCGTCGCACAGGTTAGGGCTCGAGGCGGCACTGTCGGTGCTGGAGCGTTGTTGAAGGCGTGCGACAACTTCGGGCTTGTCGAATGTCCACTGCTTCAACTGCGAAGTTACGGTTGCGTCGACCATGGTTGCTAGTGAGAAGCAGCAATTGCAGCTGCAATGGCTCGTCCGGTGGTGATGATATATCGGACTGAGCGGCAGCCGGCGAGGGTTGAAACCAAGGGCGTGCAGTCCTACGCGCCAATAGTCGGAGACGTGTGCGTGGCTTGGGAACACAAGGCAAGCCGGCGTCTGAGTGAGACTGGTCCTGTCGCACGGGTTCGGCTTCCTGGTGAGTAGCAACAACTGGAGTGTGAGATGTCGTGGAGGGGCACTGTGGGTATAGGGTAGCGTCGAGCAATGGGGAGGGGTGAAGTGCGGCCGACGCTATATTACACAAATTGGCGACGCCTGTATATATTGCAGCACTTTCCAGGTTCTGCCCCCCTGGCAGCCGTCGAGGTTTCAAGTACAACCGAGTACGGTGGAGACGGGCGAGCGAGCAGGGAGGGAACCCAAGAGTCAGTTCACCGTGTCGGTGCGCCATTCATCATCTCACGCTGGACTAGCACCAGGCACTGACGACTTTCAATGGCGCAACTCTCCAGCCCTCTGCAGCTTGCGCTTGCACTTGCACTAGCTGCCGGCTGGCGAGGTGTGCTGAGGGGCCTGACGTGAGTGGCCCACGACGAGTTTCAAGACGCTCAGCGCGCACACCCTCAGCACATGAGCGAGCGCCTACTGGGAACTCATGGCGTGCACACCAGACTGATGCCGTTGCAAAAGGACCCTGAGTCGTTGCGATGGCAATGTCACCACAGGACGGGACGCGTTCATGATCGCCATCCTTTCATCAGCGCGAACATGGCACCATTTCCTTTCTCGACGGTGACCTGACAGGTGTTCCTGTGCCGCTCAGGGGCAGCACCACTCACCGTCCGCCGTCGCTAGATGGGGCGCCCACTGTGTGGGGTTGGCCCAGGAGCGGACTACGCCATTGCCGAAAAGATCATCGATAACTGTCACCATGTCTTTTTTCTTTGCCCGCTCTAACCGTTGCTTGCATTGGCAAGCCCCGAGAGCCCTGGAAGACCCTTCTTTCTCAAAACTCTCAGAGCACGAGCGCAGGCTGACCCATCTCGTGGAGTTTGCTCCGACGCCTGCTGCCCCCGGGACCCGGAGTCGCACAGCTGCTGACTGCGCGAAAATGTCCTTGGCCGTCATGCCTATCTTTTTCAGCCAGGAACGCGCTGATCCACTGGCTCTATTCTCGGTCCAAACTCACCTGCATGCTGCGGTCCATTTTACGTGCAGACGGTGTGCACGGTCACCGCCCAGCGTACTATTCGTTGCTGCACCATCTATTGCCCGCCCACACCGCCAACACCATATCCAGGCCTACCCTGGCCCCCTCGCAGCCTATACCTACAGTTCATCGTGTGCCGCACTCACTCATCAATCACAAACCGCACAAGATTGCGTTGATGCATCGAGTCAAGATACGTCCCGCCATCTATCTGCGAGGGTCTTCTGATTCCCTGAAGAGTCAGTCACGTCGCCGAATGAAGCCACTAGCATCGACTCTCGGCAATCTGGGTATATTACACTACGCCTTAGCAGCTTATCGTCGGAGCTTAGGACCGTGCTAGCTGCCCACAGTACTCAGGTGCTTTCCAAATAAGTCATCGTTGGACGGTGAGCCTCGTGAGGGTTGCCTCTGATGCCAGTCATTAGGCCAATCCTCGGATTAGCCTCGCACTCTACACCAACATGGCAGGCCCTAGTCACAACGTGATCGGAAGCTCATCTCTCGTCTCACAATGCGACGTCCTTTAGACAATAGTCCATTCTTGGCCACTACCGCTCACCTCAGCATTTTCTGTGGTAGCCTTGTGGTAGCCTGTTGCATCCCAATAGTCCGGCCCTATCATCCTACGTCACAAGGCTGGTAAGGCACACCCAAAAGGGTCTGGTACTCCAACACCAGCGGCCGTTTCATCGTCTGGTTTCTTTTCATCATGTTCGCATCATCCTGAAGAACTGTTCGGTTCACGCTCAAACGTGCCGTCTAGGCCCTGCATCGAGTCTGCATGTCTCATATGCAGTGTCATAGCGACGGTTCCGCACACGTTGCCACGCCCAACCGTACAGCGTAGTACCAAAGTCGGCTTCGGAGATGTTCTCATCGTCTCAACGTTGTGACGATGTTGGTTGCTTACAAGAAACGCACAAAGACCGGAGACGCCCCTCCACCCGATTTGTCACTGCAGCCGCACAACATTGGCGCTTCGAGAACACGATCAGTCGAATAAGGATCGCCACAGGAGTCTGTACGCTAATGGCCTTCCTATAGCGAGAACCATTCTCCTTTGCGACGGCGCGATCTGGAGTCGAGTCTGAACTGTAGAAAGTCTGGTTGGAGTAAACAGGTGCGGGCTCCAGGATTCTGAGACATGCACAAAGATTCAGCCCCATGAGGTCGCACACGAATTCCTTGGTGCTTGGTCTTGCTTACTTTGACGCGATGATCTGAGATGGAGCTACTGGTCTGTGTGCAAACGTTACCAACAACGGTGCTAGTACTTCAGCAGCTTTGTGGCACGGATATCTATAAGTTGTGCTGACAGCGAAGCCTTTTTATACACTGGGTTACTTCACAGTGTCTCAACTTACCCTGGTTTCTGGCGGCAAACGCATATCCAGATCACCCCTACAACGGCCGACCTGTTGGTATTGATGCGCAAGCAATCGTTATCAGGCACTGGCCACTGAAACAAACAGACACTGCCATATGAGAGGCTCAGAAGACAGGCAATGGAAAGGCGAAGCTTCTGAACGGGTGTGCCTTATTAGGCGTACCGTTTCGTCTTGGGCCGCAAACAGCTCCAATTGACAAGAACTTCCGGGTCTCGATCGACGGGTTGACCCAAGAATGCCACGTATAATACCCACGCCTTAGCAAAAACTTCTCGAACATCTGATCATCAGTGATGATATTGTCGGCACACCATCTATCAGCTTATGCTTGGAAGCGAGTTTCACATAGATTGTGGTCAACCACCATCGCGGCGCAGATGTACCGGTTACCGTGTGTTGGTAATATTCGTGGGGTACGTCGCACCAATGAGACTAAGACTGGTGCATGACGCAAGAGACCATGCCTAAGCTATATCAATTCCCATATTACAACTGTCGCAAGGGCCAAAGATTAACCGGTCGACATACCGCGTGGGGTAACGACTGTAGAAGCACCGGAAGCATTGTCACCAGAAGACAGATGGAGAGACGAGACAACAACGGCCTAACATCGGTGCTCTTCGATTTCTTATCAGACAATGGTGCGATATTGGAACAGTGCTCTTATTGACAAGTATCAGTGTTTGCCTTCATACGCGTCGTCACCGCATCTCTATGATTCATGACCTCCGGATGCACATGCGCGCACTGGTAAATGCAACGTGCTATCGCACCTTCTCAGGGTCCAGGTCGCGTGCTCAACCGATGACGAGAACGAATGCAAAGTACTCGCCTTCGCAATGTTGTGTTCGCTTCAATCTTTCGAGTGGCGCATGAGATGGAATACAGAGCAAGACAACCTCGAAAGTCAACTTGAATGATTCAATTGACGGGCGACTAACGACAATATTACAGTATCAACTGTAGAAACAGCGAAGAACTAACCTCATAGATCGAGATGCATACAAACATCCCAACAAAATATCCAGATAAGGCACGATAAGCGCCAAAAGCAACAGTGTATAACGAAAAACGTTCGCTTCGGATAGGTGCCTTCCGTCCCCAAGCTTCCCCGCATGGACTCATCCCATCAGCAACATCATTGAGACAGCAGCAGAGGAAGCGACGAGGAGCGACACGCCATGGGCGGCTACGTATCTTCTGTGCGACGACGCTTCTGTAGGCCGAGAAACATAAGAATCCACAGCATTCACCACATCCACAGCATTCTCTTTCGTACCTAAGGCCAAGGTGCGTTTTCGCAGATCCCATGGATTAAACGTGGAAATCAATGGAATTAAGTTCCTAGTTCCTTACTTGGCACATCTTGTTCGAGACTCTTGTGCCTTGTTGTTGACCTAAAGCTCAATCCGCTCTCGCATCCCCGCATCGCGAATGCCGGTTGTTGAGCGGAAGAAGGAAGTATGCCACAACAAGTGCATTGCATGTGAATTTCTGTCGTTAGGAGGAGAGTCTGCTACATATCATGACAATATTACCTTTGACCAAACCTCAGTGCAACAATCAACATCCACTCGCTTCACTTCACTTCGTTTCTTGTTTTGTTCTTTTCTTACACTCGTTTATAATTGAACTCGCGCACTCTCCGCGGAAGACATGGCGACTATGCTGCAAACAGAGGTTGAGTACCAGACACCGGTGATGATGGCGACGGCTGTGTCTACACCGCGGAAACTATGGGAACATCCGGATCCAAAGTCTACGGCTATGTGGAAGTTTATGCAGGATGCCAATGCGAGACGTGGATTACATATGCAGGTACGTGTGACAATTTGGAACAGGCGGAATGAGGAACAAGAGTTGGACGAAGCATCGAGATGGTTGATCGAGATCTTTAACATGGACAAGAAGCCAACGTCTTTAGGCGGGAGGGAAGGGCACAAGACCCTTGCGCGAAGCCCACGAATCCAGTGATATGAACATGGGTGCATGGCTGTCGCGTTTCATCAAGCCTCATTGTCATCGACAACAGCAGCAGCAACAACAACAACCAGTAGACAAGGTACAACATCGCTGACATGTCCCACAGACGTTCCGCGACCTCTACAACTGGAGCGTCGGACCCTCACGCACTGATTTCTGGGTCGACATGTGGAAAGCTAGCAACCTCATCTACTCCGGTACCTACACCACCGTCGTCGACACCTCCCTCCCCATGGAGACAAATCCTCACTGGTTCCAAGGCACTTATCTCAACTTTGCCGAAAACGTCCTCTTTACCGCCTCTCCTACCGATTCTACCGTCCGCACCACAACCCACAAAGAAGAGTCTAAGATCGCGTTGACAGAGATCCGCGAGGGCAACACTGAAATTAGACATCTAACTTGGGGTGATCTGCGACGACGCGTGGGTGTTCTCGCGAATGCTTTGCGTGCTAGGGGGGTGGGCAAGGGTGATCGCGTCGCTGTGATTGCATCAACCAGTTTTGATACGTTTATTGCTTTCATGGCGACGGTTACTGTCGGTGCACTATTCAGCTCTAGTAGTACTGATATGGGTACGAAAGGCATCCTCGAACGATTATTGCAGATCCGTCCCAAGTACGTTCTTGTGGATGATTGGGCAGTGTACAATGGAAAGACCATCGATCTGAGACCGAAGATCGAGGGAATCCTTGAGGGCATGGAGAGCGGTGGTGTGGCGGAGTTTGAGGGTGTTATTGTGCAGCCTAGGTTTCCTGGGAGGCCGGCTGACGTTGGAGGTTTGTCGAAGACGGTACGGTTGGATGAGTTTTTGGATGTTGCGGGAGGGAACGACACCTTGGTGTTTGAGCGTGTGGCTTTCAGAGATCCGTTTCTGATTGTCTATTCCAGTGGGACGACGGGTGTGCCAAAGTGCATTGTGCATTCCACTGGTGGTGTGCTCATGAATGTTTGCAAAGAGAGTATACTGCACAAGGAGATGACACCTGAAAGTGTGATTCTGCAGTATACTACCGTAAGTTCTTCCCCATCTCATCTCTCGCTCAACAAATGACTGACTGGTAAACACAGACTGGATGGATAATGTACGTTGTATCCGTACAAGTTTGTCTCTTCGGTACCCGTTCCGTCCTTTACGATGGCTCTCCCTTCCAACCGTCCCCAGAGGCTTTCCTCTCTATCCTAGAAGAACAGCGCGTGACCGACTTCGGCACCTCACCACGTTTCCTCCACGAGCTTCAAAAACGCAACATCTCACCCCGCAACCTGTTTCAGCTCTCCCACCTAAAGAGCGTAGGAACAACCGGCATGGTCCTCACAGAAGCGCAATTCGAATGGTTCTACGACGCTGGTTTCCCCACCTCCGTTCACCTACGCAACCAATCCGGTGGCACAGATATTGCTGGACGTTTTGGACTTGAGAACCCACTTCAGCCCGTTTACGCAGGCGGATGCCAAGGTCC
>Ga0265797_10009177_pt1 | contig 12952 bp, 10 predicted proteins | sample P2T30metagenome_FD_192433 | JGI IMG/M metagenome (GOLD analysis project Ga0265797, IMG submission 192433) | Plant litter microbial communities from East Loma Ridge, Irvine, California - P2 T30 | ecosystem: Environmental > Terrestrial > Plant litter > Unclassified | place: USA: California... | reverse complement strand
GAACCAGAGAGAGAGAGAGAGCAACATGTGTCACGTGCCCGCTTCATCGGTTGCCCTGCCGTCCACAACACACTCAATTTTAGCAACACGAAACCTCGTCAATCAAACGATCGGCAACTCCACCTTCCCCCCTTGCAACAAGTCCGTCCCGCATGCCTAAGACCCAAGCTGTCGTCCTCTACCCGTCCCCGTCCGCCGGGCTGTTGCCCGACAGCCCCTCCCCCCTGGAAAGCCCGCTGATCGCTACCATCATCATCCATCATCAACCCATCGTTGTCAATAAACCGCAACAGCCCGCCGATCAATTATAAATAAACGACCCCGGCGCAGGCCGATCTTGCACAAATCCATCGGCGGATGCTTGCAAATCCAAACGGCGGCCGCCTTCGAGAAACATGTTCCATCGCTTGTTGGCAGTTTGAGTGATTAACGATTAAAATTACTAAATGTAGTCTTCAACTATCTTGGATATATATATATATATATATATATGTGTGTGTGCATGATGCTTTCCATATCGCGAAAACCCAGTGGTAAATATGCAACCAAACCAAAAAGCAAGAGGTATCTCAATGAAAAAGCTCGACCCGTCCTTCAATGCGCCCGACATCGTCAACCAACCCTTTTTTCCCTTCCAAACAAGGCCAAAATAAACGGCTTTCAGCACAAGCCATGCCCACACGTACCCTATATGTGTACATGTATATAATATCCTCACCGCATTCATGCCCCTTCCCCCTAAACCGGGACCCAAACATAGAAATGGGCGATCCATGTAAACCGCCAAGAATGACATCGTGAAAATAATGCCCGGTTGTAGAGCTTTGCCCAAGCACCAAAATAGGACCTTGTACGGCGCCGATAACACCTGAATAGCCCGAGGAGCCATGTCCGGGGAACAAGTAAACATGATTTCCGTCGCAAAAAAAACGTGGGCAGCCACGTTGATTCAGCACGCGACAAAACGCCATCGCAAGCCACTGAGCTCAACTGATCGCCCCTCGTAGCTTCTGGAAACCATATGGAAGCTCAAAGGGGAAGCTCGGCTGGAACAAGTGCCTAGTTCGGGTCGTGAGCCAAACTTCAACCTGCAATGCGCCCCCGCCTGCCTAATGCGCCCATTCTCCTTACGTCGGTGGTGACATTCAAAGGCGCCGGAGTGCCTCCGCATCAAGTATTGGCTCGCTTCTTCCGCATCTTATATTCTGCTTTTGTCACGCGCATCAACAGCTCTTCGTCCTTGATCGGTATCCAGGACGTCAACACCTTCATCGCATTTTCAAAGTCTGAATCGAGCAGAATCTCCCGGGTTGCATTGATCAGGGCAGCTGATGTCGCATGCAACACGTCCATGTCCCCGTTGAACTTGGATGCCGGCGAACTCGAATGCGACTTGTCGCCCAGCAGCATAAATACGTCCCACACCCGGAGCTGAGCTGGGAACGGCAGCGAATAGTTGAACAGCGTCAAGTACCAGCGGGTGCCGTAGGCCGTTGAGGTGATGCCAAGTTCAGTCTATGGAAAGCTAGCATTAGTGTTTGCACCATTCACTCTGCACAATAGCGTCGACTTACTAGTTTCTTTGCAACATCCCCCCCACGCAGCCAGTTCAGTTCGAAGTCGTCCAGGGCCTCCATGAGGCCTTCGAAGCCAGCTTCATAGAGCCTCTCCATGCCCCGAAGTTGCCACAGCCGAACTAGCATGACAAACGCCCTATCTTCTTCGTAGTAGCAAAGCAGTGTTGCCGTCACCGAGGCCATGCCCTGCACGTAGCCCGTCTCAGGCAAGTAGAGTGACATTGCATGAAGTACACGGAACAACATTCGCTGGCCACCCCGATATCGCCGTCGAAACATGATGTGTCTGTTGATGGTCCGTGGTACGTCGACGTCGATTTGCACATCTTCTGCAGAGCTCTCCATCTGTAGTTCGTAGAAGCTCTCGATCAGCTCTTCCTCGGTCGGACTGTCCTTTTCAGCCTTGGCACTGGCCGCGAGGAACGAGTACCACGCAGTTGCCCTCCATCGATCTGGAATGCCCTTCCAAGTACGCGAGACGACTTTAGGGTCTTTGGTATCGAATTCGAAGAGCATACCGCCCTTGTCCGCGCCTGATTTGACAATCTTGGCCATCTTGCGCCATTTGTCATTGCGGGCGATTTCCTTTGCTCTCATGGCCTGAGCTGCTCGCCCGCCTTCCTTCTGCTCGGCAAGTTCGGCTAATCCGGGCGGCAGCTTGAGCATGTCGCTGGCCTCCTCCCTTAGCCTGCGATCTCTGTTGTGGGGCAGCCGGTTGGTGGCATGCCGTAATGGCCTGTGGATGCTGCGCGCGTCTGAGTTGTGCGCCGAGAATAGAGACCTAGCCGGCCTTGACGATGCGCCAGAAAGCCGGCGTTTAGGAGAGCCGGGTTGCGGCTCTGCAGAGCGCCATGACGGTGCTCTTGAGGAGCTCCGGCCTAATCTGCGTCGTCTCGGCTCCGCTGATAGCAACTGTAACGTCGTGGTGACTCGGTGCAGGTGCGGGTCGTCAGGTCCGTCGGGGCCATCGCCATTGGATTTGGATTTTGACCGCTTCGGGATAATGAAGCCGTATCGATCAACCTCGCCGTCCAGATCTGCCCAGTCTTCAAGCCCGCCAGCTACCTCGGTCGGTTCCTTGACTATGACGCTGCCATGTCTTGAACTCATCAGTGAGCTAGTGTCCTCGTTTCCACCTGCAGCTACCGATGAGGCATTGGCTGGCGAGTTGGTAACCCCGCTGTTGGCCTGGTAGCTGTTATGGACACTGTCCGTCTCCTCGTCCAGTCGTTCCCAATTCGCAGCGCTCTCGTTTCCGTGCATGTACATGCAGCGCACCTTGCGCGACAGCGTCATCTCATCAGACGACAGCACTCGGTGGCTGGTGCTGCGTGCTCTGGTGGAGTAGCGCGAAATAGATCGTGGCGGGGAAAGGTGTTTTGTGGCGGGGGTGGGTGGTGAAGGCTCCTGCTGCGCGGGACTGGATTGCTCCTGCCCCTTCTCGTCTGCAACCTTGTCCTTCTCCTGGTTCTTGTCCTTGACCTTCTGTCGCGGTGGTGTGCTCGGCCGAGGCGCGCCTTCCACCAGCAGATCCATTTGTTTACTCCGTCTGTTTGCCCGCTTGCCGCCCAGCATCATGCTGCCTCGGTTAGAGAAGGAGATGTACGCGTCCGAGGAAATGTCGTCAAAGCTGCCGGTAGGAATGTAGGTATCGAGGCTGGGGAAGACAATGCCGTCTTCCTCATCAATGTCTAGTGATCGGTGCCGTGAAGCACGGCCTTTGGTGCCTGATGCACCGCCTTCATGCTGGACGACAATAGCAGGCAGGGCAGGCAGGCTGGGCGTCTTATGCAGGCTCGTGGGCGACGGCGGTTCGTTGCTGGCGGTGCCGTTGGATGGTGCCAAGGCCGAATCTCTGCGGTCGTCGTCCTCTGTCCATGGCGTGCGCTTCAGGGAGAAGGCTCGCGGGCCTGGTGATGTTCGTGGTCGGCGCACATTGCTCAGCCATGATCGCGCTGCGGGGCCCTTGGTCGACGAGGTGCTGGGCGCATTCGACCTGACAGGTGACAGCGCGTTGGAGGCGTCAGACTGCTCCGCCACCGCAGCGCCAGTCGCATCCGCAGCCTCATCTCTCATCGTGGCCGCCGCGGGTCCTGGTCATGGGAAAGGGTGCCGGGGAGGGTAGCGGCCTGTAAAGCGAAATGAAGGGGTACGGCAAAGTACCTGGCGGGTACAGGGCCGTGGTATACAGGGCCGCGTTTGAGGTAAAGCAGTGCTGCGGCTTCAATGCTGCTGAATGCGTTATACAAGACGGTGCAGTGGAAGAGCAGCGGCGTTTGCGACTACTAGGAGACTACAGTACAAGATCAGCAAAGACCCTGCTGAGCGTTGCCGATGAAAAAGGGGGGCGTCTTTCGAGGTAATGGACCGAGTCGTGGGTCGCATGCCTTCTTCGACCCGGAAATTGCCCAACGCGCCGCCTTGGTGCGACGCCTGCTCACTTTACCACGCTCGTACCTGCCCATCCCTAGGCGGTTATACGACTGCCGAGCCCCTCTCCAAGTACATACATGGCCTTTACTTTTTTTGGATTTACCATTTCCCATCTTACCCGCCACACTCAGCCTCACAGCCTCGCAGCCTCACATCCATCTCTATCGCGTCATGACGCGTTCAGTGGTTGCTACACCTTCTCCCTAATCACTCCCCCCTGCGGTGACAGTCGCCGTTTCACACGTCAATAAACTCTTCGGCCAAAGCTACTACAAATGGACTCAAACTATCGCTATTCACAACGTCATGGTCCGCATGCACTGACTTCGTAGCAGTAGTCACACCACGGCCCTCCATTGCAGAAAGAACTGGAGGGGGGAGACATCTCCTCCTTGATAGCGTTGTACACGCAGTCACGACATTCTCGTGCTGACCACGCTGACGGCCACGCAATTTGTGCCTCTGTCCAACATACGCAGGGGCTGTCTTACCCTTGTGCCTTGATGAGGAAGGTGTCGCATCCCTTGCCTACAGCTACTGCCGCCGGCGCTTGTTGGTCGACGATGCCGGAAGTAGCAAATATCGTAATATGCTGTGAGGCCTCCAATGACGCCTCTCATACGACCACGGTTGCATCTTGACAGACGCGTACTACGTCCAGCTGAGGCAAGTGCGTCTTACTCAGCTTGCCACCCATTCAGGTATAGGGCATTTGCCAGATTGACCATTCCAACGAGATCGCACCGTGCGGCCGCCATTCGTGAATATTCCTATCAAGCGTGGCTTTTCAAGTTACCCATACTGGTGCTACATGTGCCTATTTCTGGTCCACTTGTTGAAATACATGATCCATCCCTCCTCCACACCTCACTTCTTCTTCGACCCCCTCCCACCCCTCGCGCTCTTCTTCTTGCCCTTGGCCACCTCTGCACCCCGTCGCCCACCCGCTATCATAACCCTGACCTTGCTAACCGGCACCACACCAACTACCTCCACTTCCTTCCATCCCCTGATAAGATCAATCTCCTTTGGCCAAATACGCTCCGTGTCCTGGCTCGATTTGTCCAGCGCCTTTGTGTCCTTGCCAGCATGGTCCCAAATTGCCAGCACCTCCTTTACAGCTTTCCCACGCTTGGTAGAGCCAGGCTGGATCTTGGCTTTGTACTTGTATGACGACAGTGCCGACCAGGGAGCGCATACGGGGATCGCGGACAAAATCTCGTCGTTCGGTAGTGGGCGGCCAGTGAAGGCGTCGAGGTTTTGTAGGTTGGTCTTGAGAACTTCGTCACCCTCGTCATCCTCTTCGGCATTCTCCAGCGCACGTAGACGCGCTTCTTCGGCCGCTTTGCCTGCCGCTTGGGCACGAAGATGCTGTTCGCGGCGACGTTGCTTGTCCGCTTGGGCTTGTTCTTCTTTCTGTCGCTTCTCTTGCGCTGCGGCTTCTGCTGCTTGCTGACCGGATTTGGAGCCCAGGAGCCGCATGGCTAGCTCTCGGTCTTCTTCGTCTTGCGCAGCGTATTTGGCAGCTTGCTTCTTTGCCTTTGCTCGCTTGCCACGAGGCAGAGGTGTGTTCTTCTGCTTCGTGCCCTGTGATGTTGCTGTGCCTGGCACCTTTCCGGGTGTCTTCACACTTCCTTCTTCTGCAGACGAACCCTCTTCTTGTGCAGCATCGTCCGCTGCAGGTGCTGCATCAAATGGTACTTGAGGCAGTTCTGGAAGCTGTCCCTTTCTCGCGAGGCGACGTTCCCTGGCGGACAGTTGCCGGCGGCCAGTAGATTTCGATGTCTGTTCCGTATCTGCTAAAGAGCCAGCATCCTCTTGTGGCTCTCCGTTGGTAGAAGATCCATTTTGCCCTCTAGACATGGCATGCTTGTCATCTTTATGCGCAACCGGCGGCTCGTCTTCCTCATCAGACTCATCTCTTGCATCTGTCATTCTTGACTGCAGAGGATTGCTTCTTGGAGCTGCTGCTTCAGATTCAGCATCGCTCTCCTCTGTCTGTCCCATCTTCGCATCAGGAAAGTCATCGTCGGAATCAGATTCAATCTTAGCATCAGGAAAATCTTCGTTGTCATCACTGTCATCAGTTTTAGCATCATCTGCAGCTTTGGCCTCATCCGCAGGCTCGTCAACCATTTCCGCAGCGGAAACTGCAGTCTCCTGCACGCGATGCTTGTGGTGGTTTGCCTTGCTTGACTCGCTGATTTCGAACATGACTGCAAGTCCTACTACAAGTTGGGCTGGTGGCAGGAACTCCTTCTTTCCCTTGACGTTGAACATGCCTGCTGGGAGAAACTCGCCTCCTTGTCCAGTCTTGTTCACTTGGTCGCTGCGGACCCACCATGCAGACATGACAGCCTTGGAGTCCCACGCGTCCGAGGTGCATATACAAAGGTTACCTGCTTGTGAGAGAGTCGAGGGTGGTATCGGAGCATCTGGTGTATCAGGCTTGTTCTTGATGATCATGGGCATGGCTCCCTTGAGATCGGCGTGGACATATACATCTCCCTTGCGTAGAAAGCGACGGTAGATGATCTCGTTTTGCTGCGCATCCTTGCCACCCAAGACAAGGTAGCCATCCGATGAAATGAAATAGACGAATTTCTCGAACCAGTGCTGTTTGCGCACAGGTCTGAGCACCTCCTTCTCCTGTTTTAGGCCCTTTTTCAGATCCTCGGTCACTTTCTTTTCGTGGCTCTTCAGAGCTCGTGTAGATGCCTGCAAAGTGCGATCCTCCTTATTGGCGGCTGTTTTCTTCTGGTCAAAGTATTCGGTCGAGTTCGCCCAGGCGGTTAGACTGAGATCAATGTCGACGGCCAACTGTGGTCGCGCTGACTGCTTGGCTGGCGCAGCTTTCTTCTTTGCGCCATCTTCTTGGCCTGCTGCTTCCTCGTCGCTATCCTCGCTGACAGAACTCGTTTCGTTGCCCTCTTCTTCCACCTCTTCACCTTCCTCCCAGTTTGTCTCGTCCAGTGACAACGTGATGGTGTTCTCGTTCAACTTCAGCGGTAGTTTGATGAGCTGTGCAACAGCATTGCCCGAATTTTGCTCTTGCTCGATCAGTCGCGCAATGTCGATCCAGTCCATGCCTTGTCTTATCAGGCCATTCACAGCCTCGGTGGCTTCGGTGACACGGTGTACGTTGGCTAGGATCGCTTCTGCCTTGCGGAAGTTCAGCTCTTGCACTTGCTGTAGTCCACCAATGCGATCTGCGTGTTCCTTGCGTGCCTTTTCGAGCTTCTTCTTGGCCTGCTGTTCGCGTTCGGTCAATTTTGACTCTAGCTTTTGGCCTTCTATCGAAGAGAAGAATTCGTCGACGGCCTTGTTGAAACCATCAAACTCCAGGAACGTATAATCTGAGTTTTCGAATTGTTGTGGGCGGAAGGGGTGAAAATCGTCATAAAGAAGTTTCGACTTGTCAGATAGCTCATGTTCAACGGCTAGCGCTGAAGGGTTGGGCTTTGCCAAAATGTATCCCTTGATCTGATCTGTTGTCGTGATTTCTTCGGTGATTTTCCTTGCATCCTGCAGTACCGACACCAGCTTCTCCGTTAGGGTATCGTCAGCCAGGACCTCTTCCGGCTTGAGTGTCGAATCGAAGTTTGCGACGTGCAGCGCATGGTCTACCAGCAGCGGAGGGCACTCAGTAATTGAGACGGCCAGTGCTTTCCTCAGCGAGTCTTTGCCTGCCTTCTTTGCCTTTTTTCCTGTTGCTGCAGGCTGGTTCTGTTGCCTATCCACCGCCTTCTGCAACCCTTGACGTACTCGTTCCTTGGTAAGCTCCGGAGCACCGCCATAGTTTTGTCGTAGAGTGAGGTTGTATTTCAGCCCAACTCTGAGTTTTTCGTGTTCTTCGCCTTCGTCAACATTGCGCAGCAGCGACAGAACCTTCAGCTCGGCGTCTGTCAGGACAATGTTGCCGCCAGCATAGAACTCCAAGTACAGTCGATAGAGTCCATCAGAGAATTGGAATTCAAGGATGCGGTCTGTGCCAATCTGGGCAACCGAGGTAATGCGTCGAGTTTTCAGATACTTTCGCAGCTTCGCAACAAAGCCAGACGGCATTCCGGCCGTGGTTCGCGCATATTCGGTAAGGTGGCAGCGGAAGCCCGAGTCGATGAGGAGCTGCTCACGGTGGTCGGGCTTGTGAAACTTGATCAGGAAGATTCTCTATGCTGGATTAGTCAGGTGTTTCTTTGAGACGAGCGCGACAAGTGCAGTACATACCGAGCTCAAATCATAGACGTTTGTGACTCGAAGTGAGGTGAGTTTGGCCGAGAGCTCATGGGCTATTACCTAGGCTCATTAATTAGCATTGTATGTACAAGGTGACACATTAGGATTACTTGCCTTGACGTCTAAGCTAGAGAATCTCTGCTTCATGATGTTGTGTCGTGTGCAGAGTCTGTGGTGAGTGGGGTGGCATGGGTGGGATGCGGCGATGACGAAGGCGGGAGAGTGGCGCGCTTGCAGGGGTCGTGTACCTAGAGAACCTTGGGAAGCAATGTAAGTGACCGACTTTCATACCAAGGTTAGTTATCAGTACACACACGTTCACTCAAGCAGTCAGTAGAAAGTGGATCTATTCATCGGACCTTGATTGTGTGCAGCGCGCTCGCTACTTTATCATGCGCCGCGTTCCGGGCCTTCCTTAGTTCGCAATGCCTCATGCATTTTATCCCAAACTCCGACAACGCCGCGCAAAGCAGACCAGCTCATAGACCCTGCCGTATCCGCTCCGCCAACTGCCTCTTGCCAAACTCCCAGGCGTTCAAGAAGCCCTGCTCCGAGAGATCAATGTTCTTCATCGACGTCATGTCCTGCGCTGGGGGCTTGCTGACGCGCGATGCGACAATTACTGGATCGGTTTCCAAAATGATGCCGTCGTCAACGAGCTCATCAACAGCGAGGGACTGTGGAGGGGGTTAGCGAAGGACTTTATGGGTTAGACATGCGGAAATTGCATACCACCAAATCATAGTTCTCAATCACGGTGCGTTTGTCGACCGAGTTCCTAGGCTGTGTCAGACGATTCGACCGGGCGTAGGATACCAAAATAGACCTACTTGAGCAGAATGTTGAGTGAATCCCTTAGGGCTAGAACAACGCTGGGAACTGGTTAGCACAGGCTCGCGCGGTCCTTGATGCCATGCCATGTCCATGACCGTACCTGTACAATAGCACCTCATTCTCTTCGGCGCTCCCGACCACGTATAGCATGACATCCGACTCCATCTTGAAGACAATCACCTTCCCGTCGTATAATATAATGTCCGTCGTCTGCTTGGCCGTTTTCTCTGTTGCCCATGTCAGACTCACTCAGCTCCAGCTGTTGTTGCCAGGTTCGGGATTGAGGCTACACACCCAGCAGTCCCTTTTCGAATGCCTTTTGGTCCTTTACCGTCTTGTATGCCATCTGGCCCGGGTAGTCGTTCTGGTGGCCGGCGGGCGGATGTGGGTTGGAGTAGTACTTGGTGAGGATGCGGGAGCCATCGTCAATGGCGAGGACGAGGATCGCCTGGACGCTGAAGAGCGATAGGGGACGCGACATGGTCGAGGGTGCGTGGCTTTCTTATTTCTTTTTGGTCGCGCAGGCGTCGGTCAATGGAAGCTGTGGGGGTTTGGTAGATAGGTGTCTCCTCGTCTGGGTTGCGGAGAAGCGACCAATCACGGAGGTCGTGGGCCTGGCTTGGCGCCTCGTCCGAACTTTTGTTACAATTGTAGATGAGCCCCTCCCACACCCACTGGCGTTCGCTCACACCGGACAAGTATGCACAAGATATCGCGCAAGTCGCTTGCGTCTCTAGTCTGCCCATCTGCTCCGTTTCTTGCGCCCCGTCTTCTTTGCCCTACCGTCCCAGCCGCCCTTGCATCAGCATCAGCATCAGCATCAGTATCGTCATCATCATCATGCGAGCCAATGCAGAGACAGACATATGCGACAGCCTCGAAGAAGAGTGGTATCATACGGAAAGTTGGAGCTGTAGCACCAAAATTCACTAAGCGCACTCCAGATGAGAACGTGGTGAGACCAAATCCCTTCACCTTACATCACCCCCCCAGTACTCACATGGACAGGCCAACCACCTCGTCCATCAATTCCGCAATGCATGCGAAACGCGGAATATACAGAGCATGATGAATCTCTACCCCAAGCTACTTTCAGCCAATTTGCTCAATAGCTACGATACCCGGCGCATCACACAAGCGCTACATGTGCGTGTTCGCAACGAAGCCCTGACCGACGCGCAAGACATATTCGCCTTTATAGATCGCATCGAGCGCGACCTTCGTAGCCACATACTAGAGCCTCATCCCTATGCTTTTGTCCACTTGTTCGGCATCTACAAAGAATGTAGCCGTTGGAGTGAGGGTGTGGCCCTCTGGCAGTGGCTGGTCCAACAGGACGATCGCTATTGCTCGCAGGCTTCCTACGGCGCTGCCATTGAGCTCATGGCATACGGCGGCCTCGCCAGTCTTCCAGAACTCGAGAGCCTATACCAAGACGGCCTGAAGCGCTTCCCTGGCACTTTTGCCCAATACCATCTTTCGCCTGACGCAATCGTCCCTAATCGTGCTGAGCTTACCACAATCTCCGGCATTCCTACCATTCTCCTACAGGGCATCCTCACAGCACGCTTACTGGCCGGTGAGTGGAGAATGGCCTATCTGGCTTTGGACACAGCCCTCCGCATATACCCCACCCAAGCCCGCCCGCGGTTCTACGAGCTGTTCATGACCGAGAGGCCGATATCTGAAGCGTACACCGCTTTCATGGTGGCTTGTCGCGCCGGAACACTTCTGAGGCCCACCCACGCTACCACCCTCATCACCAAGATGCGGGCTGCCATGAGCGCGTCGCCATCAATGGCCGATCGGATGATGCTACTTCGCGCCATAGCCAACGCCATCTACGCTTACTTGGAAGCCGGCGGGACACTTGAAAGTATCCACGTCGGCTCTCTGATACGTTCTTTTGAACTGGTCTTGCCCGAACCTGTTGCTGGCCAAGACTATGTTGGTGAAGCAGCAGCTATGCGTGACATCCTCGTATTGGCTGCCCATGAAATCTTGTCAGGACTCATCCAAGCCGGTGCTTCTTTCAAAATCACTGCATTCGAGGGTCTAATCTCTCTCGCCGGAAAAATGCGGGTCCCCAGTCTACTGACTACCACCCTACAAGATATCGAAAAGGCGGGCTTTGACCTTGGTACCATAGTCACTAGGAGTATAATCACATCAGCCGGTTTACTCAAGGACACAAATCTTATCGAGCAACATTGGTCGCGCGTTGTCGCTACTGCAGAGGCAAATAGTGCACAGATAGCATTCGAAGACTGGATCACTTTCACCAAAGCCTGCAGACGCGCTGACCACGCCGCTTACTTCAGGCAACAACTACTAAAACTCCCGCATACCATTGATATGAGAACGGAGCGGCATCTTATCCAGCAGGTTGAAGTGGTAGAGACTGCACCGCCGATTGCTGAGGGGTTTCAGTACATGACCCTCCAAGATTTGACATCGGATCTGGCCACGCTCAAGGCTCAGATGAAGAATGTCGAAGCTGTTGTCATGTCGGGACAAACACTTGAACTTCTCCAGAACCCATTCTATATGCATCTTGATCCACACCACACTTCTCTGGGCCCCGTGGAACATCTCCGTGTCATCTACGATGAATTTACCACTGATCCTCATCAACCACCCCCTCCACCACCTGAAGAGGGCTCACCCGTCAAGCCCACCATGAGCCCAACCAAAATACCCGTGGATGAACTGCGTTTCCTTAATTGGGTCGCCGTTCATGAGATGATGGACTCGGCCGAATCTTACCAATCCGATCTGGAGTACGCCATGAAAGCCGCCAGTGACGCCGGTAAGCCTATGCCAACCCGGCCCGAGATTCTTCGTCTCCGTAACGAAGATCCTCCAGTAACGCGTTCACTCTCCGATCTGCGCCAAAGAATCAAACAGCTACGTGTGTCTAGCCCTGGTGACCCTGGTCAGAGCGTGAAGCCTTTAGTGATCAACAAGGTCTTATCGCGGGATTCGAAGCAGGGTAACGGTGGCGAAAGTCGTACAGAGGGTGAGACAGGCTTGCAAAAGTTGAGGTACTATGTGTCCATGACGAGTGAGCACGAAGCTCCGGCGAAAGACAGGTCGTATAAGAGAGTTCACATCGGGGACATAAAAAATGGAGAGACATCTGACAAAGTATCCGAGGAGATTAAGAATGGAGATCCACAGGGAGAAACTAGAGAAGAACAAGGATCGACCGAGACCAGGAGTGAGAGTAGCCAGGCTCCATCGTTGTAAGGGATTGATGGTGACGCAATTGACTAGTGATTATTGATGTCTCCACAGACCAGCGTATATAGTGTTTATATAGCCTTGATCATAACAGAACCTGTTACGAGTGTATTTGACTAGTAAAAAATATGTTACCATTGAAAGTAAGGTGTCGCTACACCCAAACTGAGTATCATTAACGTTCTAAAGTCCATTCTACTTGGATACAACACTCACAACAGCGGAGACAGCGACAGAACAATTTCCAGTTCTTCATATAGATTTAGGAATGAAGAACTATAGTGATATTAATCTACAACGCAAACGAGTTGTTAGTTGCAGAGAAAAAAGAAGTTTTGAAACACCCCACCGCATTACTTGCCACAATCACCTCCCATGTCCCCCATGTCTCATGTCCATCCTATCTCTCATCCTTGCTCCATCTCTTACCGCAGGGAAGGGGGTGGCGCCATTAAAACCCCTAGAATACACACATGCATACCCGGTCCCCCGGCCCCCGGCCCCAGACTTACTTCTCCGTCATCTCTCCCACTTGAGTCAAAATCAACCCCGGCACTCTTTTTTCCCTTCCCAAGGGGGTCCAAGGATCTTCGCTGCTTCCCATTCCCATTCTCTCCACTAATAAACCA
>Ga0265797_10009176_pt1 | contig 12953 bp, 17 predicted proteins | sample P2T30metagenome_FD_192433 | JGI IMG/M metagenome (GOLD analysis project Ga0265797, IMG submission 192433) | Plant litter microbial communities from East Loma Ridge, Irvine, California - P2 T30 | ecosystem: Environmental > Terrestrial > Plant litter > Unclassified | place: USA: California... | reverse complement strand
AGCTTCTTCTCGTTGCAGAGAGTGATGATGGCGACTTTGCCGCGAACCTCAAGGGTCACAGCGGTCTCTGGGTTGATGGCGGACATCGTGAGTATGAGAGTTTTGGTCTGTTGTTGTTGTTGTTGTGGGCGGTGCAAGGAAAAGTAGACGTGTCGCAGGAGATCGGCTGAGTAGATAAAGGGGCTTGCAAAGACCAAGAGGCAGTCCCAACAGTTGATGGACCAGAGGAGTTGTTTGCTTACATGGTATTATTGCCTTCACTGGCGAGGCCGGGCATTTGATAGCCGCCAATCCTACACCCTCGCCAGGCCGAGCTCTGCCACGAAAGTGAAGCGGCAGCCGAGGTTCATGTTCACTTATTCCCCACGATCGAAGAGATGATAAGATTAGATGCATGAGATCGAGACCAAGCCCAATTGAGACTCTCGAGATCGTGCGGCAAACTGCGGCCTTCTCCGTGTCTGCTACATCATACATTCACATACCATCTGGTCAGCAATTTTTGGCACAAGAAGCGCTCCACCTAAATCACATTCCACGGCGTTACAACTATACATCACTCAAAATGGGCGGCCCTAACCTCGAGGTGTTCAAGGTGAGCAACACTGATCTCAAAGCGTTTGCGCATGCAGACACTAATTTCCATCTAGTTCGGCATGTACATCATGTTCCCGATTGGCATCATGTACTACTTCGGCACAAACTTGGACTCACGCTTCGCTGTACCGGACTTCTGGCCTAAGCCTGGACAGACCCACCAGCTTCCATACGAGCGAGAGGAAATCTCGGAAGAGCTTGAGCGCCTAAAGCAGAGACGATTGGCAGTTCGTGCGCAGAGGTTGGCGGCAGAGCAAAGAGGAGAACCTACACAACACTTTGAGCACAGGCAAGCGGAGGCCGAGCATCCCAGTCCTGACATCCTGGAGCGCGTGAAGCTGGATCAGCCTGAGAAGAGCCAGGTTGCGAAGGCGAATGGATCCAGCTGGTTTGGAAAGTAAAGAGCAAGCCAGCGAGGAAGACAAAAATTCACATCGCTCTGCGGCATGGCTTCTGCACAACCTTGGGGTGCCTTATGAGAGTACCAAGAGGTCAAAGATAGCTCTGACGTTGATAATGTTTTCTGGCTGCGATGTCGCAGCGCCGCGAACGCAGATGAAGTCGCCATGCAAGACCAGGCCATCGTTTGATCAACAAGTTTCAATCCGCGGACCGGCCTCTCAAATCAAACAAATCCTGCTAAGGGAATTGTTTTGCAACTGGCTGCGGCTCTTGGAACGTCACCACGGGACGTATCTGCTCGCTCCATGTAACAACATTTGTACGATATGGATGGGACCGTGTATTATAGCGAGAAATGATTGACGGGGAAGTGAAAGCGCAAATCGACGGTTTGTGAACTCAGCTCCAGCCATATCAATGCCATTTCTTGTGGAATTGTGCTTCCTGACGCTCAGATTAATGACTCTTTCCCTGCCACGCGACCGCGGTGTCTCCTCCTTCCACAATTGAGCGCGCTCTGATCAACCTCAATTCAACTTGCACGTGCACTTCCTCGCTCCGCATCTCACCTGCCAGTCACGATCCCCGTTGCGTTCGAACCTTAGGCTGCCGAACTCGTTGCTGCAGTTTTGGTTCCCACAAAAAACAGGGAGGTTTCTCAGCGATCTGATGAAGCGCTGCACGACCCCTTCGTTGTGCTGGAGCTTCTCTTCTGCCACTTGTTGCCCGTATCTGGCCGCGGAGATCTGGTCGTCCGCGTCGGATTTGGTAGTCGCCATCGAATTTTGCAATGCTTCCTTCTCTGCTTCGAGGGTTGCGGTGTTCACATCTCTCTCAGTTTGAAGTTCTGCCATTCTCCTAGCAAGCACGCAGAAGATATCTGTCCTGATCTCATGCGAGTTTGGCTCGCAAAGGGCAGCGGCGAAGTTGGCATTGGATGCAAGCTTTGGTGCGTAGAGTGCGACGAGTGAGAGGAAGGCAGAGCGTAGCGGACTGTCGAATGAGCCCCCATCTGAGCCGTCCTCTCGCGTAGTTGTCCTGCAGACCTCTCGAGCGACGTTCTTGAAACCTTCCAAGTCAGCTTCTTCAAGCTCATCATCTGTGAGGTTCACGAAGCAGCGACAAGCGTGATCACGCAGTTCTGACATGTCGTAGTAGTCGGCCAAGCCGTAGACTCTGGCGTGGATCACCCACTTGTCTGTGATCGAAGGCTTGGCTGGCTCTTCGTTGACCGTCGATGCAGCATCGTCTCCTCTCGGAAGCGTGACGCCTCAATGACCGATGCGTCCTCGATCGCCAGCGCATCGATGCTAGCTGTTGAATGTTCAACCTCCTTAGCCAGAGAGAATTTAGGGCGACGAGTGACTCCATAATTTTTCGTGTACGCAAACTCGATCATACGCTGCATTGTATCTTCGTCGAACTCCTTGTGCTCAATGGTTCCAGTCATTCTCTCTTGCATGTCGTTGTCACACATCTTGGAGATCACATCCGATTGGGGGCACAGGATGACTTTATGGACTTTGAACCCGCGTCCATAGCAGATGATGGTGAGATCGGAGTATTTCTCGCTGACAAGGAGCTTGCTAGCGGTGGTATCGCTGCTTCTGGTGACGAGTGCGGTCTTGTTAGTGTTCATCTCCGCGGTGTGGTGATGTGATTTTTTGGTGAGGGTAGTTGGACGGAGCATGATGTACTTAAGTATCTCACAATTGCTAAGTTAGCAATCGAATTCGTTGCTGCTTTCTCAACGAGGCTTTCATGCATGCCACCGAAGTATTTGAGCAAATGATCAGCATTGCGCTCATAGTGAATCGCAATGTTTGCCAGCCGACATCTATGCGAATTAGCCGTCTCATGGGAGCACGTTCTTTAGACTTATGGTAGCTTCATGTAGAGGGCGAAAGACATGCAACAAGACCAGCAAACAGCACAAATGAGAATCAAAAGTGTGTGAGAGAGAGAGTCATTATTCATGATATCTGACTGGAGCAAGCATCGGAGTATTGCTGCAGTGCGCTCATTGTGAGCATCGTATAGCCTTGCCGTCCAAGGCTAGAATGTTCGTTTTCCGCAGTCACCAACATTACATCGTTTCCCAGATGACCGGTGGTACCCCTCTCGGATGCTGCTTCATCCTTACAGATGCCTGATCTTGCCGGAGGCTAGAGGCATGCATATTTGGCATTAAGTGCCAAGAAGTCTTTGGCCACCTTGCTCGTGATCCGAGAGCAAAAGTGCATAAATTTCTGCCCAAATTTAGAGAACCCATAGACACCTGATCGTACTCGCAGACTACTATTGTAGTCGGTCACTGAGTATCTTCGTACTTAGCTCTGATGGCTGCATACTCTTGGCAGATGGCCTTGAGGTCAGTATGCTGTGCCAGTAGCAATTCTTTCATCTGATTCCTAGCCTCTGCCTCCGTATCGTCCACTTGTGCGTCGTCCAATAGCTCGTCCATAGACATGTAGAGTCGATTAAAGATCTCGTGGGTGCTTGTCTTCAGAAGGTCTTGGACGTTCGCCCGATCTGCTGTGAGGATGCCCCGTGTCAGATTGCGAGACGCAACGGCGAAAGGGTTCTTGGGACCGTCCTGCGTCAAGTGGGCCTCAAGAGGATCAAGTGACCGGCGGGAGATCAGTTTCCTGTCGGAATCGCTGTTACATTCCTGATAGATCGACTGCATCGAGCAGCTGAACACATTCTTCTCACGGTCCTGGGTGACGTCGATGACGAGGTTCCTACACATGTCAGATTTAGGCATGGAAAAAGGTTTGGCTTTGATAACACTACCTAGCACCTTTCGCATAGCTACGTTCGCTCTCAACAAATGCGTTGTCGATGCCGACTTTGCAAGTCTGAATCTGGGAGAATATCGTGCCTTTCGGGAACGAGGCCGGATGTGCTACGAAACGGTCAGCGGCGCTCCCTCAGGACTCCAGAGTTTCCAAGCTAGACTCACCTTTTACTCTGTTGGTCAGATCCTTCAGACGCTGGTCAATTTCGTTACTGAAATCCTCATCGAGTGTCTGTCGTGCTTCCGCCAGGGATTCTTGAGACTCTTTCACCACATCTGCGAAGTGTTTCAAGAAACCCTCATTCCAGCACTCCTTTGAGCACATTCTTGTTGAGTGCTTGCCGTTCTTGCGTACGAAAGCCATGATCGTGGACCCGAACCTGTTCCTCTTTCTTGCAACATGTCTCGATGCCGCTTCTTTGGCTCCAGGAAGGGCTTCCTCGAGAGCGTTTTGCATGCGGACATCGCATTCTTTCTTGAATTGTGCAAGTCGTCTTGCAACAAGGAATTCAAGGTCCTCCTGTGGCTGTCGTGCAAGATCCAGGAGTTCCGACCGACAGTCGACGGCTGTGCCGTTGAGCCAGGCCTGGATGGACTTCAAGTTGGATGGTATTGAAAAGTTTATATAGTGCTCGAGAGTCCCTTGAAGAAGAGGAGCTGCAAGTGTGAGGACTTCAGCACGGAGCCTAGGAATGCCCGTATCCTCGGCAGACAATCGCGGCCCATGCATCTCCCTGCCATTGAGTGCAGCGTAGTGTAGACTGGAAACACAATGGACATCAAGCTCATGTCCCTCGGGCATGTGGTCTCCCAAGTGCTCGATCAATCCTTGAGTAATCAGGGCATTCCTTGCCAATACCACGCAGGCAAAACTCTTTGAGAGTAATACGCGTCGTTGTTTCTTCAAGTCTTCCAAGCTCACTTCATTTGGCTGCTTGGCTGTGGTCCTGCTGGATTGTCTCGATTTCTTGACAGTTTTCGAGCTTCGGACTAGTTGGTTGATCTCTGTCGTCTTGCCCGATATCATCTCCTTCAGTTCTGAGTAGAGCGTGACAAAGTGTTCGTGATCTTCGAGATTATTCTCGACAAGATCCATGAGATTTTCCTCGTCACCAACGACCCCGTCGTCAGTGTGAGTGCAAATTACACAGATCTTACCTTTGAAAGTCTTTGCATAGCGAGAGAACAATTGGTTGACTGTGCTGTCGTCGGTAATACGATCGAGGGGTGCCACTACGCAAACATAGTCACAACTCTTGATTTGCTCGTGCGAAAGCTCGACGCGGGCCTCATTCGTGTCCGAGATTCCTGGTGATCAGACGTTAACATCGTTAGGCGATCAAAGTCCTTTGCATGCACTTGCTTACCCGGAAGATCAACCAAAGTCACACTGTTCAGTACTCGCGAACCACGAACGCCAATGCTAAATCTGTCAACATCGTACTCACATGTTTAGCGAATGGGTGACAAGTCTTACAGCACTTCCTTTATCAGAGGCCAGAACACAGGCCTTGTGAACTTTGAAGGTTGTGTCAGGTAGGAGTCAATGGCTACCTTCAGCTCCGCTGGAGAATTTGCCGAGAACTGCTTGCGATAGTCCATCGTCGCAGTTCCTTTCAATTGTTCCTGGCACACTTGTAGCAGTTCGTCCAACAGCAACGACTCGGGCGGATCGCTCTGGTTTAGCGAATGATGATTCTGTAGAGTTTTCTTGATCGTAGATTTGTTCTTGAATCCTGGAAGATTGCAGAACATGGTGCGAAGCATCGTCTCTGCGTTCATGTGTACAGCTCTAGCGGCCATCTTTTCGTCCTCATCCCAGTCTGAGTCCATTTCGAAAGCGTAAGTGGTGTAGTGGCTTATGGTCTCGCTGATCTGGCGCCTGATGTCATCGGGGTCCAGATACTGAATGCCCGCAGCATATGTTTTTGGTTGCCTTTCGGTTGCTCCGCAGTAGATCATTGGTACTGACGTGCAACTTTGTCCACCACTCATCTGGAAATGTGTCAGCTACAAATACATACAAGCGGAAGAATAAGCTTGCTTTACCGATTTGGCCAGGTCTGGAATGTTGGTGACAGCGTTGAGCAAAGAGCTTTTGCCCGCTCCTGCACTCCCTAGGATAGCGATCTTGACACCGACGGTTTTTGGAAACTCAGATATATTTTTGGCCTGAGCAATGTGCATGCTGAGTGATTTGCTTTTGCTATCGTCTTTTGGCAGCATCCCAAGTATCTGTCTCGGTATCGATGTAAGCCGTTTCTTGATGTCTCTGATGCTAGCATCGTAGACTACGCAAGCTGGGAAAGGCTCCTGCGATTCATCGTAGATCGCGGAATTCGCGTTCTCTTCGCTGAAACTTTCGTAGCCACCGTCGTCGTTGTCGTCTGCTCCTTCGTCTTCGTCATCCTCGTCGTGGGGGGTAAATGTAGGATCGTTATCATTGTCGTTCTCGTCGTTCGTGCCGTCTTGGTCCAACAGCCCGTCGTCTTCGCTAGTGGCGTCATCATTCTGCCTTTCGTCGGATTGCTTGTCATGTTCGTCTGGCTCCAGCTTGCGCTTTCGTCCAGTGGGTGCAGGGGACTTCTGCCCATCTGGCGGCGATGAAGCCATTGTTTGATCTTGCAGAGGTGGAGTCTCGTTCACGAATGGTATGGGAGAGGGAGCAGTTATGGAGAATTAGGGTAGAGGGTATTTGGTGGAGTGATGTGTAGGAAGAGCAAGCATGAACATGTACCCTATGAGCTAGTGGCTTCACGTGAAAGCATAGCAATTCAGAGGGTTCACCGGTGTAGCCATCATTGACCTCACCGTCACTTCGGTGCAGACTGAAGACCAACTTTTGACCCTCATAGGCTCACTTGGTTCTTGTTGCTGTGTTGAGCTTCACAGGCATATCGCAGACTCCTGCTCTATCAGAAGCCTGTACATCTTGACCTCGATATCTCAAAATGCTTCATAGTACTTACAATACCCTCACGCCTGCCCGATTAGTTTTGAGCGACCACCACCCATATTACGATCGAAGCCGTGGACTTGTAGCTCTGCGAGTGTAGATGCTGCGATACTTACCGTACTTACGCTCGAATTCGCATACAGCTTAGGTGTCTTCAACAGCTCTCAGCGGCGAGGATGATCATTCTTATAAAGCGGTCTGACAGTATTAGCATACTGGATGCTAAGATACGAACTCGGCTTCAGTGGGATCTCAATGGCAGTACTGGCTAGATTCGAGACCACATCTGTCGATACTGCACTGGTAGTCATTGAGATTGCTGTTTGCGAGGTCATGCGCAGCGATGATTTGGCAGATCGGCCGATGCATGTAATGTCCGGCATGATTGAACACCCCCCAGGTTTGTGGCGATGAACCAAGAGGACTCTGGAGTTGGAAACCGTCCCCTTCACGTTGGTCCCATGAAGTCACAAGCCGAGACGCTGACCAACTCCAACCTGAGGCAACCACTCGCTCACTCGCGATGCGACAGCACACTTCCTGCACTCCTACAACACAATATCTCAAACCAAAACTACCAGATCCTTGTGCAAGATATCCATTACCTCGAGGCCATGCAATAGTCTGAAAATCGACAGACAAACTCGCCTTGTGCGCAACTCCGATCCCACCGACTCAACCAAGAATGTTCTGCCTCCGCAGTTGGGTACCGTTGCTCATCTTCTTGTAAGATACAATCTTTAGACACGAACGCTCTGAATACTAATAGTGATGCCAGGACTAATGCGTCCCCAATCTACGTCCTCCTCTTCTTGACCGGAACCTACTGGCTTCAACGGCCCTGCGTCTACTGCTCCATCCTCCTCTTTGTCTTGGTCTTCTCTCTGTTCGACTTCCACGCGGACTGGTTTGAACCACGGTGGCCGAGTGGTGCGATCGTACCTTCAGAGACCGCATCATCATACTTCAGCGGCAATGCGACACTCACAGAGACCCTGATGGAGACGGCGGGCATGGCTATCACGGCGATCAATGGCACGGGAGGCGCGCTAGCGAGCGTAGCTATGGAGGGTGTCAAGAGAAGGATGGGAGACGGAGCTGTGAATGCTACTGCTAGCGGAAGTGGGTTTGAGTTGGTCAGAGGGCTCTTGGAGAAGAAGCAGATCCGGATACCGTGCGTCGACGTGGTCGTGCGCTTATAAGGGACGGAAGAGATTCTGTACATACATTACGACATCAGGAGGATACTATGAAGTGACGGGAAAGGGCATTCGTTGGCGCAGCATTGTTTGGAGTTATGATCACAAGGGGAATTATGGTACTGAACAAGCATGTATGACAGCGCCGCTCGAGGTTGCAGATACGCATTTGACTTGTCTAACGACCTGAGATGCACAAGATTTCCTACCAATTACGAAGATTGGACAAGGCATACCAACCGAGCATCCTGCATGGACGACATATCACGTCGATCACGTGCCTAATCCTCTTCCGTCTCGGCGCCGCTAGAAGCGAGTAAGCTTTGGGCAATGGATCATCAATTTATTAGCGATTACGCTCCTTTCCATCTGTACAAACCATTGACCAGTGACACTTTGCTCTGCAACACTGCATGTCGCGGTCTTTGGTGCGCGCGCTCTGGCGCGAGGGAGCCTCGTCCCTCTCAGTCGGCGGCTTAAGAGGTGGAGCCGTCCTGACTGGGAAGGTGCCCTTGGTGGGATCATCGCTTGCTGCTACTGCCCCGCGCCGATGTTACCTTTCGCGTTCCAGTGCACCACTTTCAGTGCCCGCCATCTCTCGCCTTCAGTATAGAAACACCAGAACTCTTACACCTCGCCTTCCCCTAGTCAATACTTGCAATACCACCAGACACTGCTCCAGCCACGCCTCTAGCAGCCTCGTCAAGATGGCAACCGACCGTGACATCCTGTCGGATGAGTATGTTTCGCTGCCGGCTTTCATACCATTTTGGATGCTTGAGCTTGGAGATGCTAACAACTTTTTTCTCACAGCGTTAAGCCGACCAACTACGACATCTCTCTATTCGACCTTCAGCCTAATGCACCCTGGTCGTACCAAGGTCGCGTTGCGATCGATCTTGCTGTAAAGAAATCCACCAAGTCGATCACACTCAACACTCATGAGCTCAAGCTTCACTCTGCTGAGATTGCTGTCGATGCCGGCAAGAATGCCTCGAGCATCAAGGCCTCCAACATCAGCTACGATGAGAAGAACCAGCGCTGTACCCTCTCCTTCGACCAGGAGCTTCCTCAAAGTGAGAAGGCTGTCCTGTCGATCACTTTCCAGGGCACCATGAACAACACCATGGCTGGCTTCTACCGCTCCAAGTACACTCCCACCGTCGAGCCCTCAAAGGGCGTTGCCAAAGACGACGAGCACCATTACATGTTCTCCACACAGTTCGAGTCTTCCGACGCCCGCCGCGCCTTCCCTTGTTTCGATGAGCCTAACCTGAAGGCCACTTTCGACTTCGAGATGGAAGTCCCCGAGGACCTCACCGCCTTGTCCAACATGCCGGAGAAGGAGACCAAGAAGAGCAAGAACGCAGGGCACAAGATCGTCAGCTTCGAGAGGACACCAATCATGTCGACTTACCTGTTGGCATGGGCGTTTGGTGACTTTGAGTACATCGAGGACTTTACCAAGAGGAAATACAACGGCAAGAATCTTCCCGTTAGAGTCTACACCACTCGTGGCTTAAAGGAGCAGGGTAAGCTGGCGTTGGAGAGCGCCCACCAGGTTGTCGACTACTTCTCAGAGGTAAGAGTGGATGTTGCGGTAACTGTGGTACCACGACTGACGATAGTCTAGATCTTCCGCATCGATTACCCTCTACCCAAAGTTGATCTTTTGGCCGTTCACGAATTTGTAAGTCAACTCAAATCAAACGAGGGCTACAGGCTGATGCGCCAAGCCTATCATACGTCTCCCTCTCTGGTGCATTGGTCGATGAATAGGCCTCTTGCCCTGGCCTATTTCACGTTCTTCGCTGACCTTTGTTTCCTAGTCACACGGCGCCATGGAGAACTGGGGTCTCATCACATACCGTACCACCGCTGTTCTTTTCGACGAATACCACTCAGACCAGAAGTACCGCAACCGCGTTGTCTACGTCGTCGCACACGAGCTTGCTCACCAGTGGTTCGGCAACCTGGTCACAATGGACTGGTGGAACGAGCTCTGGCTCAACGAGGGATTCGCTACCTGGGTTGGCTGGTACGCCGTGGATCACCTGCACCCAGACTGGAACGTTTGGGGCCAGTTCGTCACCGAGTCGATGCAGATGGCGTTCCAGCTTGATGGCCTGAGGACTTCCCACCCCATCGAGGTTCCTGTGAAGAATGCACTTGAGGTCGACCAGATCTTCGACCACATCAGCTACTTGAAGGGAAGCTCAGTCATCCGCATGTTGGCTGCTCACCTTGGCGTTGAGACCTTCCTCAAGGGTGTTTCCGACTACCTCAAGGCCCACCAGTACAGCAACGCCAGGACTGGCGATCTCTGGAGTGCTTTGAGCCAGGCTTCAGGACAGGACGTGAAGGCTTTCATGGACCCTTGGATCCTGAAGATCGGATTCCCCGTTGTAACTGTCGCCGAAGAGCCCGGTCAATTCAGCGTGAGACAGTCCCGCTTCCTTTCTGGCGGCGACGTCAAGCCCGAGGAGGATCAGACCACCTGGTGGATCCCCATGGGTCTCAAGACCGGACCTCAAGCCACCGAAGCCAAGCGCGAGCCTTTCACGACCAAGGAGGAGACCTACCGTGACATCGACACCGACTTCTACAAGGTTAACAGCGACCAGACTGGCTTCTACCGCACCAACCTTCCCGCACAGCGTCTCGTCAGCCTTAGCAGCGCGCTTGACAAGTTGTCCGTGCAAGACAAGATCGGTCTCATCGGTGACGCTGCCGCTCTTGCCGTCTCCGGTGACGGTACCACTGCTGGTGTTCTTGCTTTCTTGGAGGGCTTCTCGAGTGAAGATAACTACCTTGTCTGGAGCGAAGTTCTCTCAAGCCTTGGCAAGATCCGCTCGGTATTCTCAGACGACAAGGAGCTCAGCGAGGGTCTGCGCAAGTACACATTGAAGCTCGTGACCGCCGCAACAGACAAGGTTGGCTGGGAGTTCGGTCCTCACGACGACTACCTTAAGGGTCAGCTGCGTGCCCTTCTCCTTCTTACTGCTGGTCTTGCTGGCCATGAAGGCGTTGTTGCCGAGGCGAAGAAGCGCTTCGATGATTTCGTTGCCGGTGACAAGAAGGCTATCCACCCGTCGCTCCGTGGTGCAGTCTACAAGATTGGCATCAAGAACGGCGGCAAGCCTGCCTACGAGGCCATCAAGAACGAGTACCTCACCACAACTTCGATCGACGGTCGCGAAATCACACTGCAATCGCTCGGCAAGGTGCAGACAGCAGAGCTCGCGCAGGAGTACCTCAAGTTCGGCTTCAGCGGCAAGGTCGCTATTCAGGACGTACACAGTGTCGGTGTGTCTCTTGCGAACAACGCCAAGGTCCGCAACGAGGTCTGGGAGTACATCAAGACCAACTGGGACATGATCTATGAGCGTCTCAGCGGCAACATGGTTGTGCTCGAGCGCTTTGTGCGTATGTGCCTGCAGAAGTTCGCCTCGTTCGAGGTTGAGCAGGATATCGAGAAGTTCTTCGAGGGCAAGGACAACACTGGCTACGACCGTGGCCTTGCTGTTGTCAGCGATACCATCAAGGGCAACGCGAGATACAGAGAGAGCGATGCAGAGATCATCAGGGAGTGGCTCTCAGCGCACGATTACCTGAAGTGAATATAACGGAGTAGGTATCGCAAGCTTATCAACGCAACTTGACATCAAACATTTCTCCTCTGATATGTATCAGCTATGTTGAATGGTCGTAAATTGAACAACCACAGTCGTTTCGTAGTGCTCGTGTGCGCGAGTCATCTACCAGAATCCTCAGTGAGATGCTTGCAATAGATGGAAGCACTGTAGAAAGCGAACACCATTATTTCACTGAGGTGCGGTGTCTTTGCGGAGCCGCAAGTGAAGTCTGTGTCATCGTCTCTCAAGACGCCTTACCGGTGAAGGGTAGAGGCGGCAAGCGGTGAAGCGAGGCTGACAAAGAGCCGCCTTTGTTGCTGCCAACCGCAAATAGCAAAGCAACCAACACGTGACAAGGATCGCGTGCGAGCAACAGAACAGGCAGCAAGCGAGTCACTACCAATTCAAAGGACTTCACTGTCTCTGCGTGTTACGCGGTGATTTTATGGTTCAGACTAAAGTTGTCACTCATTCACGGTCATCCCCAAGCGCCAGCAGCTGATAAGCGCAGCACCCTTGCTCTTGACTAGCTCCCTCTACCCCACGTCGTCCCTGCCGCCTGGCACCCAGCTGCTTTCCAACCACTCGCTCACCTGCGACAACACCACCACCACCAACAACCTCAACCTTCCGATTCCACCTACAGATTTCCCACAACAGCCTCATCAAACACCACCACCGCAACAAAACCGCCAACATGCGCTCCAAGTTCAAGGACGAGCACCCGTTCGAGAAGCGCAAGGCCGAGGCCGAGCGCATCAGGCAGAAGTACGCCGACCGCATCCCGGTGAGTAACAACTATCCCATCTGCGCTTCGACAACATGCACCCTCGAGTCCGCACCCCTTATCGCTGAGCGTATTGACTGACATCTCTTGCCTTACAGGTCATTTGCGAGAAGGTGGAGAAGTCGGACATCGCGACCATCGACAAGAAGAAGTACCTGGTCCCTGCCGACCTCACCGTCGGACAGTTCGTCTACGTGATCCGCAAGCGCATCAAGCTCTCGCCCGAGAAGGCCATCTTCATCTTCGTCGATGAGGTCCTCCCGCCGACCGCCGCGCTCATGTCTTCCATCTACGAGGAGCACAAGGACGAGGACGGCTTCTTGTACATCACGTAAGCACTTTGCCACCTTGATGACGTTCACTACGGGACAGACTAGCTAACATGAATCGCAACAGCTACTCCGGCGAGAACACCTTCGGCGCTTGAACGGCGAACGCCACCGATACCAGGCGGTCGCATGATTACACCATCCAGCCAAGCACCCTTTCCCTATGCCCCGGATTTCCTTACGTTACACACAGGCGTTGAATGAGACCCAGAGTCTTGTGCTTTCTGATTGTTGGAAGGGAGAGAGTG
>Ga0265797_10009174_pt1 | contig 12954 bp, 12 predicted proteins | sample P2T30metagenome_FD_192433 | JGI IMG/M metagenome (GOLD analysis project Ga0265797, IMG submission 192433) | Plant litter microbial communities from East Loma Ridge, Irvine, California - P2 T30 | ecosystem: Environmental > Terrestrial > Plant litter > Unclassified | place: USA: California... | reverse complement strand
TGGTGGTCGACCGGCGCCACGGCTTCTTCGTCAACCACGACATGGCGACCTACGAGGTCCCGGTGCATGCCGACATCCCGCACCAGGAAGTCATTTTCCTGGACGAGGCCGACGAGTATTCATCGCCGATGAAGGCCAAGGGAATTGGCGAACTGGGCCTGTGCGGCGTGTCGGCGGCGATTGCCAACGCAATCTATAATGCGACCGGGGTGCGGGTACGGGAGTATCCGGTGACGCTGGACAAGTTGCTGGAAAAGTTGCCGATGCCGGGGTGAATGGCTATCGATGCGATGTCGCTGTCGATGTCATGGCTCACCCTGCACGTTTAGCTAGCCGCAAGACCGTCCTTCCCGCGCAGGCGTCGCCAAGGCGGGAGAATCCAAGTCCATGCATCGCCACTAACGTGCCGCCTGTTGGTTACGCATCGGACTTGGATTCTGCCGCCTTGGCGACGCCTGCGCGGGAATGACGGTTTCAAGGCTAACTTACAACGCAAGCAATCCAGTCGGCCAGCACCATGACTCAACCGTCGCCGTCCGCCACCACCTTGTTGCGCCCGCCGCGCTTGGCCGCATACAGCGCCTTGTCCGCCGCACCGACCAGCGTCGCGGCATCCTGCAAGCGCCCGTCGACATACGCCGCCACGCCGATACTGATCGTCACCTGCGGCCAGGCGCTGGCCGGCGCCGCCGGCATGCCGAGCGCCGCCACCGCCTCGCGAATCGCCTCGGCCAGGCCGCGCGCCTGCGCCAGCGTCGTGTCCGGCAGGATCGCCGCAAACTCTTCGCCGCCATAGCGCGCCGCCAGGTCACCCGGGCGCTTGAGCAGCTGCGCCAGCGTTTGCGCTACCGTCGCCAGGCAACTGTCGCCCTGCAAGTGGCCAAAATGGTCGTTGTACGGCTTGAACGAATCGATATCGATCAGCAGCAGCGCCAGTGCCCCGTCGGCGCGCGCCGCGCGGCGCAGTTCGCGCTCCAGCGCCACATCGAAATGACGGCGGTTGGCGATGCCGGTCAGGCCGTCGACATAGGAACGGGCGCGCAGCGATTCGGCGTGTTCCAGCAGGCGCCGCTCGCGGTCGGCGGTGTTGCTGGTGTCGCGGATCTGGATCAGGCAGTAGCGCGCGCCACTGTCGTCGAAGGGCGTCACCGAGACCGCCTGGTCGATCAGGGCGCCATCGAAGCTGCCCGCCTCGCGCAAGGGAAACGGCGACGGGTTGCCGTCCAGCGGCACCGGCACGGTGGCGATATTTTCCGATAGCGCGGCCTGCAGCGCCGCCTCCACCCGCGAGCCGCGCAGGCCAGGACAGACATCGATCAGGGGATGCCCCTCGACCCGCGCCGCGCCACGGCCGGAACGCGGCACCAGCCAGCTGTTCCAGACGACGATGCAGGCGTCGGCATCGAGCACGATCACGCCGCCGTCGAGAAGGTTCAGCACCCGGCTGCTCAAGGCGATGCTGGTGTCAGGGATGGGTTGGATGGCAGGCTCCAGGTATTGATCTGTAGAAACAAATTCGATCATACCGGAAAGCACGTGCTTTGCAATGTGCTGACAACAGTGCTTACAAATGATGCCAGGCCATGGTCACGCACAGAATGGCCACGCATACCAGCAGGCCGTACACGAAGATGCGCATCGAGGTGGCCAGGCCGGTAACGGCGCGGTTGGCCGATTCGTTCAGCTTGCCCTTGCGGCGCGCCCCGTTCAGCAGCATCGAGATGAAGATGAACAGGGTCGCAACGATCAGTACTGCCTTCATCATCAGGTGCGCACGGACACCAGCACCAGGGCCACCACCGACAGCAGCGCCGACAGGCCGGCGGTCGCGCCGAGCCACACCATCTTCTGGCGCTGGGCGTCGATCTTGGCGATCAGTTGCGCGTTCTGGTCGGCCAGGTTGGCGATCAGTTCGGACGCCGAGCGCATCTGGATGTGCAAATCGTTCACCTCGGCCTCGAGCTGCTCGCTGCGGTTGATCAGGAGGCCGATCACGTCATGTTCCTGGCCGTAGCCGTCCGGCGCGACGCCCATGGCATCGCCATCGGCCATCCCGGCCGGGCCGGACTTGCGGTTGACCGTGTCCCACAAACGGCGCGCGCCGGTCGCCACCTGGGGCGCAGCGCTGATCACCTCGCTCCACGGGACGGTCTTCAATACTGTCCACCAGCCTGCTGCCATGCTTGCTCCTCGTTCGGTTGATGCGGGAGCATACCATTGCGCGGCAGTACGGCCAAACACGCACGCGCGCGCCGCCGCGCACGCGGGGGCGCTACCATGCCTGCATGTGTGGACGATTCGATCAAAGCCAGACGGCCCGTTATTACGCCAGCGTATTCGGCTGGGCCGACGCCGTGTTCGACAGCGAGTCGGCGCCGGCCTACAACGTTCCGCCCGGGACTTACCGGCCGCTGCTGCACATCCAGGATGGCGAGCGGCGCGTGGACGATGTGTACTGGAGCTACCAGGCGCGCTGGGCCAAGGACAAGGTGCCGGTCTGCATCAACGCGCGCATGGACAAGCTCGCCAACCGCTACTGGCGCAGCCTGCTCAAGTCGGGGCGCGCGGTAGTGCCGGCCGAAGGCTGGTACGAATGGACTGGCGAAAAAGGAAAGAAACAGCCCTGGCACATCCACCGCAAGGACGGCAAGCCGCTGTTCATGCTGGCGCTGGCCCATTTCGGGAGTTTCACCGAGAACCGCGCCGAGGCCGGATTCGTGCTGATCACCGACGACGCCACCGGCGGCATGCTCGACCTGCACGACCGGCGTCCGGTGGTGCTCGGAGCCGACGATGCGGCGCTGTGGCTCGATCCGGCCTTGCCGGCCGAGGCGGCGCTGGAACTCGCGCGCCAGGCGGCGCTCGCATCCGACGCCTTCGAATGGCATCCGGTCAGCACCCGCGTCAACCGCGCCGGCGCCGACGGGCCGGACATCGTGGCGCCGGTCGACCTCGACGTCGCCCCTGCGCCTGCGGCAGCCGGGGCTACGGCATCCGGGCCTGCTGCATCGGAATCTGCTGCATTGGGGCCTGCTGCATCGGGGCCTGCTGCCCGGGCGTGACCGCTGTCGTCGCGCCGTACTGCATGGCGCCCGACGCCTCGGCGGGCAGCGCGCCATTGGCATCCGTGCTTGCCGGGACGGCCTGCTGCACGGTGTCGTCGGCGCTTGCTGCGGCGGCGCCGTAAGGCGGCAGGTCAGATGCGGACGGCTCGGGCGCGGCCGTCGGGGACGACTGGGTGGCGGCATCGGTCTCCTGCGAACTGCGCACAGCATACATGGCCTCGATCGACCCTGGCTCGGGTGCGCCTGGCTGCGCCGCGCCGACCGTCACACTACTAGGCAAGTTCTCGTTCAACATCGTCGGGCCATCGCCCAGGCCGGTCGAGCCGCCACAGGCGCTCAGGACCATGGCGGCAGCACTGCACAGGACGCCGAGTCGGGTGATCGAACGGGCATTGCGATGTGTGGTCAGCATTCGAATTCTCGCCTTATGGAAACAATGTACCCCTTTGAACGTACCCGGAGGCTGAAGTTCAATATTTGGAGAAATGTTTTCTCGACGGAATCAGATCGCCAAGCATTCGCCAGGGAATCAACCGTGGGCATGATCTAGATCGAATGCGCAGCGCAACCAAAGGCCGCGCCCGGCTGTCTTAACCGACGCTACTTACACATTCATGCGAAGGGGGACGCGATGGGCGAATACATGCAAATCCGGGGCTTGCTGCAAGAGGGCGAAGAATATGCCGGCCTCATCTTGGGCAAGGAGCGCCCCGACTACCACCTGGTGCTGTTGCCAGGCGAAACCGACGACGCCAGCTGGCCATCGGCCGTCGACTGGGCGCAGGGGCATGGCGGCGCCCTGCCCTCGCGGCGCGAACTGGCGCTGCTGTTCGCCAACCTGCGCGAATCGTTCGAGCGCAACTGGTACTGGTCGAGCGAACCGCACGAAACCCGTGCACAGCTGGTCTGGGGCCAGAACTTTGCCAGCGGCATCCAGACGATCTATGGCCGGCCGTACCGCGGCCATGCGCGCGCGGTACGGCGGATCGATACCTGAGCCTGGCGGCTGGCGCCGCGCCGACCGTGCAGTCGGTGCGGCCGGTGCGACCGCTGCGGCCGGTCCAGCTTATTGCTTCGGCGCGGTCGAGCGGCCGATGTCCTGCTCCATGTTCGCCAGGTACCAGGCGGTCGCGGTCATCAGTGCCACATGGCGGCGCAGGAGGTCCGGATCAACCTTGTCCAGCGTATCGGCGGCGGTATGGTGGTAGTCGAAGTAACTCGACGTATCGACCAGTGGCGCGAAGCTGGGCACGCCGGCGCGTTCCAGGCCGGCCAGGTCGCCGGTGGCCAGCACGTCCTGGCGCTGGAACACGTTGGCGCCGATCGGCTGCAGCGCGGCTTGCAGCGGCGCGAACAGCTTGACCGACTGCGGCTGCACGCTGGCGCGCAGGCCGAACGGGCGGCCGACGCCGTTGTCGCTTTCGATGGCGCCGAAGTGACGCGCGGCGTTGGCCTGTTCGGCCGCCAGGTAGGTGCTGGCGCCGCGCATGCCGTTTTCTTCGTTCATCCAGGCGATGAAGCGGATGGTGCGGCGCGGTGTGTAGTCGAGCTTTTTCAGCACGTCGAACACCGCCATCGCGCTGGCGACCGCGGCGGCGTCGTCATGCGCTCCCGGCGACAGATCCCATGAATCGAGGTGGCCCGACACGATCACGATTTCTTCGGGTTTCTCGCTGCCCGGCAGGTCGGCGATGACGTTGAAACTGTCGGCGTCCGGCAGGTTCTGCGGCGTCAGGACCAGTTTCAGGCTGAGCGGGCCGCGCTTGGCCAGGCGCGCCATCAGCATCGCGTCCTCGGCCGTCACGGCCGCCGCCGGGATGCGCGCGCCGTCCTCCAGCCCGGCCGAACCGGTATGGGTCAGGCGGTAGTTCGCCCCGCCCACCGAGCGCACCAGCGCGCCGACCGCGCCAAGCTCGGCCGCCATGCGCGGACCGTTGCGGCGGTAGGCCGAACCCGCGCCATAGGCCGGGCCGGCCAGGCCGCGGTCGGCCATGTGCTGGTCGAACGGCACGTCGAACAGCACGATCTTGCCCTTGACCTCGCGCGCGCGGGTCTTGAGTTCGTCGAAGTCGTTCAGCACCAGCACCGGCGCCACCAGACCCTCGGCCGGCGTCGCGCCCGAGCCGCCCAGCGCCGTCAATACCACGCGCTGGGTCACGCCCTGGGGACGGCCGGTGTACTCGACCAGCTCGCCCGTCTCGATGCCGCGCACCCAGTGCGGCACCTTGACCGGCTGCAGCGTCACCTTTGCGCCCAGCTTGCGCATCGCGTCCGCCACCTGCGTCACGGCGGCCGCCGCGCCGGGCGAACCGGACAGGCGCGGACCGATCAGGTCCGTCATGTCCTCGGTGCGCTGCCAGGCATAGTCGCTGCGCATGGCCGCTTCGCGGATCTTGACCAGCGCGGCCGGGTCATTGCCCGGGCTGGCGGCCAGCGCCGACGCACTCAGCAGGGTGGCGGCGATGGCGCCCAGGACGGGGAAAAGGATGGTGTGGCCAGGACGGCGGTGCATGCGAAGAATCCCTTGCGAATTAGAAAGGATTCAAACAATAGCGCATCAGGCAACTTTTCGCTGGACTCATTGCGCTGCAGGACGTGCAGCGTCTGCCGATGTCGTCTCAGGCCGGCACCAGCCGCACCAGGGTGATTTCGGAGGGCGCGCCGAAGCGCTTCGGCGGCCCCCAGTAGCCGGTGCCGCGGCTGGTGTAGATCCACATGTCGCGCACCCGGTGCAGGCCCGCCACGAATGGCTGCTGCAAGGGCACGAACAGATTCCATGGAAAGAACTGGCCGCCATGGGTGTGGCCCGACAGTTGCAGGTCGAAACCGGCCGCGGCGGCGTCCGGGGCGCTGCGCGGCTGGTGCGCCAGCAGCACGCGCACGTCGATATCCGACGGTGCGCCGGCCGCGGCGCGACGCGGATCGCTCTTGTGCGACGGATGGAAGATGTGCGCGGTGTAGTCGGCGACGCCGGCGATCATCAGCGAGGCCGCGCCCCGCCGGCGCACCACGTGCTCGTTCATCAGCACGCGCAGGCCCAGTCGCCGCACCTCGGCGATCCATTCTTCGGCGCCGGAATAATATTCATGGTTGCCGGTCACGAAGAACACGCCGTCATCCGCCTTCAGGCGCGCCAGCGGTTCGGTATGGCCCGCCAGGCGCTGCACGCTGCCGTCGACCAGGTCGCCGGTAATGGCGATCACGTCCGCACCGAGCCCGTTCACTTTCGTGACGATGGCGTTCAGGTAGGCGCGCCCGATCGTCGGACCGACGTGAATGTCGGACAATTGCGCGATGGTATAGCCATGCAGCGCCGCCGGCAGGTCGCGGATCGGCACGTCGACTTTCTTGATCCGCGCCACCCGGCGCGCATTGACGTAGCCGATGCCGGTCACGCCCAGCGCCACCAGCGGCACTGCCGCGGCGCTGATATGGGCGATGGGTGCATCCAGCGCACCGACCGCCAGCAGTATCAGCAAGACGACATCCCTGGCCAGCGTCGTTACCAGCAGCGACGAAAACAGGCCCATCGACACCAGGCCCAGCCACGACAGGCGCTGCGGCCAGCGCTGGCGGCGCAGCGACGCCGACATCAGACCGACCGGCACCAGCACGCCTAGCGCGCACAGCAGCATGACGCCGGCCAGGTTGCCGGCCAGCCCAAGGCCGAGGTCGGGCAACAGGCGCATGCCGATATACACCAGCAGCAACACAAGCAGGGAAAGGACGAGGACGAAGCTGCGGCTGGTTCGCATGGTCGACAGACGAGGTTGGGGTTGAGCGTACATGGGGCGCATGCCAGCGGGTGCAAGGGCGATGTTACAGACAGTGCACCAGTTGTAAAAAACTGTATTACCAGATGGAACAATCATGAACGCGGCATATAGTGAAGTCATGCCCGGTGCCGTAGTCATCATCCCGATCTCCGCTGGGGCAAAAGGAATAGCCATGTTGAAATCGAAAACCCTTGGTGCCGTGCTGCTGGCGGCGGTCGCCGTAACGCCGGCGGCAATGGCCGGCGATCGTGGCACGGGTACGGCAGTCGGCGCGGTGCTCGGCGCGGTGGTGGGTCACAGCGTGGGCGGCACCGGCGGCGCGATCGCCGGCGGCGTGCTCGGCGCAGCGGTCGGCAACGCGGTAGCGCGTGACGATCGCCACGATCGCCGCGACTACGGCCATCGCGGCGGCTACTACCAGTCGCAGCCGGTGTACGTACAGCCGCGTCCGGTATATGTCGAACAGCGCCCGGTGTATGTCCAGCCGCGCCCGGTGTATGTCGAATCGCGTCCGGTCTACGTCCAGCCACGCCCGGTATATGTCGAATCGCGTCCCGTCTATGTCGAGCACCGCGGTCACCGTGGCCGCGGCTGGGACGACCGCCGCGGGCGGCATGACCGTGACGACCGCTGGGACCGCGGTTACCGTTGATCAGCAAGCCGCGCCACCGCGCGGCTTTTTTTTCGCCCCTCCCGCTTTCTCCTGCCCTCCGCTAGTCCCCCGCATCGGCGCCATGCGCCAGCACTGGGGGACACCATGTACGCAGCAGGCACCGTCATTTCGCTGGCCAGCGGCCAATACCGCCTGCGCGCGCCGCTGGCCGGCTCGGCCTATGGCGTCGTATGGCGGGCCGACAGCCTGCGGTCGAACGACCCGGTCGCCCTGAAACTGGTCAACCTCGCGCAGATGGCGCGCGCCCCGCAAGCGCTGCGCGCCCGCTGGCACGACAGCGCCGCCACCGAGATCGGCTTCCTGCGCGAACTCGCCCCCTGGGATGGCCGCCACATCGTGCGCCTGCTCGACAGCGGCGAGCACCTCGGCATGCCGGCGATGGCCCTCGAACTGCTGGACGGCGACCTGGCCGCCCACCTGGACGCCGAACGGACCGCGGGCCGCGCCATCGACCCGCGCCGGGCGCTGGGCTGGATCGCCCAGGTCAACCAGGCGCTGGCCAAGGTGCACGCCAGCGGCTGGCGCTACCTCGATCTCAAGCCGGGCAACCTGCTGCTCGATGGTGGGCGCGACAGCGTCAAGCTGGCCGACTTCGGCACCAATCGCCGCCTCGACGACCTGCGCGCCCACACCTATGCCGGCACCGCCAACTGGCAGGCGCCGGAACAGTTCTTCCCGTGCGCCGACGGCTATGCCACCGAAGCACGCACCGATTATTTCGCGCTGGGCGCCCTGCTGTACTTCCTGGTCTGCGCGCGCCTGCTGCGCTACAGCGCCGAATGCGGCCAGGCCTGGCAGGCGCACGGGCGCGACGCCGCCGGCGCCCTGCTGGCCGATGGCCGCGCGCGGCCGGCCGTGCTGCAGGCCGACGAGGCGGCGCTGTTCGCCGGGCGGCTGGGCAGCGCGGCCGCACCCGGCCTGGCCCTGCTCAAGGCACTGCTGGCCGAACGGCCCGCCGACCGGCCGCGCCACGCGCTCGACATCAGCCGCATGCTGCAGGCCGCGCAGGATGCCCTGGCGGCGCCGGCGCTGCGCAGGGCAGCATGAACGCGCCCCGCGCCCCGTTCCTGACGCCGCTGTCGCTGGGCGCAGGCGCGCTGCTCGCCGCGCTGTGCGCACTGATGCTGCTGGCCGTGCTGCGTACGCCAGCCGCCTGGAGCCCGGCGCACATCGCCATCTCCCTCGCCCCCGGCGAATCGATCGTGCTGGGGCGCGCCGAACTGGGCGCCCCGCGCGCCGCGCCGCGCCAGCTGCTACTCAAGCGCGACCGCGACGGCGCCTGGCTGGTGCGCAACCTGGCGCCGCTGCAGCCGCTGGTGCTGCGCCGTGGCGACGGGCGCCAGCGCAGCAGCGACGTGCCGCTGGCGCGTGGACAGCGCATCCAGGCCGGGGCCAGCCAGTTGTCGGTGATCGCCGCCAGCGCCAGCCAGGTCACGCTGCACGATGGCGTGCATGCCTGGGACTACGACGGCGCGACCGTGCTGCGCGACGGCCGGCCACTTCCCGCCTGCCCGGACGCCGGCCTGCCGGTGCGGGCGGTCGCCGCCTGGAACCGCTGGGCGCCGCATGCCCTGACCCTGGCGCGCCCGCTGGCGCTGGGCGGCATCCTCCACTGCGGCAACCGGGTCGGCGCGAGCGCCATCGAACCGGGCAACGCGCTGTTGGCGCGCCATCCAGACGGCGGCATCGCCCTGGTGGCGCGCGGCGCCCAGCCGGTGCTGGTGTCCGACGATGGCGTCTGGGTCGATGCGGCCCAGCGCGACGTGCCGCTGGCCGGCGCTGACGCTGTCGCGGTCGGCCGCACGCTGCTGACGCTGGACGAGGACGGCGCCACGCTGCGTCTTGCGCCGACCGGCCAGGTCGCACTGTCGACGACGCCGTCCGCGCGTCTGCCCGCCGCCGTCGCCTGGCAGTGGCGCGAGCGCGCCACCTGGTCGATGCCGGCGCCGCCGCCCCTGGCCTGGGCCGGCGCCGCCGCGATCCTGCTGCTGGCGGCGGGCGCACGGATTGCCCGGCTGCGCCGGCGCAGTGCAGGCGGCGACCTGGCGCGCAGCGCCGCCGCCGCGCTGCTGGCCGCCGCCGCCGTGCTGGTCTTCGTGACCCAGCGCAGCGCCGGCGCGCCCGGCGTGGGCATCTCGCTGCTGCTCGGCTGCGCCGCGCTGTGGCTGACGCTGCTGTATCCGCGCCGCCTCCAGCTGCTGCCGCTGGCCGGCACGCTGCTGCTCGGCGCCGGGCTGCTGGTGCAGCTCGAGATGGGCCTGGGCGCGCAGGACAGCGCCTGGCTGCGTCACTTCCAGAACACCACCGCGTTGCTCGGCATCGGCCTGCCCGGCATGCTGTTGCTGCTCTCCGGCGTCGGCCGCGACGCGGTGTCGCGCCCGCTCACCGAACGCCTGCTGCTGTGCTTTGCCGCGCTGGCCCTGGTCGGCCTGCTGCTGCAGGTGCTGTTCGGCGGCGAGACCGGCGTGTTCGACATCCAGCCCTTCGAATTCGCCAAGTTCGCATTGGCCGCCCTGAGCGCCCATTGCCTGGCGCTGGCTGCCGGTGGCGCTGGCGCGCGTGGCGGCCGGCGTGACTGGGGCCTGTGGCTGCGCATGGCGGCCCCGGTGCTGCTGTTCGTGTTCCTGCTGGGGACCGCGCTGGTGCGGGTCGACGATTATTCGCCGCTGGTGCTGCTGCTGGTGTGGGGCGGCGCCATGGCGCTGGCCTGGTGCGCCACGCGCGGGCGGCGCGCGGCGCTGGCCTCGCTGGCCTGCGCGAGTGTGCTGGCCATCGGCGGCGCCCTGGCCTTGACAAGCGGCGGCGAGATCCTGGGCAGCATGGGCTTCTATCCCGAACGCTTCCAGGTCTGGCGCCAGCCGACGCTGCACCCGCACACCGGCCAGCAGATGCTGCTCGGCGCGCGCGCCATCGCCCAGGGCGGCTGGCTGGGCGCCGACGGCCTGCTCGGCCTGGCCGCGCTGGGCGGACCGGCCGGCGAGGCGCTCGGGATTCCCGCCATCCAGGACGACTTCGCGCCATCGTTCCTGCTGCACCGCCACGGCCTGGCCGCCGGCCTGGCGCTATGGACGCTGCAGGCGCTGTTCATCGCCGCCCTGCTGCGCATCGCTGGCCAGGCCTGGGGCCGCGCCGCTGGCGCCAATGATTTCCGGCGCGCCTGGCTGGGGCGCTTCCAGTGCTTCGCGCTGTGCGGCGGGGCCGCCTTCGTGCTCGGCCACCTGCTGCTGTCGTGGGGCACGAATCTGGCCATGTTCCCGATCATGGGCCAGCCGATGAGCTTTTTGTCCGCTGGCGGCTCGCACCTGCTGTTTTTCATCTGCCCCCTGCTAGCGTTCGGCATGGCAAGCACCCAATTCCACGAGGAGAATCCATCATGCCGGTCTATGTCCAACACGAAGTCCTAGGCAAGGTCGACGACGTATTCAACGCCGACGCGCTGTGGCAGGCGCCGGGCCTGTCGCTGTTTTCGCGCCGCGCGCTGCTGCGCGACCTGCTCGAACGCTCTCCGCGCGAGCAGCGCGGCCGCGCCGCTACCCGCTGCTTCGCCCACGTCACGCTGACGCTGCCGCAGGACGATGTCGACGACGACCGCCACCTGACCCGCGGCGCCCGTGTACGCGACCTGGCCCAGTCGCTGGCGGCCCTGCACCAGAAGGATTTCGGCGACCTGCTCGGCGGCGACGAAGTGCGCTACCACATCGTCGGCAGCGACGTCATGGAGGCCGGCGAAGTCCAGGTGAAGTTCGGCCACGCCGTCTACCTGCCCGCGCCCGGCGAACAGATCCAGTACACGGTGACCGCCTCGCGCGACAGCGCCATCTGGCAGCCGGTCTGCGCGATCTACCCGAACCAGCGCCTGACACTGGTGGGACTGGATGGCGCCAACGCCACCTTCGGCGTGCCCGGCTGGCCATTCGGCGCGGAAGGTGGCCTGCTGCTGGTGAACGATGGCCCGGACGCGCCGCTGGAACTGCAGGTACGCCCGAAAGACAGCTTCGAATGCCGTTTCGATGCCGCCAACGGCTACTACGTGCTGCGCGGGAAAGGAGCGAACGCCCAGCGCCTGCTGCTCAAGATCAGCCGCAGCGCCAGCGCCGCGCGTACGCCGCCCGCCACCGTGGCCACGCCGACGCCGGCGCCGTCCGGGCATCCGGCCAACACCCCGGTCGGCGTGCAATCGGGCGCCTCGCCATCGCGCAGCCCGGCCGTATGGAAGGCCCGCAGCATCGTGCCAAACCCGGACCTGACCGCGATGCCGCTCGCCGCGCCAGCGCCGTCGTCGTCGCCCAGGGCGGCCGCGCCCCAAGAACTCGACGCCACCTACGCCCCGGTCGCACGCCACCGCGTGACCCTGGCCGCGCTGGCGCTGCCACGCCTGTCGCGCTACCGGGAGACCGGCGCCCAGGCCCTCGAAGTCGGCCTGGACGCCAGCCTGATGCCGGCCGCGCCGGGCAAGGACAATCTGATCCGTTTCGCGGTCGACGACGCCGACGAACTGCACGCCATCACCGCCGCCGGCCGCCAGCGCATCGCCGTCCCGTCGCAGTACGCTCCACTGGAGCAGGCCAGCATCCGCCTCCTGGCAGCGCCAGGCACGCTGGCCGAGCGCTACAGCGCGCTGCTGGTACTGCCGCAAGGCCCGGCGCAGCCGGCGGCGGCCGGCACCCGCCTGACGTTTGGGCGTGGCATGCCGTCGCTGGCGGCGCTGCGCGTGCTCGACACCCCGCAGTTCGTGCGCCACGCCGACGGCGGCGCCGCCAGCGCCGACCGCCTCGGCTTGTCGCGCAATGCCTTCAGCTGGGAAGCTGGCAGCGACGGCCTGCGCGTGGCGCGCCTGAGCGCCAGCCAGGCGCTGTACCACCTGGACGAGCAGCTGGCACTGGTGGCGCAGATCGAGGAGGCGACCCTCGAGCAGCCCTATCTGATCCCGCCTGGCCACCACCTGGTGGCGGGCCACTACGTGCTGCGCTTCGACGCGTGATGTCATGACGCTCGCAACCCAGCTGGCCGCCTTCGGCGCGGCGTTGATCCTGACGCTGGCCGCCTGCGCGCGCCTGACGCCAAGCGCCTGGTGGCGCCGCGCGAATGCGCGCGCGATCGGCGTGGTCGGCGCCGGCACCGCGCTGGGTGGCGCCGCGCTGCTGGCGCTGTTCGGCGCGGCGCTGCCGCCGGCGCCGGACGGGAACCTCCCGCTGGCGGTGGACATCGCCGGCGTGCGCGCGAGCGACCCGCCAATCGCCGGCGCCCGCTACCGCGTCCGCGACGCACTCAACCTGCGCGTGGCCGGCGGCGTCGGCGCCGAACGCCTGCTGGTGGTGCCGGCCGGCAGCCGGGTCGTCGCGACCGGACGGACCGAGGGCGACTGGTGGCAGGTGCGCGCCAGCATCGATGGGGTGGAGGTCGAAGGATGGGCCAGCAGCCTGTGGCTGCGGCGCGCCGA
>Ga0265797_10009171_pt1 | contig 12955 bp, 11 predicted proteins | sample P2T30metagenome_FD_192433 | JGI IMG/M metagenome (GOLD analysis project Ga0265797, IMG submission 192433) | Plant litter microbial communities from East Loma Ridge, Irvine, California - P2 T30 | ecosystem: Environmental > Terrestrial > Plant litter > Unclassified | place: USA: California... | reverse complement strand
GGCGTAGCGATTCCAGTGATATTCGGATGGGTGGTGGTTGGCAAGGTAGAGCGCGCAGTGGCAGTAGGTGAAAGGCACGCCGGCGAGGTTCCAGAAAGTGAGCAGGAAGCCTAGCTTCTCGAAGTACATGTCCCTGGGATCTTGTTAGTCGACGATTGAGGCGCTACAGAATGTTTGCAGCGAAGGATGCAACAGCAAGTGAACTCACCAGCTGGTAATGATCAGATGCTCGCCCTTAGCACAGGCATTGGCGTAGAGCCAGTGCGCACCAGCGAGGAAAATAACCTCAGCGGATACATAACCGTACAACTCGTACTGACGAGCCGCTACGGAGGCTGTGATCAAAAAGAGAATGAACCACGGAATGCGGACTTCGTAGAACATCTTGAAGTCCAAGATGCCGATGCGCGGGTTCAATTCGGCACCTACGAAGAAGTCGTACACGGTTGATCCGGTCATACGGTGTGTGCGTCCGCGCACAATCGCTTGGACGTAGACGATGACGCTGTTGATGTAGCCGGATAGGATTGCGACAGTCATGATTGAGCCGAATTCGTCGATGAGAGTGTACAATGGAAACACGCCAGTGACGTGCAGACCAAATGCTGCAGCAATTGTGGTGTAGAAGCTGGAATAGGCCGAGCAGTAGTAAGGCAGTCTCTTGCCTCCTTCGTGGTTGAGGCGGCGGCCGTGGCTCATCACACCGGGCATGTAGCAGTACATGACGGCCTCGAAGATGAAGAATACCCAGTAGATAGTCCATGCCCTCGCGGTCGGGTAAGCTCCTTGGTAGACCAGATTGCAAAGATGCTGGCCGAATGCCGTCCAGGATTGGCCGTCGGCAGGTAGAGGCAGGTGTCCATCGTAATACGTCGCACCAATCCACATGTACCACATCAGCAGAGGGAATCCGATCATCAGTCCAAGAGCACCAAGTGATCCGCCAAATTCGAACTCGTCAGTGGCACCATCTTTGTAATCAGTTACAGCGAGTCCGCCCTTGGGCTTCTGCTGCTCTTTGGTGGCAGTGGCCCGTTTGGCGACGCCCATGGTGGTTGAATGAGCGAAAGGATTCGAGAAAGAAGACAACGAACCTACCAGTCGAATTTTACGGGCGCATCTGCGTGCTTTCCATATATAAATGTGCAGGATTCTTGCCAGGCATCTTACGATTTTTGATACGAGCATTAACGAAAGGAGCCCTTAGTCTGTGCAGGTGGTAATTTGACGAGGCGATGGAGCCTTCGTTTATCTCGGGACGAAATTTGATTGGCTGTCCGGCCGCGAATGGGTACGCGCTCGCCTCCTTTCGTCGTGCTGTTCAACATCAATGCCGGTAGCTGCCGGAATGTCATACATCCTAATCATGGCAGTTCTCTTGTCCGTTGTTTCGCGCAGGCCGCGGAGACCGCTTGTGAAGATCTGAGTCAGCATGGCTGCACGTGATGGCCGTCTCTTCGATACCTTATGCTTGTCCGAATGCGGAAGCGAGTCCGAGATGGACTTCAAAACCGTCGTGTTGCCATCAACCGCTTGTTCCGCACGTATCTCCAACAACGTATCAGTACGCTCGGAGACTTGCCTGCAAGCTGGTAACCGTTGCACAATGCTGTTACGGCGGACCACTTTTGCCGGCATCTCGAACGCATTCTAGGAGCTCGTGGAGAATTGCAGCGGCACCCTGGAGGTGCTCCCATACCAACTCCAACTGGACGTGAATCAGGTCTCTGAGAGGACGGGGGAGCCATACCATAGGCCTGATACTTCAGCAAAGAGTCATGGGCTGACGGCCAAGTGATGCCGAGTCTCAAGACGAGCTTTCTCCGCAGCCTCCGCACGACATCCTGGCCCATGTTCGCCTATGAATCTTTACTGCAGCATTGTGCCTGGCACGTCCGCGCGCTCAAATCCTAGATTGTTCATCGTGCCAATTGACATTATTTCGGCGTGCCTCAGGAAGTGCGGAATCCACTAATTGACGCACCATCACGGAAACACTACTTGTCGTGGACTCCATTGCACGACGCACGTTTACCGACATGCCACAAACCAGCATCATGCCACCACCCAGATGGTATGTCTACGGATGCGACGGTGCCAATGCGGATTGCTTGGATGATCAAGCCAAGCACTTGTTGATGTTCAGGCTGAATACAGCCCGTCTTGACAAGACATGGAGTAACAATTGAGTAGTAAACTCCGCTTCCTTGAGGATGGCCAAGTATTAGTCTTCGAAAAAATTCACCTCCAAACGAGCAATTCCATTGACTGTACGACTTCGGCGCATGATCTCACATCTTGATGACAATGCAACAATTTAGGCTGCTGCTCGCATTGGCACACTAACAAAGCTGGCAATCGATATGATCTCTGGGCAGGCATCATCATGCACAGTTACCTGTCAAGATACCCATAACCATACGGCTATAAAGCTATAGCAGACATCCATTGAGGAGTCTGTTCAAGGGCACGAGCTTACCGACGTAGACCGGCAGCCATGCGCTACTCACCCTACATTGCTGCTGCGGCGGCGTTGCCTACTCTATCGCTTGCTACTCCCTCTGCATCCAAAGAGCATGGCAAGGTTCACCGAACAAAGATCACAGTCCAACCCAACGAGAAGCACCAATTGATCGAAGGCTTCGGTTTCTCCGGTGCTTTCCAACGCGCCCAATTACTCCTCAACGTCACCGAACAAGTCCAGCAAGAGCTCTTCGACCTCATCTTCAGTACCGAAACCGGCGTTGGCTTCAGTATGGTTCGCAACGGCGTCGGATCCTCCAATTCTTCCTTCAACGACTGGATGAATTCACACCTTCCCGTCAATCCCGGCTCGCCCGACGCAGAACCAGAGTACCTATGGGACGAGTACGACTCCGGCCAGCTCGCTCTTTCCATGAAAGCTGTCGAGTACGGCGTGAAGCGTTTCTACGCCAACGCCTGGTCGTCTCCGGGGTTCATGAAGAACAACTCGGATGACGCCAACGGAGGGCTTCTTTGCGGTGTTGAAGGCTCTTTTGAGATAGGGACGGACTGCAAGTATGACTGGCGCCAGGCGTATGCCGACTACTTCGTCAAGTACATCCGCTTGTACGCCTCACACGGCGTCAACGTCACCGAGGTCGGCTTCCTCAATGAGCCAGACTTGACCACCCCTTATGCATCCATGCGCTCCGACTCGCAGCAGACAGCCGACTTCCTACCTGTGCTGTACGACACCCTCGAGCGCGAAGGTCTCGGCCACATCGGCATCGCATGCTGCGAACACACCGGCTGGCACGAGACTGCCGAGAACATCGCTGGCTTGCAAGAGCTAGGCGCGGAGAGGTACTTGTCACACGTCACCAGCCATGAGTACTCGGGCAATATCTCGTACCAGCTTGAAACCGACAGGCGCGTGTGGCAGACGGAGTACTGTGACCTGAGCAACGATTGGAACCCCTACTGGGACGGCGTCAACAGAGGCGACGGCTGGCGCTGGGCGTTCATTTTGCATAAGGCTTTGACTACGGGCAATATCAATGCGTACTACTGGTATGTATCCGCAACCCATTCACCATAGACTTCACCAAAGAACAACAAAGAATACGAGACATGTACTAACCAAAGCAAACACAGGTGGCTCGTCGTCCAAGACCGCGACACAAACGACGACAAAAACGAAAAACTTATCAAAGTCCAAGACGGCGCCTACGAAGTCTCCAAACGTACATGGTCTTTCGCGCACTTCTCGCGCTACATTCGTCCTGATGCTTACCGTGTCGGCGTCAGCGACAGCAGCGACCTTTACAGCTCCGCTTATGTCAACGAGGATGGCTCGTACGTAGTCGTTGTGCTTAACCCGAGCTATGAAGAGCGTAAGGTCAGCGTGGACTTGGGGAAGTGCTCTGGTGTGAAGAGGGTGAAAGCGTACTTGACTGATGAGGATCATGATATGGAGGAAGTGAAGGTCTCGTGGCGTCGTGGTGTCGCTACTGCGGAACTGACTGGTCGTGGGCTGCTGACTTTCAGAGCTGTGTAGATTAGAGGATGATGATGATGGGAGGGCGAGCACTGCGGATGTATACGAACGATGTCCGATATGGAGGGCAGCGCGCTTGTCGTGAATGATGTACGTCTCGCATTCATGTTAATGTAGCCCATCAGTAATGGCAAATGCCATCACAATCACTTTTGACTACTGTACGTGAGCATCGTGTCGGTCGCGCACAGGGATCGTTGTACGTTTGCGTTTGCTAGGCAATCGAACGATCGAGATTGGTGCCTCACAGCCCTGTTCATTCACTCGCAAGCTTGACTTGGCTGAAATAAAACGGCGACAGCCGTGCCGCTGCCACTGAGATGTCCCGTCACTTTCCCGCTGCGCTTTTTTTCCATACCGACTTGAAAAGCGCCGGGAGCTATACCACCACAACATACGCCTATCGCGAGACAACGTTCAGCGCAATTTAAAAATTTGCAGCACGTAATCACTACAGACGTCTCTTAGGATCCACAAAAAACTCTCGCGGACGCCCAGAAGTCCTCGCATCAGCACACATAAGCAAGAGAAAACTCATTCCGCAATCCGTCGCAATGAAACGCACTCGCGACTCTCGTCCGAAGGTTATCGACCCGCGAGATGACGGCCGACAGCTTGGTGCTTCCATGAGACCACCTCCAAGACCGTCATCAACATTCGCCAGAATCGACGCCCAGACACGTCACATCCTTCCAGAGGAATCCTGGTTCGGCGCCGAGTTCGACAATCGCGCGGCGCCCTGGGAGCAACATTTCTCTCGGGCTGATACGCATAGCACTGGCGCGTTCACCGTGTGGGGACCGGGGGCGGTAGATGTGCCTGAGGAGGACAGGCCGTATGCGACGGACGCCTCGAGGTTGGAGTCTAACATCGCAACGGGGGAAGAGAAGCAGGCGATGGCTGTGAGGAAATTCGAGCAACTGGTCCGGCATGGATTGGTTGTGGGCGATCACGACCGTTTGAGGCCTCTTCTTGCACTGTCGAACGTCAGCGATAGGGAGCAAGAGCGTAGGAAGCAGACTGCTCAAAGGCTCGTCGACCAGTACGTCTACGAGTCGTCTGAGGATGATGCTGCGGCTTCGCATTTGCTCAATGATGCGCGAAAGAAGCCGAAGAAGGGCAGGCTGATGAAGCTGAAGGAGGCACTGGCGAAGCTCGAGATGCCATCTGAAGGTTCACAAGCGGGTCAACATAATCCACTTACCATTCCTGGCATTGAAGAGAGGATGAACATCTCAAGCGCTGTCGCCGACGAGGAAGATGACTCTCTACCAACACTTGGGTTCCAGAAGGCCATGCAAAACACGAGCCATCCTGACTTTGGCATGGACTTCACTGCCGCTCTGAGATTGGCGATAGCAAAGGAAAAGAAGACGCACGTGTTGGCTGCGCCGGAAATCTGGGATCTGGACGACGGAGATTCAGTTACAATCGTTCATGCCCCACCAAGAAGAAATACAGGCATCAGACCGGAGCACGTTGCCCTGGCAAGGCCTAGACCGCAGACCAGACGTCATTCCTTCAGCAGAACTGAAATCGGGGCACAACGCAAGTTCGACATCGTCGAGTACACGGTGGCCAAAGCGAGCGAGATGGGAGGGTTGGACTTTCGCGATGAACGGCTGGTGGACATTTTCAACGGGATCATGCAGCGAGACAACCCAAGACGACCGATCCGTACTCAGGCGAGTCTGCTGGCGATATCTTACACGGATCCGATGGAGTATTTCGGGGAGGATTTGGAGGTGTTGCTGGAGAGCGAGGCGTACAGTGGGCAGGTGAGACGTGCTATCGCTCGTTTACTTCCTGATTCGAGGTTGTCGTAGGGTGGAGGAGCGCATCGGTTGAGATAGTAGAACATGACTTTATTCAAGTTACGCACGTGATACACATGAATAGGTACTCATGCAACGAAAAGTATGAATATTGGCGTGAGTGAAGTGAGGTAAAGTGAAGAAGTTGACAACACAGACGAAGCGAAGTGAGATGAGGCTCAACCTTCTCCGCAGGTGGGGCCGGGCCGTGCGACGCTAGTGACGTTCCTGCGATCTCAATCCTCGAACTCGGCGCAAAAGTTCCATTCTGCTTGCGCTTGCGACACTCACTCACCACTTCAACTCACAGCAATGGCTCGCGGAAGAGGAAACAAACGCGGTCGCGGTGGCCGTGGCGGCGGAAGAGGAGGCAACAAGGGCAGAGGAGGTGGTGGCGACGGCAAGCCTTATGTCGACAACCGCACATCCTTCGACTCGATTAACAAAGAGAACGAGAAGTTCGAGCGCTACTACAACGCCTTGAACATTGTGCCCGAGGGCCCCGAGCGCGAGGCTTTCTGGACCGCTTTCAAGAGAGAGCTGCCCAATGCTTTCCGTTTCTGCGGTAGCAAAGGCCATGCCCTCAGCGTGAGGAAGAACTTGACTGAGCGCTACTTCCCGCTCATCAAGGACATCACCCACAATGACAAGCCTGTGGACTTGCCCCGGCAGATGTCCTGGTACCCCGAAGGACTGGCCTACAGCATGACGACCCCGAAGAACATCATTCGCAAGTACGAGCCATTCAAGGAGTTCCAGAAGTTCCTTGTCAGCGAGACTGGCGTCGGCAACATTTCAAGACAGGAGCAAGTCTCTATGATCCCGCCTCTCGTTCTGGACGTTCAGCCCCACCACTCTGTTCTGGATCTTTGTGCCGCGCCCGGCAGCAAGAGCGCGCAACTGGTCGAGCTTCTTCACATGAACGAGGAGGAACGTGTGCAGAAGGCCCTTCAGCGCTCCCGTGGACAACTGAAGGAGGCCGAGGGCGAGGAAGCCCACATGTCGGATTTTGGACGTTCTACTGGTCTGATGATTGCGAACGACGTCAACTACCAGCGCGCTCAAATGCTGGTCCACCAGGTCAAGCGCCTGAACTCTCCCAACTTGGTCGTCACCAACCACGATGCCACCATGTTCCCTTCGATCGAGCTTCCCAGCTCAAACCCTAAGCACCCGAAATACCTCAAATTCGACCGTGTTCTGGCCGATGTCCCTTGCAGTGGTGACGGTACTGCCCGTAAGAACCCTAACGTCTGGAAGGACTGGAGCCCTCAAAATGCCCTTGGTCTTTACATCACCCAGGTCCGAATCTTGGTCCGCTCTATTCAAATGCTCAAGGCTGGAGGTCGTGTCGTCTACAGCACATGCTCTATGAATCCCATGGAGAACGAAGCCGTCGTTGCGTCCGCTATCGAGCGCTGCGGTGGCGTCGCAAAGGTCAAGCTTCTGAGCACTGACGATCAACTTCCTGCGCTCAAGCGCTCCCCTGGTTTGAAAGATTGGTCTATCATGGCCCGTAGCGGACAGATCTACGAGTCTTGGCCAGAGGCACAGCAGTTCGAGCCCGAGGGATCAAAGGTCGTACCTGGCATGTTCGCCCCTGAGGCTGAGGAGAACATTCCCCTGGAGAACTGCATGCGCGTCTACCCTCACCAGCAGGACACCGGTGGATTCTTCATCGCTATTTTGGAGAAGCAAAGCGAGGTGAAGGCCAAGCCTGAGCCTGAGTGCAAGTGCTCAAACCGCAACTGGGTCCACGAGGAGCCCCAGAAGGCACCAATCACTGCTATCTTGAACGAAGCAGCTGAGATGAAGACGAACGAGAATGGACTGGAACTCAAGTCCGCGGACAAGCTCTCTACTGGACCTGCCCCCAGCACAGTAGTCAATGACGAGAGTTCCGCGGCCAGGGCCAACGAGCCTGCAGATGAGTCCGTCGCCAACGGCAAGCGTAAGGCCGACGACGAGCCCGCTGAGTCAAACGGCGTCGTGAAGAAGTCGAAGACTGCAGCTGGCGAGGAAGACACTCCCATGGCTGACGCTGAAGCCGGCGCACCTGCTGAGGCTCCCAAGAGCGTGGCCGTTGATGGCGCCATCAACGATGGTGTGAAGAACGCTCCCTTCGAGAAGGCCGTTCCCGCAGACGTTCAGCCTGCGCCTAGGAGGCGACGTGGTGACGATACCATCGAGGAGAGCTTCAAATACCTCGACCCTGCACACCCAGAGCTCGAGTCCATCTACTCTTACTACAACGTGCACCCCTCGTTCCCCCGTGAACGCTTCCTGGTGCGCAACCCCTCTGGTGACCCCGTGAAGGGCATCTACTACTCCTCCACACTCGTCCGCGACATCCTCACCGCCAACGAGGGCCGTGGCTTCAAGTTTGTGCACGCCGGTGTCAAGATGTTCCAGAAGCAGGACGTCCAGAAGCAGCCTGGCGTCTGCGCATGGCGCATCCAGACTGAGGGTCTTCCCATCTTGGAGGGCTGGGTTGGCGAAGAGAGAATCGTTCACCTCTACCGCAGGTCAACGCTCAGGAAGCTTCTGACCGAGATGTTCCCTCGCGTCGGCGGCGCCGAAGGAACAGAGGGCTGGAGGGAGCTTGGCGAGATCGGCGAGAGAGTTCGCGATCTTGGCATGGGCTGCTGTGTCCTGCGCGTTCACGGCAAGGACGACGCTCCTCATGGCGTCGAGGGCGGAGAGGGCGCCAGCTCAGACGACAGCTTCGAGGAGAGCATCACTCTTCCCCTCTGGAGGAGCTTGCACTCTCTCAACCTCATGTTGCCCAAGGAAGAGCGCAGGGCCATGCTTCTGCGCCTCTACAACGAGGACGTCGACCTTGTCAACCACACCATGAAGAACGACTCTAGCGCTGACGCAACACCCGCCGCGCCTGAAGAGTCAGCACCTGCAGCCGCCGGTTCTGAGGACGCTGCTCTCACTGGCATGAGCGCTGAGCAGGACAGCTTGGCTGCCGAGGACGCGAGCCGCAAGGCTGAGGTTGAGGTGAAGGATGATGAGCTCAACCAGGTTGCGGCTGCTATGCCCGAGAGGGCTGGCGAGGAGGATGTTTCCAACAACACTATCTAGACGGAGGCATGTATATGTAAATGAATGCGATGTTTCGGAGCCTCATTATTATTCGTGTTCACATTCCCTTGAGACCGCAAGCCTCACACTAACATATCGTGCAACATTGCGCCCGGAGCTCTTGCTCGTAGGGCGGACGGGCAAAACCAAGCTCGCAGTCCCCAAGAGTTGGAAGTAATCAACCAACATCTCACTCCGGCGCCGCAACAGCAACCTGCGCAGCAACCGACACGCCATCAGCCAGCACCATCTCATCCAACCTCCTAATAAGCACATCCCCCACCGCCCCATCCCGACTCTCCACCGCAGCATCCTGATCAATCACAAACCCCGTCTGCGTCCCCCCAGCAGCAGACAACCGCCCTTCACGTCCCTCAATCAAAATCCCAATATGCGCCACCGCCTGCCGCACATCAAACACCCCCTCCCTCACCGCCACGCTAAAAAGCGCTTTCACCACGCCCTCCAGAATCTTATGCGAAGCGATCAGAGGCATGCACGCCAGCATGCAAGCCAGGAATTCGGAAGCGCGGTTGGGCAGTTTGTCGTAGCGGAGGATTGTCGGGGCGATGTAGAGGGGGCCGTGGACCCAGGAGATGGTGTGGACGAAGAGGGTGCCGGCGAAGGTTTTGGAGTAGTACGTGGTTAGTTGTTTGAGGTGGGCGTAGGAGAGGGCGAAGATGGCGATGGGACGCTGGGGATCGGAGGTGAAGGTTGAGAGCTGCTGGGGTTGGGATAGGAAGGGGCGGAAGACGTCCATTATTGTGGCGTGGTAGCAGATGCTGGGGACCGGGTATTAGGACGAGTGTGGTTCCAGGGGTTTCTTTGTAAGAGAGGAAAACGCTTGCTTACTGCATTTCTGCGACGTTGTGCGGCATTGGAGTCTGCCGGCGGCATTCTGGAGGAAGGTCGTTTGCCCATTTCAGAAGGCGGCGGAATGTCGTTTCGGCAAAAGCTAAGGGGACGTGTTCGTGGATCGGGCCTGAGGACGAGTAGTAGACGGCTGCCATATCATGAGCGATGCACCAGAATCGACAGAATGAGGGAAAGGATACACCTGAGCGCTTCGGCTGTGTTTCGTTTCGCTTCAAGAACAGGCTCTCATCGATGGAGAGCTGCGATCCAGGTTTGGGTAGCAATGGCGGAAACTTGGTAAATGTTCCCGACGTTAGATCGTGAAAGTGAAGCGCATATACCCTAGACATTTAGCTTCTGGGATTGTGGTCTCTGGCCATCATGTACATACCCTGATACGTTGAAAGCGCCCCAAGCTGCGTACGACAGCATACTGGCTTCGCTTGCAGACAAATGGCCGAATTGATCAAGCCTGTACCTTTCACTGCCGTACAAGTGCATGTCTTCGCCCATGCGAATGCACATGGCCATGTATTCCTTTGCCAGATCGTCCTTGCCGAACGTTATCATGCTTATGGACAATATGGCAAGAGAGGCTACGGTCAGATCACTCGGCGAAGTCTGGTCAGCCTCAAGCAATCGCTGTGCGGAATCGAGAAAAGCTTCCGACAGTTCGGCTGCTTCTGGATAGATTGGTCCAAATGAGCACTGTTAAACGTCAACATTCCGGAAAAAGACTGGTGGTAATTGGATCAATCACCTACGCTTGCCCAAAACAGAACCGAATTCACAAGTAAAGGTGAGCAGAACCGCGTGTCTTGCATGACCAGGTCACAAACGAAGAGTTCTGGGTCGAAGAATCCATACACTGGGAGCTCAACTTCTAGGAATGCCGAGAACAATTCAGCGGCGACATGGTCCGCTACAGGAACTGTGGTCCAGTAGCGGATCTTCACCTCCCACAGTCGATTGTCGATCGGGTAAGGTGTCGTGCCAGAGTCGGGCGCCCCAAATTCTGAAGATGTGATTTGTGACGTTCCAGTGGATTGGTTTTGACTGTTGTTGGGGTTTTGAACGTCAGTCATGAGGAGACTCTCAGAAAAAAATTCCACTTACTGTGACGAGGATAAAAGGCTGGGATCAATGGAAGAGTCGGTGGAGAGATTGGGTGTATCGTCTCGTGACAACGGGAACGATCCAGGATGGGAAAACGAAAGCTCAACATCCAGCATGCTATTCAGCGATGGAGACATAGCCAGCATAACCTCTTCCGGTGGAATCTGCCATGGGAGACGATTACTTCGCTCCGCGGATGCGATTGAGCACAACTCTTCCATAGGGTCTGAAGAGTGCCTCAGTCTCTCCAGACAGGATAGAGCAGTTTGCTGGCTCTGTGTCCGAAGCCAGTCGATGCTGTTCCGCACAGTCTCCTGGGATGTCTGGATAGTCTCACGCTCGCGTTTGATAGCTTGCGTCCGACTCTCCGTAGCATCGACGGTCTCGTAATGGCAATCGTAGTTGCGCTGCTGGCAGCTCGAGCAACTCGGCCGCGCACTATCGCACTGCATATCTTAGGATCAGCGCACGTGCTCGGAAGGAAGTGAAGTAAGACAGGCACCCACTCTCCGTTTCGATTGCCTGCAATGATTGCAGGCTGCTAACGCTAATCCTACTCTCGTCCGTTTTTGGCTGGCCGAAGGGCCAGCATCCGGAGCTTTGCGTTTAGACTGCATGAGTACCTAAAGTGCTTTATGCGGGTCATGTTACTTTGACGGCTTGTTCACTCTCTCCCAATGCTATCTGCGTGTATTCCCTGTGGTATCGTTCATGAAGTCCCAGCGATGGGGTGACCTGATCGGGATCGGAAGCGTTTCGAAGGTCAATGCACGGCCTTTGGAGGCGGGGGACGAGAGCTCGCTTCCATGTGCCGGTTTTTTCCATCGGTGCCATCCTCCGAGTGGGCTTGCAGGCCCATGGTGAAGTTTTAATTCGATCGTATGCTTGTTTGACCGCCACGACGTTGTTTAGTTCGCTGTTAGAGCACATTGAAGACAGTAGAGAATGCACTATAAGCTAGATCACATATATACAGCTCTCTTTAGGGCTAAAATAAAGTCCAAATGGTCTCTCAATAACTTTTCTTAGGCTAACGTAATCTTGCGGACTTGGGTCCGCCAGACACGGAGCCGGTTCCTTAGGCTCTACTGAGGTACATGAAGAGCCTGTGCCGCCGCAGGGGTGGTTTCACCTTTTTGATATCATGATGACATGTATAGGCAAACGTCAAAAGACTGACTTTCGTTCTTCAAACTACGTTTCCAGTACGTTGCGCCATTCAAACAGATTGGCTGATTGATTACCTACCATTAATCATGAGCCAGCTCCTGTCACCCGTGTCTCTTTGGAATTAACAGCACCGGGAGGTGGTCTTATCATTTCCTAGGATGCCAAGAATCATACGACCTCCGACATCTTGCAATCTAGTCTGGGTACTGTGACGGCACATGATGGGCCCACGCCGGAGCCTATACACAGTGTGTGGAGATTATGGCCTCTTGGACTCGGTATAAGTCGGCCGTGTCTCCATCACTACCAGAATCGATCACTTCCTAGGACCAGCTGTCAGTAAAAAAAAACTTACAGCTTAGGGCCATCACCATGCCAAAGAGCTCCAACAGTTTTGTGACCATCCACAGCAAAGGTACCGGATTACACCAAACATACCATCGTGGAAGTAGATTGGGCGGTGCCGGCACGACATCAATCCTCGGCTCGAAAACAATGCGCGACGCGGCTGGAGGTTCCAGAGAGACCGGACTCAATGTTTGGGGGACGTCGGACGGTGTTGCCATAACCATGGGACTGTTGCTCGCGGGCGACGACGAAGGGAATAGAGCCTCTGGATTGAGTCCCCGCCACCTGTGATGTCGCTGCATGTTCTCTGCAGAGCTGGTAACAGATGACGCTGAATCACCTTCGCGCAGCCGCGCCAACAGAACCAAAGCATCGGTTTCGGTGACAGACACCAGACTCTGTAACAGATCGTTGTGCTCGTTGCACTGCGCCTGTAGTGCTTCGTTCTTGCGCTTTATGGCGACTATGGGTGTCGCGTCGGCATCGGCGACGTACACACAGATATGGCCGTGGTTCTCGCAGGAAGCGCATGTCGGCCGCA
>Ga0265797_10009170_pt1 | contig 12956 bp, 7 predicted proteins | sample P2T30metagenome_FD_192433 | JGI IMG/M metagenome (GOLD analysis project Ga0265797, IMG submission 192433) | Plant litter microbial communities from East Loma Ridge, Irvine, California - P2 T30 | ecosystem: Environmental > Terrestrial > Plant litter > Unclassified | place: USA: California... | reverse complement strand
TTCGAAGCCCCACCTCGATTCAGATCTGAAATGGAACGTGCCGGAGTACTGACTTAACATTGACCCAAGAGCTTTAGAATTACTAGCCTTAAGTACTAGGTCGATCTTCAGCTCAATGGATTCGTTCCTGTTTACACAATTTCCACCCGTCATTATACTCGGACCTAAAATCGATCAAGCATAAAATGCTATCGGGCATTAATGCCCATCGAGGCCATCGAGGGGCATTTCGTGAGTGGCCCAACTGATCCAAGCGCATACTGATACCCAGGCCTTTCTTTCCTTACCCTATCCCTCGCATTGACAATACTGGGCCAAGTCACATCTACTACCATCTCACTAGCCTCCCAGCTCGGTCAACCCGCTCGAGCCAATCAAGACTTCAAATTCACGTTTTCCCCATCTACCTTTGCCGATGATACATTCTCTACCTCAACCATCATCTACACTGCTACCCCACTACCAACCTGGCTCAGTTTCGACTCGACTGCACGTACCTTCTCTGGCAAACCCGAACCTCAAGATCAAGGTACCACCACTGTCGGAGTTACCGCTAGTAGCGTCCAAGGAGGAACGATCGGACGAGATACCTTCGACTTGATTGTCACCAACCGACCGGGTAACATCTCTCTATCCCTTCCTATCGAGCAACAACTCACTGCCAACGACTCGGCGATCACCTCGGCATACCCATACGATGTAGGTTCGATCTACTACCCGGGTGTCCGAGTCCCTCCCAACTGGTCATTCTCCCTTGGGTTCCAGTCTTATACCTTTGCCAACCCAAATGGTGCCAAGGTATACTACTCGGCCAACATGGTCGATGGATCCCCTCTTCCCAATTGGCTCTACTTCAACAGTGGTTCGATCACTTTCGATGGTGTCGCTCCGAACCTAAGTAAGACTCAAGTCTTCCAAGTTATGCTCGCCGGTGCGGACGTCGCGGGGTTCCAAGATATTCACGAAAGCTTCAATATCACTATCTCGCCCAGAAACTTCACTACCGTTCCAGGCTCTCGACCCGCTCTCAACGTGACTGCAGATGACAGGCCAGTCAACGCTTCAGTCAATATCGCCGATATTCAGGATTGGACCATTGATGGAGAACTCCTCAAGCAGGGCGATATCGCTTCATTCAACCTAGACCTATCCAATGCCAAAGTCGATGGCCTGATGTTCGACGAGGCTAACTCCAGTCTCACCGGATCGCTTTCAAGCGATATGGCGGGCAAGAGAATCACTGTCCCCATTGGACTCGTTCACAAGTCTGGTGATGTCCTGAACAGTACGCTCGACATTGCATTCCTCGCATCGATCTGGGAACAGAACCAGCTTTCTCCCTCGATCTTGACTCCAGGGCAGGACTACAAGGTCGATCTTCGCGACCAGCTGAGCACGCACGATGAAGCCTTTGAGCTCAGCTACACGGTCGATCCGGACCGAGCTGCTTCCCATGTTCAGGTGGACAAGAATCATGTGATTAGTGGAAACTTCCCTACCGATATCGATTACAAGTCCGTCGTCGTTCACCTCAATGCCATCCACCGAGATACCCGAGCTGTTTCTACCGCCGACATTACCTTGTCGCTGACTGGACATGGTACCGAGCCTGCTACCCTAGCCGCCAAGAAGGGTCTGCCCAAGACCGCAGTCATTGCCATCTCCACCATCGCCGCTCTTGCCGGTATCATCGTTCTCCTTGGCTTGATCCTCTTATGTCGACGACGATCTCGAAGAGGCCAGACCGAGAAGAACGGCATTGCGCATTATGCCGGATCGAGCGAGGTGGAACTGGATGATCCTGAAAAAGCAGAGTACATGAAGTCGAGCCCTGCTGCCCAGTACGCTAGGAAGATGTCTTCAAACGTCTCAATGGCCGGTACCCAGGGATCAATCTCGACTGCTGCTGCTCCCGTTGTTCTACCTCACTTGTCATCCGGTATCCAAAAGCAGAGTCCTAAGCCAAGTATCTTGGAGAGGATGAACCCCTTCGCTCATCCTCGACCTAAATCTCGAGTCAAGATTTCGAAACCCATCATTACGCCATCACTCAACAATGCGGCTTTCCAAGCTCAACTCGCCCATGCAGTTGATCAAGCTGGTATAGTCCGACGTGAAGCACCTACCGATTCCAATTTCACCGAGTCTATCCACAGTACCGTACGTTCCGACTCTCAAGCCAGTCACCACGACGAGCAACATTCGGTCCACTCGGAAGAGACCAGAGTAGCAGGTCGAACCCAGAGGGATACTTGGGGATCGACCGAGTCGTACCATTGGACCGACCCTGATAGGCTCGCTCGAGAGGTACATCCTGAAGATACAACGGATGGATGCAGTAACCGAACAAGTGGACTTAGCGCATGGAATGATAATCAATATGAACCAGATGTGAATGAGGAATACGAGGACTCTCACTTTGACACGACCCGACCTCCCACTGCAATGGATCATCAGCAGTACGACGAGGTACATGAGGAAGATCAAGTTGAGCCCGAAGGAGCCGTCATCTCTATCGACAACATCTACTTCCCTACCGAATCAGACTTGGCATCTACCAGTCTCACCTCCTCAGACTCCGATAGGATCGAGACGGCAGTGATCCAGACCGCTTCTCGGTACGATCCTCGTCACACCCTCGATAGTCCCGTTACGATTGTAGGAAGTCCTGCCAGCGACCAGACTGCCAGGGCCATGGCTACTCCCGTAGTTGCTCACTCTCGATTGGTCAACTTTGGTAATCAGAAACCCGTCCAGGTGATCCCCGAGCAATACGTACACCGAAGCATCAGTCACATGGCCACTATCCACAACTCGCAGTCGGGACAGTCTAGCCTCGTCGCTCCCAACGGAGAGTCGTCCACTCCCTACGGCGGTCGAGATTCGCGTATGTCGGTTCTAGAGTCTAGGTCAACGACCCCCAGCGATGATTCGGAACCAACGCCTCGACAACATACGCTGCACGACTCGGTCCTCTCTTCACCCGCTAGCCCGCTCCCATCGCTTCCAGTGGCTCCAGTCGAACCTCGAGCATCCCGCCAGCTCACTCAGCGGATCCTCCTAGGCGTCGAGGAGCCATTCCACTTCTACCCGCCACTGAACCACATGTCTTCTGGCTCCAATTCTACCTCGACCAAGCCTATCACCAAAGCAGGAGCCGAGTACTCAGCTCATCTCGAATCGCAGGGATCAACACAGATCCAATTCGGTGCTCTTCCTCAGTGGCTCAGGTTTGAGGATATGGAAGTATGGGGTTTGCCGACGGAAAAGGACAGAGGTACTTGGCAGATCAGGATAGTGGAGAAGCTCCACGGTGCCGAAAGGGTTGTAGGCCGATTCGTCCTCGAGGTGAGCGAGCTTATGCCGGCTATAGTAACACAGCTGACGGTGTAGGTCGAAGGTGATCGAACCAGACGAATCAACTAGGTATCCCGCCTCGATCGACCATTGACCACCATATTTATCTATTTGTCTTCACTGACATCAATTTTCGATTTTTCGCTCAACTCCTTCCGAAACCAATTCAACGGAAGTGACTTTATATGTTCTTGTTTTATGCATTCCATGCTATATATCTATATCAAGTTTGTGGGATGTGCGTCAACCTCTTCCGCCAATATTCAAACTTCCTGAAAAGGGGAGAATGCCGGAATTGAAGAGGATTGGCATGTCTCGAAAGACTAATTACTGTTGGCTCTATTTGTTGTCCCCCCAAAGTGGATGCATCTGGGCAGACATGAGTTGAGCCTGTGATTTACACAGTGTGGTATGTAGGATAGTCAGTGTTAAGATCTCGTCGCCAGTGGAAAGTAAGTGTGGGTCGAGTCTAGCCTAGCCTACAGTTGAACAAACAATACATAATGAACTGACAATATACATATGTCCACTCTTCACTCCGTCCACTACCCGCGAAGATAAGGTCGCAGACATGTGATGGAGATCTGAGCAGCCTTATACAAGACAAGGTTGATATAGGCCCATTCAGGAATCCCTTTTCGCGTTGGTGCTACGAGTGAGAGCAGATGGAGCCATTGTGTGTGGTGGGTTGAGAGGAGACCAGTGGTCGATTATATTAGCGAGCGTAAATGCGGTCAGTTCGTTGAGTCGGACGGATCGAGGAGAGCGAGTTTGACATGACTGGGTATCGAAGATAATTGACAAGACAAGAGAAGGTAGGAGATGGAAATTTGGGTGCAAGTGTTGTATGGGATTAAATGAGTTAATTCATCGTGAAAATAAGTGTGAGAAGGAGATGTCGGATATAGCCGAAGACGCCGAATGATGCCAGAAGAGCACGACATCCAACACCATATTCCAGCATGGTGCATGTGCTCGGCTCTTGGTATGCAGCCCATGGGTAAGCCGGGGTAGATTCCAGACGCCATGCGGGTCAAGCGAGCTGCCAGAGATCTATCCCCGAACCCATGCATGCATGCTCATGATCGAGATATGCAGCAAGTCGTTGCATTCGTCCAAGTCCACGGGTAGCTTTCCTGTGTTGAACAGTAGTCTACCCTGCAATATCGTTGAGTGTGAGACGGTGTGCAAAGCCAAGACAAGTCTGTCTGCATGGTCTGGACAAGTAGCCGATTACGAATTTGCTGTGGCGTAATCAAGATCTTCAAGGGGTCACAACTTGGGGCACAATTCGTAGCTATGGTGCAATATTGCGGGTAGATAAAGCATGATGTGATTGATGCATTCGATTCACTACTTCTATACCTCATAGCTCATCGAGCAACGTCGCTCTTCGCCACCACCATCATCGTTGTACATAGTTCTCAGTTGTATATAGTAAATCAAGCTGTGTATCCATACACTATTTAGATCCAATCCCGACGGAATAAATACTCGCGCCACCTAGGATCTCTCCTGCTTTTACCTACTTGTTACCTCGAACATCAACCTGTCTTGCGACACACTCTCACTCTTTCACTTTCTTGGATCTTGTAGTCCTATATACAGTGGACGATGAACGGACACTCGAATGGGACAGCAGGGCCTTCAAGAGGTAGATCTATACATACCAACCACCCATTATCAGCACCGCCAACGACTGGATCATTCGCGTTCGACGACGCCGAGGATGAACAGACTCTCGATGTCATACCCTCCAGAGCAGGGAGGAAGTTATGCGTGAGGCATAAGCAGATGGCAAATCAGAACGTCAATGCAAAATTACAAAAAGTAGGTGGTTTCGAAGCATTACAAAGCATTATCACTGACAGATAGTCTCTTGATAATCTGCCTACATCTGAACGGCAGGATATCACACATCTATGGGCAACTTTCTCGAATGCTCCCCATGCAAAGAGGAAGTTGATTCTGGAAGGTGTCCTGACCATGTGTTGCTTGTGAGCTTGCTTTCCGTGTCCGAATCGAACCTATGCTTATTTCAGCTCGCAACTGTCCCATCTATCAGACCAACTCAACGAAATCATCCGGATCGACCCGTTCTCCCTTCTTCCCCGTGAAGTCAATCTTCGAATACTTGGATATCTCGACGCTATCTCACTCGGACGGGCAGCACAAGTTTCTCAGCAATGGAAAGCATTAGCAGACGATGATCTACTCTGGCGAAGAATGTGTGGACAGCATATCGATAGGAAGTGTGAGAAATGTGGATGGGGATTGCCATTATTAGAAAGACGGAGGTTGAAGGTGGAATTGAAGGATTTTTCACCGAATGCCGCTGTAGGAATTGGGAACCATGATCACGAACACGACCACGACCACCACAATGGGCACTCTCACGGGCACGAGGTCAGTCAATTAATGACGAGAAAGGAAGCTCTGGGAGAGATGGACAAAGGCAAAGCAGCAGCACACAAGACTTGTGACCCGGTCGCTGTTGTGCACAATTCGTCTCCATTCTCGGCAGCTGTTCCATCTACGCAAGGGATCAAGAGGGCAGCAGACCATGCTATCACGGAAGCGGTCACCAAGAAAATCAGGGCGGGTGGGTCATTCAGTGATTCCGACGACGAGAAGAAACTGGTCAGAGCGACTAAGCCGGGTCAAGGTGCTCTGACGAGGGAGATCAGGCTCACGAGGCCATGGAAGACAGTGTACTGCGAGAGGCTGTTGGTGGAGCGTAATTGGCGGAAGGGTCGTTGTACCACCAAGACCTTGAAGGTGAGCCTTACCGCAGGGATTTCTGACAGCGCTGACAAATTAGGGCCACACCAATGGGGTCATGTGTCTGCAATACCACACCGCCCTCTCGAATCCATCCTACCCAGTTCTCATCACCGGATCATACGATCGCACAGTACGGATATGGAATCTTGAAACTGGCTCAGAAGTACGAACACTTCGCGGCCATACCCGTGCCATCCGAGCTCTTCAATTCGATCAAATGCTTCTCTTTACCGGGGCGATGGATGGCACAGTCCGAATGTGGAATTGGCGTGCCGGAGAATGCCTGCGTGTATTAGAGGGTCATACCGATGGTGTGGTTTCGCTGAACTACAATGGTTATCTGCTAGCTAGTGGAAGTGCCGATTCGACTATCCAAGTATGGAATCTAAGATCAGGGACCAAATTCGTCCTTCGAGGCCATACCGATTGGGTCAACTCTGTAGTCCTATGGGACGGCAAGACTTCCCCATCAGAAATGGATCCAGCTGCTATTCCATCATTCTCGAAATCAATGGGCAAAGCTCGATCCGCTTCGCCCAATCACGAAACCAGTAACACCAAACCTGCGATTGAACCGGGAGCAATGCTCTTTTCCGCATCCGATGACCTGACCATCAAATTATGGGACCTCAATACACAGACTTGCGTCCGCACTTTCTCTGGCCACAAGGCTCAGGTACAATCCCTCAAGGTCCTCATGGTCGATATGAGCGAGGAAGAAATTCGACAGGCACAATACCGATCTTCACGAAACTTTAGCCCGTCAGCTCTCCAGAACGGGTCCCAATCGCCACCGCAGACCTTCTCCTCTTTACATACTGGACCAATGTCACCGCACGTGTCAGCCGCTCCTCCTGGTTACGATCCCAACTCATACCGCCTCAGACCGAGGAGCGAGACTGTTGAACCCAAAGTCTTTGTTCACGCTGAGAACACCCACAAACCCGAAGATCACGATGCGGGCGAAAGACAGAAGAAGGCATTGTTGATCACTGGAAGTCTCGATGGGACCATCAAGTTATGGGATGTGGATACTGGAGTAGAAAAGGCTACTTTGTTTGGGTAAGTCTTCATTAATGTAGTGATGAGTAGAGCTAATTCATAGCCATATCGAAGGTGTTTGGGGTGTTGATATTGATGCTTTACGAATCGCTTCCGCCTCTCACGATCGTACAGTCAAAGTCTGGGATCGAGAGTCTGGCAATTGCGTGCAGACCCTCGTCGGACATAGGGGAGCAGTTACTTCACTGCAGCTCTCGGACGACATGATCGTTTCCGGGTCAGGTGAGCAATACTCAAGTGAATATTTGGCAAGAGCTGACGATCAGATGATGGAGATGTCATGGTCTGGAATTTCGCGCCTCCGCCTTCTGTATTGGCCAATCTGCCAGCCACGCCTGCGGCCTTGGTCAAGTAATCACTTAGCGTAAAGTAGCCTGTTGATGCACTATCATGTTGTTACACGTGTCGTCTAATTATGTCTATCGTCTACTAATTCCCTGGCTCAGCTTCCCGGGGTACAATGTTCTGTATCGATCCGAGAGTTGCCCCACCAATTCGGCCCGTCCCAACTGAACATCAGTCCGAAGAAGAGATATATCGTCAATGCCGTTATGGATGTCCCAGCATCCAGTCCCGAGCTGATCGTCAGCTGATAATCTGCTTTCAACGCAGGACAGCTCACCTGATTACGTAGATATATTGGCTATGAGCTTTCGGGTATCGTTTGGCGATATACGAATTGGCAAAAACCGCTACCATCGCTCCAGTCAAGATGATGTTTGTTGGGCTACATGTTAGCTCGATCCGGAACGTATAAAGAGGCCTACTATTGCGGAACCATCGTGGCTCCACTGCAAACAATCGGGAACACGAATTTATTGATCTTCTTTCCAGGCCATCTCTTGTGTGCCCAATACCCTACAAGGGGTACTATAGCGCCAAGTGCGAAACCCATATACAACCATGTATACTTCCCGCTGAAGAACCGAGCTGGAGCGACTGCTCCCCAGATGATTGAGGCTGAGTAGAAGATCGAAGGGGCTCTCCCGGTCCATTGACCTGTCGGGTCGGGGGTCGTTCCGTCTAGGAACGGTCTTTTGGAGGAGATTACCGATATGAGGGTTATGTCTGTACGTTAGCCTTCCGGCAACATGCCTGTGGAGAGGCGTACAGTTTGTCAGGGCGCCAATGACAGCGCCAAGGACTTGACAAGCAAACATTTGCCGAGGGGGAATGGAGGTATACCAGCCCAATTTCAGGTCCGAGGTAAGCTCAAGCGCTTGTGACATGGCCATATCTGGACGTGTGAGCTTTAGACTTCGTTGATTGATCGGGCACCTCACAGCCATAGCACTTGAAAGTGACACTGCATCGTTAGCATGTCTGCCGGAGAAATGCCTTGAATTACTCACTTGCCAATTGGCTTCCCTGGCATCAGGACACCGGCTACACTGGATCATCAGCTCCGTTCACCTGACAAATTTTATGTCATTCACAATTCGGTGAGAACATTCTGCATTTGTCAGCCAAGTCGAGCAGTCCGGGCTCAAGAACTTACCAGTCCAATTGTCGTATTACTGACAGCAGTGATGATTCCACAGGGCACCAAGAACACCTGAAAAGTCAGTTGATGCCTGACCACAAAACGTCTGCCAGCTCACCGCAGCGATTGCTATGGATAGGATTAGAGCCCATACTGGCATCTGTAGGGGAGTCGTCGTGACTAGCAGGACTGATCATCAGTACATTGGAGCGATCCGGTGCTTACTTGCAGCCCCAAAGTTGACGCCTAACAAGCCTAGATACCATGATGATGGAACAGGCAGGTAAGAGCGCATCAGAGTACTGCTACATCAGCTCGATTCTTGATGATTGTAGTGTACTTGGCTTACTTGTGAATATCATCGACTTTGCGACGACTAGACAAAGCTTTACATCTTAGCGATCGCCTGCTTGAAAGTGGTAATATCACTTACCCTCCTTGATTTCTTCCCAGTGCCATAGATAGACGTGGACGAGAATACTAGAAAGCGCCGCAAATGACAGGGCATAAGATAGAGCAAAGTAAGGCGTAAGTAGCATAGGTCGAGCCTGCTGCCATGCTTCCTCGTTCAGCGAGAGATCAGCATTCAGGATTGACGTGACGTCGAATCTAATATCAGTTGACTGTGGACCGAGTGGCTCACTTTTCGAAAGTAGTGGTGTATAAGCCTGATGACATTGGCCGAGGAAACGAGCGAGCATCCCTGAGGATTGAGCTTCCGAAGCACTGGGATGTATGAGCTCACCAGAAGTTCGTCATGAACATGATGGGGGCGACCTACAGGTCAGCTCGTGATGACCACAGATCTGAACAACGCACAATCCAGCATACCACAACCAGACCACCAAAGTGGTTCCCTAATGCCCAGTATGGGGTGTATAGCGGACCACTAGCCCCAACACTACTCCAGTCGAGACTGAAGTTGAACATCCCAGCACCATTATACCCACTCCCGAGCGTCCTCATCCACCATGATTGGTTATTGATCAAGCATAGTGTTGCAATACTAGTCAATGTAGGGAACAGGAGCATGGGGAAGAATTGGTAAATGAATGTCGCGACGAATACTAATAAGAAGACCCGAAAACGTTTCGTGACTACTTGTCGTTGTGCCGTTGAGCGACCAGAAGATGTATCAGGAGTTGGGTAAAGCGTTGTGAAGAGCTGGACCGTGACCAGGACGGAAGGCCAGTACATGCTCGGGACAGACACGAGTAGATTCTGCAGCATTCCTGTACGTAAGCTTGAGAGACTGTTGGCTGAAGAGGGCCCACCTGCGAGCCCGAACCCGATGCACTGAGTCGTCAGGAGCAAGATGATGGATGGAATCGTTGACAATGGCATCTTGAAGTACAGGTCCATGATCGCCAATATATCCGTCGCATACGCCGAACTCGCCCCAGAAGTGAATATCACGCTGTTGTTCAGTCTGCACCGTTCCGAGAGCTTCAGGAATCGCCAGCTCACCTGACAAGTATAGCCTCCTTGATACTGAACTTCCCAGGATTCAGCTGAAAGCCAAACAATCTTGACCCTCTCGAGATCACTCGCTCGTTAGCCAGCAGATGACCGAGTGGATATGTCACCAATATGACGAAGTATGAGGAGAAGGACGGTGCGTTCGACTTGAAGTAGAAGACCTGAGAGGCTGAAGCGCCCATGACGCAGAATATCGAGCCGAGAAGTAGCACGCGCAGAGTGAGTGTTGGTAGGGTGACATCGTCGGTGGCCGGCACCGTCTAAGATATCAGTATAATGTGGTATAGGGTAGTATTATGCATACCCTGGCTATCAGATCATCTATCTTTGTCCCCTTGCCAACCTGTTCCGTATCATCTCCGTCAAGCTTATCCTCACTGGTCCTTGAGCCGAGCAGCCGTTCCCGTTCTACTTCCTGGTCATCGTGTGGACCAAGACTCGAGCCCTCTGATAACTCCGGAAGCTCGTACTCCTCTGCATGCTTTGGGTTGACTTGCATGACTGGGAGGATGTAAGGTTAGAGTAGGGGGGGTTATTGAAGTGGACTTGAAAGTGGAGGTAGATCAGCTTAAAGGGGATGACCATATAGATAGAGGTGATGCGCTTTCGCGTCTCTCTATCAGTTCAATGACACCTACATCACCTTCCATACACCCTCACTATCCACTCGCCATATAGGAACTTGTACAGAGTACAGGCTAGAAAGCGAACGATCAGGAAAATAAGCATTCAAGATGGTAAGCTCAGCCTTCGGGGACCACGGATTCACTAGCTGACCAGACTTAGGCTCGACGTTATGACAGTGCGCATTGCAACTAGACCGCGGCTTGGGAGGATTGCTGACAATACAGGTCGTACGACGATATTCTCGCCAGAAGGTGAGCTTTGTATTTCTCCTGCCAGCAGTGTAGAGCTGACAATCAGGGCGACTCTTCCAAGGTTGGTCAACGCTTCCTATACTCCCTGTGTCTAACAAGGAGCAATGCCAGTCCGGAAGCGATGCTGACTTGCCAGTCGAATATGCAATGGAGGCCATCTCTCACGCTGGTACCGTTCTAGCAGTAGCTTCGAAAGAGGGTATCGCCATGGCCGCCGAGAAGGTCAGTCATCTGCCACATCCCATGTCGTTCAATTCTGACGATACAGAAAGTCACTGGAAAGCTCCTTGATCTATCGTTGGCACCTGGTGGTGAAGGTATGGGAGGAGAAGGGGCCGAAGCATGGATGGGCGGAGGTGGAGAGAAGATCTTCCTTCTCAACAAGTAAGACCACTCGCCCACAATCGTGCTCGAGCTGACAAGACAGCAATATTCTCGCTGGTCTTGCTGGTATCACTTCTGATGCCAACTCTCTGGTCAACTATGCTCGAAATGCCGCTCAGCAGCACCTTTTCACTTATGATGAGGATATTCCCGTCGAAATGCTGGTTCAGAGACTGTGCGACATGAAGCAAGGATACACGCAATACGGAGGTGAGTTTCGTTCCCTATGACATATAAATTATCACTGATGGTAGGTCTTCGTCCATTCGGTGTATCATTACTATACATGGGTTGGGACCCACTTTACGGTTTCCAGCTATACCATTCCGACCCTTCTGGAAATTACTCCGGATGGAAAGCGACTTGTGTTGGAGCGAACCACTCTTCGGCAACAAGTCTGTTGAAGCAGGACTACAAGGACGATCTGAGTTTGGAGGATGCACAGGCACTATGTCTTAAGGTGATGAGTAAGACAATGGATTCGACTAAGCTCGGTAGTGAAAAGCGTGAGTCCCTCACCTAGAGTCACATTGTGCGATGCTGATTGTCTAGTCGAGTTCGCTACCATGACCCTTCATCCCGAGACCAAGCAGCCTTTGGCCAAGATCTATCGACCATCGGAATTGGATGAGCTACTAAGGAAGCTCGAGTTGGGAGGCAAGCAGGAAGACAAGGTTGAAGCTGGCGAAGGTACTGGAGGAGGTGGAGGAGGTGAAGGAAACGTCGCAATGAGTACATAACGAGAGCAAGAAGCTAGATCATGCATTGTATGTTTAGACATTAGCATATTAAGTCCCGTTACGACATGCGCGTGGCTGCGCAGGTGATATACAAACTATCGTGACATACATCATTATCATTGGAACTATAAGTCTATCAAGTCCGGATCTATATTGCTTGGACTTCAAATTCCTCGCCCTCGACCTCATCCGCAATGACATGTTCTGGTGGTGGTCCTTCTGCCTGGAAGCCCAGCACCGACCCGCTCACGACAGGCCGTACACCCTTGATAGTTCCCCCATCTAGCCCTGAGGTCACCACGCCCGTATCACGTACTTCATCCGTCACCTCGGCTGGGGTATCCGTCAACATCTCGACCTGTTCTCCAGCCGTCACTGAGGATATCGAGCGCGAATCAATTCCCAGTTCGCTCGACAGCATCTGCGTGCGTGCTGCCTCGTCTGCTTCCCTGGCTGCATCCGCTTCCAGCTCCTCCACTGCTATGCTCCCTTTCCGGCTGCCCATTATAGGTGATTTGTCTTCGGGGTCGATGATCGGGTCTGGGATATCGACATCCTCGACTGGGATCTCGTTTGCAATTGACAACATTTCTCGTAATGATGCATTTTCCTCCTCCAGCCGCAAAATCTCCATTTCTCGTTCGATTGCCCAGTCGGGATGTCCATCTGTACCGATATATCCACCTGAAGAACCGGGTAAAGAACCGGGAAAGGGGTTGGGTCTGCGAGGAGGTTTCAGTATGGTACGACCGGTTGTGCCGTTTGTTCTGGGTGGTCGTAGAGACGATG
>Ga0265797_10009169_pt1 | contig 12956 bp, 10 predicted proteins | sample P2T30metagenome_FD_192433 | JGI IMG/M metagenome (GOLD analysis project Ga0265797, IMG submission 192433) | Plant litter microbial communities from East Loma Ridge, Irvine, California - P2 T30 | ecosystem: Environmental > Terrestrial > Plant litter > Unclassified | place: USA: California... | reverse complement strand
GCTCCTCGGCGGTCGGGTCGAGACCGATGACGCCGTAGTCCCAGCCCTTGCGGCGGTAGACGACGCTCGGGCGCTGCGTCTCGGCGTCGATGAAGAGGTAGAAGTCGTGACCGACGAGCTCCATGTAGTAGAGGGCGTCGTCGAGCGTCATCGGGCTCGTCGCGAAGACCTTCTGCCGGATGACGACGGGCGAGTACTCCTCGAACGCCTCGTCGTCGCCGGCCGGGGACTGCACGGGCACGCTGCCCGTGCGCACCGCGTCGATCGCCTCCGCGGAGGCGGGGACGACGCCCGTGCCCGCGAAGTCCGCCTCGGCGGCCTCGCGCAGCGACGTGGGCCGGTGCTGGCCGCGGTGCACCTTCTTGCGGTCCTTCGCCCGGCGCACCCGCTCGACGAGCCGCCCGACCGCGAGGTCGAAGGCCACGTACTTGTCGGAGCCCGAGGACTCCGCGCGCACGAGAGGCCCGGGGCCGATGAGCGTGAGCTCGACCCGGTCGTCGCCACCCTGACCGGACGACTTCTCGGAGTGGCGGGAGAGCCTGACCTCGAGGGCGAGCGCCTTCGGGGCGAGCCCGGCGACCTTGTCGGCCTTCTCCGTGGCGTACTCCCGGAACCGGTCCGTGATCCCGACGTTGCGTCCCGTGACCGTGATGTCCATGACGACCTCCTGGCTCTCGGCGTGCCGCCCGTGGTCCAGGCGGTGTTCGTCCCACGCCTTTCGTGACCCCACCCTGCCAGCTCGGCCCCTGCTTGTCACGGGACGTCCACCCCGCGTTCAGCCGGGGCCACCGCGCGGTCGGCGAGGAGCGGGACCGCGGCGAGGCACGCCGCGCCGAGCACGTGCGCGCCCGCCGCGCCCAGCGCCCGTGCGGCCTCGGCCACCGTGCTGCCGGTGGTGAGCACGTCGTCGACGACCACGACGGGGCGGCCGGCCACGCTCCTCCTGCCCAGGAGACCGCCCCGCGCGGCCTGCGCCCGACCGGCGCCGTCGCGCCCCTTCTGCGGCCCCGGTGCGCCGCCGACGCGCAGGAGGCCCGGGTGCAGCGGCAGGCCGGCCCGGGCTGCCAGCAGCGCCACCGGGTCCCAGCCGCGACGGCGGGAGCCCGCCGCGGAGGGCGGCACGGGCACGACCAGCACGCCGGGCCCGCCGGCCCGCGCGTCACGCTCGACGCTCCGCCCGTCGAGCGCGAGGTCGAGGGCCCCGGCGAGCGCCGGCGCCAGTGCGCCCGCGAGCCGCGTGCGCCCGCCCTGCTTGCAGGCGAGGACGACGTCGCGCACGACGCCCTCGTAGCGCAGGCCGACGGCCACGGGCGGGCCCGTCGGCAGCGTGGTCAGCACGGGCGCGGGGGCGAGCCGCGCACGACAGGTGGTGCAGAGCTCGACGTCGGCGGCCCCGCAGCCGGCGCAGTCGACGGGGGACGCGACTGCTGCGGCCGCCCGGAGGTGCGGCACGAGCCGGTCGCGGAGCGAGGCCAGGGGCGGGGCCGGGGGCGGAGGGGTCACGGGGCCAGGGTGCGCCCCGGTGCGGTCCCCCCGCTGCCCGGCCCGTGCCTCCTGGGGACGGGCCGGTGATGCAGCCCGCTGGGGAGGGCGGGTCAGCGCTGCGTGGCCAGGAGGTCGGCCTGCACGCCCGTGTCCTGCCAGCCCGTGCCCCGGGGCTCGAGCACCCGGCCGTCGTCCATGAGCAGGTGCAGGTGGTCGCGCCCGTCGCCGCCGACGATCGTGACGGCCCGCCCCGTGGGCCTGCTCGGTGCGCCCGGCTCGCCGCCCAGCTCGCGGAGGGAGACCTCCGACGCGCCCTCGACGTCGGTGAGCACCGCCACGGTGTTCTCGTCGGCCCAGGTCGCACCGACCGGGACGCCCGCCGGCGGGGACAGCTCGACGGGGTCGCCCAGCGACAGCGGCACGCGCCGGGCGTCGCGCAGCACGCTCGTCACGAGCAACCGTGCCTCGCCCGCGACGTCGAGCAGGACGAGCGCCCGCGTGCCGTCGCGCGAGACGCGGAACGACACGAGCGACTGGCCGGCGGGCAACTTCGACGACACCTGGTGCGCGACGCCGTCGCGCCCGGTGGCGACGAGCGACCGGGCGTCGTCGCGGGGGGCGGTCCAGGCGTACCCGTCGCCGTCGAGGGCAGGAGGCGCGAGGCCGGGCCGGGCGTCGACCCGCACCGCGTCCGCGTCCCCCTGGACCAGCCAGGCTCCGTCCGCCGCGCCCACGACGGCGCGCTCGTCGTCGACGGACGCCTCGACGGACACCGGGTCCAGCGCCGTGACCTGCGGGGACGTCGCCAGCACCTCCGGCCCCGAGGAGGTCGCGTGCCCGAGGACCCCGTCGACCACCACGAGGGGCCGGGGATCGACGGCGGGGTCGCGGAGCCTCGAGGCGCTCGACGGGTCGGGCACCTCGAGCACCGCGGCCTGCACGGTGAGGTCGACGGCGGTGACGGCCGCCACCGACGAGAGGCTCGCGAGCAGCTGCGCGCGCATCCTGGCGCGCTCGACGGGGTCGGCGCTCAGCGCCTCGGCCGTGAGGTCGACGCGCGCGCGGCCGCCCACGACCGTGACGGCGTCGAGGGAGAGCTGCGTGCCCTCGGGGAACGCCGACGCCAGGGCGCCCTGCAACCAGGGCGAGGGGCCCGCGAGGAGCGCCGCGGCGATGCGGGTGCTCGTCGAGGACCGCGCCAGGAACCACCGTTCGTCGGGCACGAGCACCGAGTACGTGGGGTCGTAGAAGTACAACGAGTGGGGTCGGAAGACGATGTCGACGTTCGTCGTGGTGAGGACGATGCCGTCGGGCGCGTAGCTGATGCGCCACTGGTCGCCCTCCCGCACGAACTCGAAGCCCAGCGTCGTCGTGGAGGGCGTGAGCGCCTGCGCGTAGTGGCCGTCGGCGTCGATCGTCGCCGCGCCCACGACCGTGTAGTCGAGCCGGGACCCGCCGGCCCGCGTGACCGTGCCCGGCCCCGAGCGCACCACGACGCCCGAGCGCGGGTCCCACTCGCGGGCGAAGTCGCGGCTGAGGAACTGCCGGGCGACGGCGTAGTCGTCGGCGGAGCCGGTCCCCGCCTCGACGAAGTCGCGCAGGAGCTGGTCCTGGGTGCTGTCGACGGCGGGCCCGGACGGACGGTACTCGAAGTCGCCGACGACGTCCTCGCGCACCGGGCCCCCGGCCCGCACGGGGCCCGCGTCGGGGATGGACACGCAGCCCACCGTCGCGGCGACCGTGACCACGGCCCACAGCGCGCCGAGGCGGCGCCGCAGGGCACCGGAGGTGCGCCGGGCCCCGCGGGACGAGCGCCGGGGCGTGCCGGGCGCGAGGGCCGTCGGGTCGGTCACGCGGGCCTCCTGGGGGTCACGTCGGTCGAGGTCTCGGCGGCGCCCCACTGGCCGAGCGGCGGGACCCCGTCGGTGGCCTCCCGGGCGTCGTCCGGCAGGGCCGACAGCGGGGTGGACGTCACGACGTCGCCCGCACGGCGCGGCAGCGTGACGACGAAGCGCGAGCCCTCGCCGGGGCGGGACCACACGTCGATCCTGCCACCGTGCAGCGCGGCGTCCTCCTGGCTGATCGCCAGGCCCAGGCCGGTCCCGCCGATCGTGCGCCGACGCGACGGGTCGGCGCGCCAGAAGCGGTCGAACACCCGCTCCGTGGACTCGGCCGTCATGCCGACGCCGTGGTCGCGCACCGCCACGGCCACCGCGTGCGCGTCGCTGTCGACCTCGACCGACACCGGCCGGCCCTCGCCGTGCTCGAGGGCGTTGCCCAGGAGGTTCCGGACGACCCGGCGCAGCCGCCGCGGGTCGACCTCGGCCTCGGCCCAGCCCCCCGGCGCCAGGACCGTCACGCGACTGCCCGTGCCGGCCGCGAGGGGCGAGTACTCGTCGACGACGCCCTGCACGAGGCGGACGACCGCGACCGGCTCGACGTCGAGCCGCGCCGCACCGGCGTCGAAGCGGGAGATCTCGAGCAGGTCGGCGAGCAGCAGCTCGAAGCGCCCGACCTGGTCGTGCAGCAGCTCGGCGGTCCGCGCGGCGGTGGGGCTGAACGACGCACGCTGGTCGTAGAGCACGTCGCCGGCCAGGCGGATCGTCGTCAGCGGGGTGCGCAGCTCGTGCGACACGTCGCTGACGAACCGCTGCTGCACGTGGCTCAGCTCCGCGAGCTGCGTGATCTGCCGTTGCATCGCGTCGGCCATCTCGTTGAACGACCGGCCGAGGGTCGCCACGACGTCCTGGCCCCGCTCGGGGATGCGTTCCTCGAGGTGGCCGGCGGCGATCTTCTGGCTCGTCTCGGCGGCGACGCGCACGGGACCGACGACCAGCCGGACCACCACGTAGGTGACCACGCCGATGAGCAGGACGAGCGCCAGCGACCCGACGGCGAGGGTCTGCTGCACGAACGCGAGCGTCTGCTGCGCGTCGGAGAGGTCGTAGACGAGGTAGAGCTCGTACCGCCCCGCGGTGGGCACCTCGAGGGTGGAGCCGACGACGAGCCCGGGCACCTCGTCGTCGCCCGCGGGCAGCGACACCGACTGCAGCGACAGCGTGCCGTCGGACGCCGCGACCGCCTCGCGCATCTCGGGCGTGACCACCGTGTCGGGGAACCCGGCGCTGGCGACGTTCTGGATCGCCCGGGCGGTCTGCTGGCCGGGCGTCCGCAGGATCGCGATGCTCGTGCCGCCGGGGCTCGTGGTGGAGCCCAGCACGGCCGCCTGGGCCTCGTTCTGCAGGGACTCCAGCTCGGCCTGGTCGCTGCCCTCGGTCGCGGTCGCCGAGTCGAAGATGTTCTGCGCGAGCAGGGTGGCCCGCTGCGACTCCGCCTCGACCTGCTCGCGTCGCTGCTCGGTGAGGTTCGCTCCGATGCTCACGGAGATGAGCATGCCGATGAGGGTCACGGCGACCCCCGAGAGCACGACCGTGATCGCGACGGTGCGGAAGAGCAGGGACGACCGCCACGACGCCGCCACCCGGGGCAGGAGGGTCCGCCAGCGCAGCCAGGTCACGGCGCGGGTCAGGCTCCCTGGCCGGCGCGGTAGCCCACGCCGCGCACCGTCGTGACGACGCGGGGTCGGTCGGGGTCGTGCTCGACCTTCGCCCGGAGGCGCTGGACGTGCACGTTCACCAGCCGGGTGTCGGCCTTGTAGTGGTAGCCCCAGACCTGCTCGAGCAGCATCTCGCGCGTGAAGACCTGCTGCGGCTTCGCGGCGAGCGCGTGCAGCAGCTCGAACTCGAGCGGCGTGAGCGGCACGACCTGGTCGCCCCGGCGCACCTCGTGGGCGGCCACGTCGATGCGGACGTCGCCCACCGTGAGCACCTCGGTCGTCGTCGCGGGGGCGGGGCGCAGGCGGGTGCGGATGCGCGCCACGAGCTCCTTGGGGTCGAAGGGCTTGACGACGTAGTCGTCGGCGCCGCTCTCGAGGCCCAGCACGACGTCGGCGGTGTCGCCCTTGGCGGTGAGCATGATCACCGGCACCCCGCTCTCGGCGCGGATGCGGCGGCACACCTCGATGCCGTCGACGCCCGGCAGCATGAGGTCGAGCAGGACCAGGTCGGGCGAGGCGTCGTGGAACGCGTCGAGCGCGGCGTCGCCGTCGCCGCAGAAGGACGGCTCGAAGCCGTCGGCGCGGAGCACGATCCCGATCATCTCGGCGAGCGCCGGGTCGTCGTCCACCACCAGGATGCGCGGGCTCATGGTCTCCGTCTCGTGCGGGGCCGCCTCGTCGTCGCGGCACGTCGGGCCCAGCGTAGCCGAGCAGTGCTCGCCGTCCGAGCGACCACCGCGCCGCCCCGCCCCCGGCTGGCCCACCGGTGCCTCCGTGTGGAAGCATGGACGCGCTCGAGGCACCACGACCGGTGCGACTCCCGGGGGGACCATGACCGATCCGCACGCGTGGCAGCCGCCGACCGGGGGCCCGCGCTCCGACGGCCCCGCCGCACCCGCCCCGTCGCCCGTCGCCGGGCCTCCTGCCGGTGGCCCATCCGCCAGTGGCCCCTGGCCCGCACCCGCGCCTCCTGCCGCACCGCGGGCTCCCGGGGGCTGGACGCGCCCGACCTCGCCCGGCATCGTGCCGCTGCGCCCCCTCACGGTCGGCGAGATCCTCGGCGGCGCGTTCACGGTCCTCCGGCGCAACCCGCGCACCACGTTCGGCACCGCCCTGCTGGCCCAGGTCGTCGTGCTCGTGGTCGCCGTCGTCGTCACGGGCGGCGTCGCCGCGCTGGCGTTCCTCCGCGTCGACAGCGTGCTGCCCGAGGACCGCGAGGCGGCGACGGCCGGCGCGGTCGCCGTCACGGTCGCGGCGGCGCTCGTGCCCCTCGCCCTCTCGCTCGTCGTCTCGGCGCTGCTCCAGGGCCTCTTCGCGCTCGAGACCTCGCACCAGGTGCTCGGCCGACGCCTGCGCCTCGGCGGGCTGTGGCGCCTGGCCCGGGGGCGCCTCGCCGCCCTCGTCGGCTGGACGGCCCTGCTCGCGCTGGCGAGCGTCCTCGTGACGGCGGTGATCGTCGGCGTCGTCGTGCTCGGCGTCGTGCTCGGCGGCGAGGTCGGCGGCGTCGTCGCGGTGCTCGTGGCCCTCGTGCTCGGTCTCGGCGCCGCGGTCCTCGCGGCGTGGGTCCTCACGAAGACGGCGTTCGTGCCGAGCGTGATCGTGCTCGAGCGCGCACCGGTCGCCGCGGCCGTCCGCCGGTCGTGGGGCCTCACCCGCGGCGGCTTCTGGCGCACCTTCGGGATCCTCCTCCTCGTGCTCGTCATGATCCAGGTCGCGGCGCAGGTCGTCACGGCGCCGTTCTCGTTCCTCACCCCCGTCGTGCTCGGCCTCTTCCTGCCCACGGGCACCGAGGACCCGACCGTCGCGATCGTCGTCACGGCGGCGCTGTACCTCGTGACGGTGATCGTCGCGAGCGTCGTGGGGGCGGTCGGCAGCGTCGTCCAGACGGCCTCCACGGCCCTGCTCTACGTCGACCTGCGCGTCCGGCGAGAGGGCCTCGACCTCGAGCTCGCCCGCCACGTCGAGCTGCGCGAGGCCGGGGCGACCGACCTGCCCGATCCCTACCGCACGCCCGAGGCGGGGCCGGCCGGGGCCTCCTGGGCGTCAGGAGGCGCGGACCGCCCCGGCGCGCCCGGCGCCCCCGGCAGGCGGTGACGCCCGTCGCGGCCCTCGCCGCACCGCTCACGCCCGACGCCGACGAGGCCCGACGCGCCCTGCTGCGCGAGCTCGCCGACCCGCGGTACGACGCCGCGCGGCCCACCCTGCTCGACCGCGCGGCGCAGGCGGTCTGGGAATGGCTGCAGGGCCTCCGCTTCGCCGGGGTCGACGGTGCCGGCGGCCTGGGCCTGGTCGTGCTCCTGATCGTCGTGGCGATCGTCGTCGTCGTGCTGCTCGTCCGCTTCGGCGTGCCCCGGCTCACGCGTCGGTCGGCCGCGCCCGACGCGCTCTTCGGCGCGTCCGACGACCGCGACTCCGAGGCCCTGCGCCGCGCGGCCGCGGCCGCGGCTCGTGCCGGCGACCACACGACGGCCGTCGCGGAGCAGTTCCGTGCCGTGGCCCGCGCCCTCGACGAGCGCGGGCTCGTGCCGTCCTCCCCCGGGACCACGGCCCACGAGACCGCGCGCCGCGCCGCCGCGGTCGTGCCCGCCGAGGCGGAGGCGCTCACGGCCGCCGCGCGGGCCTTCGACGAGGTGCGGTACCTCGACCGGGCCGGCACCGAGGCGGCCTGGCACCAGGTGCGGGCCCTCGACGAGCGCCTCGCGCGCGCGGCGGTGCCCGCGTGACGGTGACGACGCCCGGCCTGGGCACGCTGGCCCGTCGGGCGCGACCCTGGCTCGTGCTGGCCGGCATCGCCGTCGTCGGCGCCGTCGGTTCGCTGGTCGTCGTCGGCAGCGGCGCGACGTCCGGGCGCCCCCTGGACCCCACGGACCCGCGCACGGCGGGCACGGCCGCGCTCGTCGAGGTGCTGCGCGGCTCGGGCGTCGACGTGCAGGTGAGCGACTCCCTCGACCGCACCCTCGAGCTCGCCGCGGTGGCGCCCCGCGACACGACGATCGTCGCCCACGACGCGCTCGGGCTCCTCGACGCCGACGCCTGGTCGCGCGTCGGCACCGCGTCGGGCACGACCGTCCTGCTGCAGCCGGACGACGTCGCCCTCGGCGCCCTCGCCCCGGGCGTCACGACCGGCCCGGCCGCCTCCGACGGCACGACCACCCCCTCCTGCGCCCTGCCCGCCCTCGACCGCGTGGGCGAGGTCACGGCCACCGGGACGGCCTACGCCGTCGACGACGACGCGGACGGCGCCGTCGCCTGCCTGCCGCTGACCGACGGGCACGGCCTCGTCGAGCTCGACGACGGCGACCACGTCACGACCGTGCTGGGGCTCACCGACGCGCTCACCAACGGCACGATCACCGAGCACGACGACGCCGCGATGGCGCTCACGCTGCTCGGCCGCACCGACCGCGTCGTCTGGTACCAGCCGGGCGCCGACGACCTGCCCGTCGGCGGCACGGGCAGCCTCGCCTCCCTGACGCCGCGGTGGGTCACCCCCGTGCTCGTGCTCGCGGCCGTCACGGCCCTCACGGCCGGGCTCTGGCGGGGCCGCCGGCTCGGACCGCTCGTGGTCGAGCGCCTGCCCGTCGTCGTCGCGGCCGACGAGACCCGGGAGGGGCGCGCGAGGCTCTACGAGCGGGCGGGAGCACGCGGGCACGCCCTGGACCAGCTGCGCCTCGGGGCCCTCGGTCGCCTCGGCCGCGCCCTCGGCCTCTCCTCCACGGCCGGCGTCGACGACGTCGTCGGGCGCACGGCGGAGCTCCTCGGGGCCGACCCGCGCGGCGTGCGGCACGTGCTCGTCGACGCCCTGCCGCAGGACGACGCCGAGCTCGTGCGGCTCGGGGACTCCCTGCGCGACCTCGAGGCCGCCGTCGCCGAGGCGGTGCGGCCACGGTGACGCCGCCGACGCCCCTCCCCGCTCCCCCGGGCCCGCGCCCCGCCGCGGACCACCGACCACCGACCCCCTCTCCCAGGAGCCCCCGTGACCAGTGACCTGCAGCAGACCTTCACCCGCGTGCGCGCCGAGGTGGGCAAGGCCGTCGTCGGCCAGGACGGCGTCGTCACCGGGCTCATCGTCGCGCTCCTCGCCGGGGGGCACGTGCTCCTCGAGGGCGTCCCCGGGGTCGCCAAGACCCTGCTCGTGCGGGCGCTGAGCGCGAGCCTCTCGCTCGGCACCACCCGCGTGCAGTTCACGCCCGACCTCATGCCGGGCGACGTGACCGGCTCGCTCGTGTGGGACTCCGGCACCGGGGCCTTCGAGTTCCGCCAGGGACCGGTCTTCACGAACGTGCTGCTCGCCGACGAGATCAACCGCACGCCGCCGAAGACGCAGTCGGCCCTGCTCGAGGCCATGGAGGAGCGCCAGGTGTCGGTCGACGGCACCTCGCGCCCGTTGCCCACGCCGTTCCTCGTCGCCGCGACCATGAACCCCGTCGAGTACGAGGGCACCTACTCCCTCCCGGAGGCGCAGCTCGACCGGTTCCTGCTCAAGCTCACCGTCGACCTGCCGCCCCGCGACGCCGAGGTCGAGGTGCTCGTGCGCCACGCCGCCGGCTTCTCGCCCCGCGACCTCCGTGCCGCAGGGGTCACGGCCGTGCTGGGCGCCGAGGACCTCGCCCGCGCGCAGGAGGAGGTGGGCCGGGTCGGCGCCTCCCCCGACGTGCTCGCGTACGTCGTCGACCTCGCACGGGCCACCCGCGAGAGCCCGTCGGTGCGCATCGGCGTGAGCCCCCGCGGCTCGACGGCGCTGCTCGCCGCGAGCAAGGCGTGGGCCTGGCTCACCGGCTTCGACCGGATCACGCCCGACCACGTGCAGGCCATGGCCCTGCCCGTCCTGCGCCACCGCCTGCAGCTGCGCCCCGAGGCCGAGCTCGAGGGCGTCGACGCCGACGCGGTCCTGCGCTCGGTGCTGCAGCAGGTCAGGGTCCCGCTCTGACATGGCGGTCACCGGCTGGACCGTCCTGCTCGTCGCCCTCGGGGCCGTGCCCCTCGTCGTGACGGGTGATCCGCGCGTGCTGCCCGCGTGGCTCCTGCTCGTCGTGGTGCTGGTGGCGGTCGACCTCGCCCTGGCCGCGTCGCCCCGGCTCGTGCGCGCGACCCGCGAACTGCCCGGCGCGGTGCGGCTGGGCGAGTCGGTCGAGGCCCGCCTGCGCCTCGTGCACGGGGGGCGCAGGAGGCTCCGGGGCGTCGTCCGCGACGCCTGGGAGCCCTCGGCCGGGGCCACCGCGACCCGTCGGCGCGTCTCGCTGCGCCCGGGCGGCGGCGTCGTGCTCTCGACGGTGCTCGTGCCGTTCCGGCGCGGCGTGCGCCGGGCGGACTCCGTGACGATCCGGTCCCTGGGCCCGCTGCGGCTCGCGGCCCGGCAGGCGAGCCTCGCCCTGCCCGGCGACCTCACCGTGCTGCCGCGCTTCTCGTCGCGGCGGCACCTGCCGAGCCGGCTCGCGCGCCTCCGCGAGCTCGACGGTCGCACGAGCGTCCAGGTGCGCGGTCAGGGCACCGAGTTCGACAGCCTGCGCGAGTACGTGCGCGGGGACGACGTGCGCTCGCTCGACTGGCGCGCCACCGCCCGACGCGGCGATCTCGTCGTCCGCACCTGGCGACCCGAGCGCGACCGCCGGGTCGTCGTCGTGGTCGACTCCGGGCGCACCTCGGCGGCACGCGTCGGCGACGAGCCGCGGCTCGACACGGCCTTCGAGGCTGCGCTGCTGCTCGGCGCGCTCGCCTCGCGCGCGGGCGACCACGTCGACCTCGTCGTCACGGACCGGCGCGTCCGCGGCCGGGTCCAGGGCGCCTCCGGCCAGGCCCTGCTCTCCGCGATGGTCGAGGTCATGGCCCCCGTCGACCCCGAGCTCGTCGAGACCGACTGGTCGCTCGTGCCCGGGCTCGTGCGCGGCGTCACCACCCAGCGCAGCCTCGTCGTGCTCGCCACCCCCGCCGAGTCGCCGGGGGCGGTGCGGGGGCTGCTGGCCGCGCTGCCGCAGCTCACGCGACGGCACCTCGTCGTCGTGGCCGCCGTCACCGACCCGACCGTCGACGAGGCCGCGCTCGGCCGCGGCGACAGCACGACGGTCTACCGCGCCGCCGCCGCCGAGCGGGCACGCCTCGACCGCGCGCGGGTGGCCGCCGCCGTCCGGCAGCTCGGGGCCGACGTCGTCACGGGGAGCCCCGCCGACCTGCCGCCCGCCCTCGCCGACCACTACCTCGCGCTCAAGGCCGCCGGGCGGCTCTGACCGGCTGGTCGTGCGCGGGGCGCGGGGGCCTGCTCAGCCCGCGACGAGCCTCCTGGCGCCCGCCTCGAACTCGTCGAGGTCGCCGCTGTGGCCGGCCCGGGCCGCCCGACCGCCGAGCACCCACTGGTAGGCGAGGAACGCCGCGAGGGCGACCGTGCCGATGCCGATCTTGACCGGCCACGGCCACGGCTGGCGCGTGACGAAGCCCTCGATGACGCCCGAGACCAGCAGCGCGAGCACGAGGCCCACGGCGACCGTGACGAGCGCGCGGCCGTCCTCCGCGAGGGCCTGGCCCCGCGTCCGCGCCCCCGGGGCGATCCACGACCACGAGATGAGCAGCCCCGCCGCGGCGGCGACGAACACGCTGTAGAGCTCCAGCTGCCCGTGCGGGGCGATGTACAGGAAGAACTGGTCGAGACGGCCCTCGGAGGCGAGCAGCCCGCCCGACATGCCCACCCCGACGGCGTTCTGCACCACGACGTAGGGCACCCAGACGCCCGTGATCCCGAACGCGACGCACTGGGCCGCGATGAACGCGTTGTTGGTCCAGACCTGGCCGGTGAAGGTCGTCGACGAGCTCTCGTCGTAGTACCGGACGAAGTCCTCGCTCGCGTACTGCCGCCGGGACTCCTCCGTGCCGAGCGCCGCCAGGACCTCGGGCGACTGCGCCACCCAGGCGCCGACGACCGTGCCGACGACGGCCGTGACGAGCGCCACCGCGAGGGTCGACCAGCGGAGGCGCCACAGTGCCGCCGGCAGGTGCACCACGAAGAAGACGGGCACCTGGGACGCGAGCGACCGCCCCGTGCCGGTGACGCGCAGGCGCGCCCGGCTCAGGGTGAGCGAGAGCCGGTCGCCGATGGCCGAGGGGCCCGTCGTCGTGCGCAGCACCGAGAGGTCGGTCGCCCCCGCCTGGTAGCGCTCCACGAGCTCGTCGGCCTCGGGACCGGTCAGCCGTCGTCGGCGGCGCGCGAGCTCGTCGAGACGGGCCCAGTCGGCGGCGCGGGCGGCTTCGTACGCGTCGAGGTCCACGCGAGCGAGCCTAGCCGGGCGGGCCTCCTGCCGCTGCTGCGTCGCAGGACCGCGCAGGAGGCCCGTCCGGGGCCCGGCAGGAGGCCCGGCGTGCGAGGATCGGGGCATGCCGCGACGTACCGGGAGCCGCCCCGCGCCGACCCTGCGACCGGGCGAGGCGGACGACCTCCTGGGCCCCGACGACGAGCTCGTCACGGGCGAGGCCGTCGCGCTGGAGCTGCGCCCGACGAGCTTCGTGCTCCGCGTCGCCGGCGCCCTCCTCGACTACCTGGCCTACGCGCTGCTCTTCGTCGGACTCGTCCTGCTCGTCGTGCAGCTCGTCGAGGAGGGCGCCGTGGACGAGCCCCTCGCCGCCGGCGGCGTCATCGTCGCCCTCGTCACGAGCTTCGTCGTCGTGCCCGCCGTCGTCGAGACGGTGAGCGGTGGGCGCTCGCTCGGCCGCCTCGCGGTGGGCGCGCGCATCGTGCGGCGCGACGGCGGCGCCGCGGGCTTCCGGCAGGCGCTCGTGCGGTCCCTCGTCGGCCTCCTCGAGATCGTCTTCACGACCGGCGGCCTCGCGGTCGTCGTCGCCCTGCTCGACACGTCGTCGCGCCGCCTCGGCGACCTGCTGGCCGGCACGTACAGCCGGAACGAGCGCGTGCCCGCGCGCCCCCGCCGCC
>Ga0265797_10009166_pt1 | contig 12962 bp, 5 predicted proteins | sample P2T30metagenome_FD_192433 | JGI IMG/M metagenome (GOLD analysis project Ga0265797, IMG submission 192433) | Plant litter microbial communities from East Loma Ridge, Irvine, California - P2 T30 | ecosystem: Environmental > Terrestrial > Plant litter > Unclassified | place: USA: California... | reverse complement strand
TGACTATCGGCCGAGAAGGAGGATTATTATGTGAGGCGTAACTGTAGGCAATAGTGCTTGCTTCACGTTACTAAGGATAGTGGGAGATAGCTCATGTATTCAGACTACAGGTGTAGGTTGTAAAGAGAATAATCCTGACCTCGCTCTACAGAGCGAGGCGCGCCTTATAAGCAGGTTTAGCGCGTACTCTGTTCCTTCGAGGGACGTGTGTCTCGAGCCCTCGTTACAGAACCTCCCTCTCTAGTCTGGCGTCCTCGACAGCAGCGGCCTCGATAAAAACCTCTCCTGTTGTTTCAAGAGTAGGAAAAGAGTGTCCTCTACTATGCGCCCCAGATCCGTTGCGCTTGCGACTCCTCTGCGTTGTTCTCATGTAGCTCGTATAATGCTCACAACTCACCCTACAGTGACGAGATGTGACGGAAAGAGTTGTGAGGACTGTTGCTTTGTTGTAATACTGTTGCCTTGTTGTGACGAAAATTTTTCATGTTGTCAAGGTGAAGGCGGAAAATTTTTCGCTCGCTTGTGGTGATAGCAAACGGTTGTTGTTGTGATATATTGCTGTTGTCCTCCATGTCCCTTACACGCTCAACACCTTCGCATTGCACACCACATAACGATACAACGCACACTCATCGCACACTACTCGCACTCCAAGATGGTCTACTATCCTATTCCTAAGTATATTTCGAAAACCGTCCTCAAGGATGCCAGTCCTTACGAGTGGAGCGAGCGCGACAAGCGCGTGTCAGAGGTGGCTATCACGCCGACTTGCCTGCGCTGCGCACAAGGCGTAGCTAATGGCAAAAAGCTTTGCAAGAAGCCTGAACAGAAGCGCTGTGGCCATTGTGTCAAGGGCAATCGTGGCAATTGCTTCTTGGTAACTTTCCCCTTGGTTTTCCTAGACATTTGGACTTTTGCTAACATTTTGTAGGTTCCTGGGGATATGGTTGGCAAGCTCAACCGGCTGTATCGCCTTCGGGCCAAGTATGACACTGCTGTGTCAAATTCCGACAATCCCAGGATCAGTGCTATTGTGCTGGGTGCTGGCGCCAAGCTTGCGCGTTGCCAGCGCCAATTCAACCTCGAGCTCGCGACCCGCCGCCGTACCGCTGCCCATACGGGTACTCCAATGGGAGTTCCCACCCAGATTCCCAAGACCAGTGCGGACTTCCTGAGCTTGATCCTGGTTGAGCAGCGCAGGATCGCAGGCGCTTTGGAGCAGGTCGTCAAGCACATGGCACACTCGGTATGCGCTTCTCCCATAAGTTCTACTTTTTAACTTCATTTTGCTAATTTCAAATTCATAGAATGGCATGGCCGGTGAGGGTGATGATACCGATGATTCTGATGATCCGAGCACTCTTGGCGACGGTGAGTCGCAGGCTGGTGGCTCGGGGGGCGCTGGTGGTTCGGATAGTGGTTCTGGAGGGGGTGAGGAGGATGAGACTGGTGGTGGTGGTGAGGATGTTGAGGGTGATGGTGGTGGTGAGGGTGTTGAGGGTGATGGTGGTGACTGAGTGGTTTTGCAGATTTCTGTTTGTTTGTTTTTTGTATGCATAGATACCCCGGTTCCCTCATATTGGGATTGCGCTTCTTGCGCGCTACGAACGAGACCCTCCTGCTCTTCCTCTTCGTCTCTTCTGCTGTGCGCTTTGATTGAAATCTTGGATCAAATCTTCCATATTTTCGAAATCTGAAGCTGGAGTCCAGGTATCCCAGGATTCATCGTAGCCTTTCCAGCGTAACCAATATTGCAGTTGGCCTTTCCTTGTTCTTTTCCCTAGGATTTTCTCAACCTCCCAAACTTCTTTGCCTTCTGGAGTGATTTCAGGCGGTTGGGTGTTATCCTCCTGATTTTCTCTAGGTTTCCATCGTTCTAAGAGTGATACATGGAATACATTATGAATGCGATAGTTCGGTGGTAATTGCAGGCGGTAAGCCTGCGTTCCGACTGCGTCTTGTACACGGAAGGGCCCTATGAACTTGCTAGACAGCTTCTTGTTTGGTTGGTGGAGTATGTTGATATGTTTTGTACTCAATAACACTAGGTCTCCTTGGTGGAAAACTTCGGGTTTGTGTTTGTTGTTGTAGTAGCGGCTCTGGTACTCTTGCGCTCTGCGCAGCTGTTCCTTGGCTGACGCGCGTGCGCTGTGCATGCGCTGCACCCTATTAACAGCGTCTGGCACCTCCCCTTCTCGCCGGCTGTCCTCAGGTGGCACAGAAAGTAATGGGTGTTTCCCGTATACCGCGTAGAATGGTGTTAATTTTGTTGATTCATGGATTGAGTTGTTGTAAGCAAATTGGGCAGTGGGGAGCAACAAAGCCCAGTTGTCCTGTGCGTCCGTGGTGAACATCCTCAGGTACTGTTCCATGGTCTGATTCTGGCGTTCTGTTTGCCCGTCCGTCTGTGGATGGAAGGCGGTGCTAAGCCTGCGCTTTACCTGTAGTTGGTAGCAGATCTCTGTCCAGAAAGTAGAAGTGAAGATTGACCCTCGGTCTGACACAATACCTTTTTGAATACCATACCGCAAGATGACATGATTAAAATAGGATTCAGCAAATTGCTTCGCGTCCCATGTTTTCAAAGCGGGTATGTAGATCGCCATCTTCGAGAAGCGGTCGACTGTCACTAGTACCGCATCAAAGACGCAACCTGAGTTGTCCTTTGCTGGTGGCAATCCAGTAACAAAATCGAGTGACACCTCTTCGAAGATATCTTCTGGGATTGGCAGCGGTGCTAGCTTGCCGTGCTTAATGTGCCTTGGAGCTTTGCTCCTTTGGCATATCGCACAAGTCCGTACGTAATCCTGAACGTCTTGGCTCAGCGTTGGCCAATAGTATAGCCTGCTGATCAGCTCAAGCGTTCTACGTGCGCCAAAATGGCCTGCCATGTGTGTGTCATGGTTCTGGGACAAAATCTCCTGCCTGATGGCTGGTTCCTCGGGAACATATATCCTGCCATTGTATCTCAGGACTTGATTCTCATCGACGCGCCACACAGGCGCGTCTCTGCGAGCTCGAGTGCGTGTTGGTTGATTGGAGCTTGCGCTTCTCTCCTGTGCAAAGGCGTCCCTTTGCTGGAGTTGGAGCAGAACTTCCAACAACGTTTCCGACCCGGCTGGTGCAGGTTCGCCACTGACTAGTACCCTAGCCAGTGAGCGTGGCACGCATGGTGTGCACCCCATGGCGCCAGCAGTAGAGACCTTCACGGCGCTGCATATACTGGCTACGTGCGTCTCACACGCGCCCACCGAGCTGGGCTCGGGCGTGGATCTTCTTGCTCCACTCTGCTCTTCCCTTGCCAGAAGCTTATTCTGCAAGGTAGGCAACAACTGAGTCAGTGAGGTATTCTCCTGCTCGTAATCCACTCTTCTCGAGGGACCGTCTGCCGGGTTGGAATGACCCGGGCGGTGCTTTATCTCAAAATCAAAAGCACCTAAATAAAGCGCCCATCGTGCTTGGCGCGGATTCAGTTTTTGGACCGCGCGTATGGAGCGCAGGTTGTTATGATCCGTCAAAACTTGGATGGTCTGTTGTGCGCCTTCCAGATAGTGTCTCCATTGTTTGAAACAATAGACAATCGCCAGCAACTCAAGATCGTAAACCTCATAGTTCAGTTCTGCGCTTTGTAGCTTGCGTGAGATAAACGCAATTGGGTGCCATTTGTTGTCCTCAAACAGCTGAGACAGTATGCCGGAAATGGCAAACGTAGAGGCATCTGTCTCAAGGCGAATCGCGAGTGCGGCATCAAAATGGCGCAAGATAGGCGCACATGTGAAACGGTCTTTTAGCGCCCTGAAGGCTTCTGTAGTGATCTCGTTCCAGTAGAATATTTGATTTCCCTTGAGGATATCAGTGAGAGGGGCCGTTACTACAGCGTAGCGCGCAATGAAGCGGCGATAAAAGTTGGCGAAGCCTAGGAACGATTGTAGTTCCTTAATGCTAGTCGGGGTTGGCCACTCGACTACGGTTGCGACACGCGCAGGGTCTGCGCGTATGCCGCGCCTTGTGACTATAAACCCTAGGAAGTGTACCTCTGTTGATGCGAAGGTACACTTTTTTAGGTTGACATACAGCTCCGCTTCCCTTAAGGATTGAAGTACAGAGCGTACGGCGCGCCAGTGTGTCGCAATTTCCTCGTCATACGAGTATATGAGGATATCATCGAGGTACACAACGCAAATATGATCCAAATAGGCGCTTAAGGCCTTGTTGATGTAGGCCTGAAAGCTAGCTGGAGCATTGGTGAGACCAAAGGGCATTACCAAGTATTCAAAATGGCCGTATCGCGTTCGGAAGGCGGTTTTCCACTCGTCTCCTGCCTTGATTCTGATGCGGTGATACGCATCTTTCAGGTCGAGGGTCGTATAGTATCGTGCGCCTGACAAGCGATCTAGGGTCTCCCCAATCAATGGGAGCGGGCAACGATCCTTGATAGTGACATTGTTAAGACCCCGGTAATCAACGCAAAGGCGAAGAGTACCGTCTTTCTTGGGTACAAATAATATAGGAGCTCCAGCAGGGCTGGTACTGTGTCGGATCCAACCTCGCCGTAGGGCTTCTTCGATGTATTCGCGGAGCAGTTGAAGCTCACGTGAAGAGAGGGTGTAGAGCGGACCGTAAGGCGGCTCTTTGCCTTCTACAATAGGGATTGCATGGTCTGAACTTTTGTATTGTGGCAGGATCTCTGCGTTGCGGTTGTCGAAGACATCCGCATATTCTGATAGTTCATGCGGGATGCGAACCTCCTGCGCTGCGTGTACATGGTACACGCGCGCCTCTGGTTCTAACTCTGCGCCGCTCGATAGAAGCGTTCCTAGTAGATAACTGTCTGAGTTGATGCGCTCGGCTTCCTTGAGGAGTTCTTTTGTTGATACCAAGTGTATTTGTGCTTTGGTGTATCCCCAACGCCAGGTTTGGCGTCCACAGTCTATGGTAATGTCTTCTTGTTTCAGGAATGGGTTGCCCAATAACAAGGGACAACCTTCTTTGTCCACCCCGTACACGGTAGCGTTGATCCGGCGTTCCACACCGTTATCGTCGGTGAGGCGCAGGTTCAGCGCATACGCGGCATATGTGTCCTGTCGTTGTGGGCCAATCCACCCTAGCCTGGGGAGTTCGGCTTCTTTGAGGGGAGTAAGACCCATCTCCACAGCACTCCTTTGGCTGATTAAACTGACATCAGCTTGTGGATCCAGGATTACCCCTAACTTGTGTTCTGAAGCTGTGTCTGCGCCTGCGTAACACATGCGCTTCATGCCCGGCAAGATGTCTACGGGTATGCGCCTCACTGATCCCGGAATTTCAGGGAGGCTTGACCTTTTTCCGTGCGGTTGACACTAACAGGTAGCTGGTTTGGATTGCTACTTCGGCACTCATTTGCGTAGTGACCCTTCTTTTGGCATTTGTAGCAGGTAATTGTATGCTTGTCTTTCGGTCTACTCTGTTGGCTTAGTTGGGAAGTAGGAGGGCTTCGCTTTCGTTTCTCCCGGGATGCGACTTGGGGGCGATATTCATGCGTAGCGGGTGTTTTTCGCAAATTCCTTTCAAGCGTAGAGGCTAACGCTATTAGGTCTTCACGGGTCGCTGGGATTTGGTGGTAATTGGTAATTGATCGCTGGAGTTCAGGTCTTAGTTTTGTGAACAAGTGTTGAACCCTTTGTATCTCAGTGTAAGGGGTTAACTGGTCCTCTAAGACTTCCAGGTACGTAGCGAAAGATCTGACGGTCTGGTCTTTTCGCTGGAGAGCTTGGCTGTGCGCCGTGGCTGCTTCAAGGCTGCGGTTCACAGGATCTGCGAGCAGGTCAAGCAGGTACTGCTTGTAGTACTCCCAAGTAGGGATTCGTTCGCATGCTTCGAAACTGCGTTCGAAGTGCGCGTACCAAAGCTCTTTTGGATCGCCTTCAAGGTATTGCATTGACCATATTACCCTGTTCTTGTCCTCCTTTAGCTCCTCAGGTAGCAAGCGAAAGGCCATTTCACAAGAGCGAATAAACTCCCGATATTCCCGAATATTCTTACCCCGGTACCCTGTTGGATCTTTTGGTTTTAGCGTGCGCCTTGTATGCGCCACGCTGGGTGCTGCAGTGACGTTGATCGTGCGCCTCTCTTGAGGGTGGGGACCCGACGGATTGTCCGACACGCCCACATTCCTGCCCTGCTCTGATTCTTCCAGCTGGAGGATTTCCTCCTCTAGTTGGCGCAACTGGTTTTGTTGTTGTAGATTTAGGAGTTCATCTCGTCGTGTCTGGGCCGCTTGGATGCGCTCCTCAATTGACGGGGTTGCGCTTCGCTCGCGAGGTATGGGCTCAGCGCTTGGGGTGCGTGATAGGAGGACTTGGTCCGACTCTCTGCTCTGAGAGCGGGCATGTTGCCCTGATCGAGTAGAAGGAGCCATCTCCTGACTATCGGCCGAGAAGAGAAGGATTATTATGTGAGGCGTAACTGTAGGCAATAGTGCTTGCTTCACGTTACTAAGGATAGTGGGAGATAGCTTGTATATTCAGACTACAGGTGTAGGTTGTAAAGAGAATAATCCTTGCCTCTCTCTGTAGAGCGAGGCGCGCCTTATAAGCAGGTTTAGCGCGTACTCTGTTCCTTCGAGGGACGTGTGCCTCAAGTCCTCGTTACAGAACCTCCCTCTCTAGGCTGGCGTCCTCGACAGCAGCGGCCTCAATAAAAACCTCTCCTGTTGTTTCAGGAGTAGGAAAAGAGTGTCCTCTACTATGCGCCCTAGGTCTGTTGCGCTTGCGGCTCCTCCGCGTTGTTCTTATGTAGCTCGTATGATGCTCAGAACTCACCCTACAGTGAGGAGATGTGACGGAAAGAGTTATGAAGACTGTTGCTTTGTTGTGATACTGTTGCCTTGTTGTGATGAAAATTTCTCATGTTGTCGAGGTGAAGGCGGAAAATTTTTCGCTCGCTTGTGGTGATAGCAAACGGTTGTTGTTGTGATATATTGCTGTTGTCCTCCATGTCCCTTACACGCTCAACACCTTCGCATTGCACACCACATAACGATACAACGCACACTCATCGCACACTACTCGCACTCCAAGATGGTCTACTATCCTATTCCTAAGTATATTTCGAAAACCGTCCTCAAGGATGCCAGTCCTTACGAGTGGAGCGAGCGCGACAAGCGCGTGTCAGAGGTGGCTATCACGCCGACTTGCCTGCGCTGCGCACAAGGCGTAGCTAATGGCAAAAAGCTTTGCAAGAAGCCTGAACAGAAGCGCTGTGGCCATTGTGTCAAGGGCAATCGTGGCAATTGCTTCTTGGTAACTTTCCCCTTGGTTTTCCTAGACATTTGGACTTTTGCTAACATTTTGTAGGTTCCTGGGGATATGGTTGGCAAGCTCAACCGGCTGTATCGCCTTCGGGCCAAGTATGACACTGCTGTGTCAAATTCCGACAATCCCAGGATCAGTGCTATTGTGCTGGGTGCTGGCGCCAAGCTTGCGCGTTGCCAGCGCCAATTCAACCTCGAGCTCGCGACCCGCCGCCGTACCGCTGCCCATACGGGTACTCCAATGGGAGTTCCCACCCAGATTCCCAAGACCAGTGCGGACTTCCTGAGCTTGATCCTGGTTGAGCAGCGCAGGATCGCAGGCGCTTTGGAGCAGGTCGTCAAGCACATGGCACACTCGGTATGCGCTTCTCCCATAAGTTCTACTTTTTAACTTCATTTTGCTAATTTCAAATTCATAGAATGGCATGGCCGGTGAGGGTGATGATACCGATGATTCTGATGATCCGAGCACTCTTGGCGACGGTGAGTCGCAGGCTGGTGGCTCGGGGGGCGCTGGTGGTTCGGATAGTGGTTCTGGAGGGGGTGAGGAGGATGAGACTGGTGGTGGTGGTGAGGATGTTGAGGGTGATGGTGGTGGTGAGGGTGTTGAGGGTGATGGTGGTGACTGAGTGGTTTTGCAGATTTCTGTTTGTTTGTTTTTTGTATGCATAGATACCCCGGTTCCCTCATATTGGGATTGCGCTTCTTGCGCGCTACGAACGAGACCCTCCTGCTCTTCCTCTTCGTCTCTTCTGCTGTGCGCTTTGATTGAAATCTTGGATCAAATCTTCCATATTTTCGAAATCTGAAGCTGGAGTCCAGGTATCCCAGGATTCATCGTAGCCTTTCCAGCGTAACCAATATTGCAGTTGGCCTTTCCTTGTTCTTTTCCCTAGGATTTTCTCAACCTCCCAAACTTCTTTGCCTTCTGGAGTGATTTCAGGCGGTTGGGTGTTATCCTCCTGATTTTCTCTAGGTTTCCATCGTTCTAAGAGTGATACATGGAATACATTATGAATGCGATAGTTCGGTGGTAATTGCAGGCGGTAAGCCTGCGTTCCGACTGCGTCTTGTACACGGAAGGGCCCTATGAACTTGCTAGACAGCTTCTTGTTTGGTTGGTGGAGTATGTTGATATGTTTTGTACTCAATAACACTAGGTCTCCTTGGTGGAAAACTTCGGGTTTGTGTTTGTTGTTGTAGTAGCGGCTCTGGTACTCTTGCGCTCTGCGCAGCTGTTCCTTGGCTGACGCGCGTGCGCTGTGCATGCGCTGCACCCTATTAACAGCGTCTGGCACCTCCCCTTCTCGCCGGCTGTCCTCAGGTGGCACAGAAAGTAATGGGTGTTTCCCGTATACCGCGTAGAATGGTGTTAATTTTGTTGATTCATGGATTGAGTTGTTGTAAGCAAATTGGGCAGTGGGGAGCAACAAAGCCCAGTTGTCCTGTGCGTCCGTGGTGAACATCCTCAGGTACTGTTCCATGGTCTGATTCTGGCGTTCTGTTTGCCCGTCCGTCTGTGGATGGAAGGCGGTGCTAAGCCTGCGCTTTACCTGTAGTTGGTAGCAGATCTCTGTCCAGAAAGTAGAAGTGAAGATTGACCCTCGGTCTGACACAATACCTTTTTGAATACCATACCGCAAGATGACATGATTAAAATAGGATTCAGCAAATTGCTTCGCGTCCCATGTTTTCAAAGCGGGTATGTAGATCGCCATCTTCGAGAAGCGGTCGACTGTCACTAGTACCGCATCAAAGACGCAACCTGAGTTGTCCTTTGCTGGTGGCAATCCAGTAACAAAATCGAGTGACACCTCTTCGAAGATATCTTCTGGGATTGGCAGCGGTGCTAGCTTGCCGTGCTTAATGTGCCTTGGAGCTTTGCTCCTTTGGCATATCGCACAAGTCCGTACGTAATCCTGAACGTCTTGGCTCAGCGTTGGCCAATAGTATAGCCTGCTGATCAGCTCAAGCGTTCTACGTGCGCCAAAATGGCCTGCCATGTGTGTGTCATGGTTCTGGGACAAAATCTCCTGCCTGATGGCTGGTTCCTCGGGAACATATATCCTGCCATTGTATCTCAGGACTTGATTCTCATCGACGCGCCACACAGGCGCGTCTCTGCGAGCTCGAGTGCGTGTTGGTTGATTGGAGCTTGCGCTTCTCTCCTGTGCAAAGGCGTCCCTTTGCTGGAGTTGGAGCAGAACTTCCAACAACGTTTCCGACCCGGCTGGTGCAGGTTCGCCACTGACTAGTACCCTAGCCAGTGAGCGTGGCACGCATGGTGTGCACCCCATGGCGCCAGCAGTAGAGACCTTCACGGCGCTGCATATACTGGCTACGTGCGTCTCACACGCGCCCACCGAGCTGGGCTCGGGCGTGGATCTTCTTGCTCCACTCTGCTCTTCCCTTGCCAGAAGCTTATTCTGCAAGGTAGGCAACAACTGAGTCAGTGAGGTATTCTCCTGCTCGTAATCCACTCTTCTCGAGGGACCGTCTGCCGGGTTGGAATGACCCGGGCGGTGCTTTATCTCAAAATCAAAAGCACCTAAATAAAGCGCCCATCGTGCTTGGCGCGGATTCAGTTTTTGGACCGCGCGTATGGAGCGCAGGTTGTTATGATCCGTCAAAACTTGGATGGTCTGTTGTGCGCCTTCCAGATAGTGTCTCCATTGTTTGAAACAATAGACAATCGCCAGCAACTCAAGATCGTAAACCTCATAGTTCAGTTCTGCGCTTTGTAGCTTGCGTGAGATAAACGCAATTGGGTGCCATTTGTTGTCCTCAAACAGCTGAGACAGTATGCCGGAAATGGCAAACGTAGAGGCATCTGTCTCAAGGCGAATCGCGAGTGCGGCATCAAAATGGCGCAAGATAGGCGCACATGTGAAACGGTCTTTTAGCGCCCTGAAGGCTTCTGTAGTGATCTCGTTCCAGTAGAATATTTGATTTCCCTTGAGGATATCAGTGAGAGGGGCCGTTACTACAGCGTAGCGCGCAATGAAGCGGCGATAAAAGTTGGCGAAGCCTAGGAACGATTGTAGTTCCTTAATGCTAGTCGGGGTTGGCCACTCGACTACGGTTGCGACACGCGCAGGGTCTGCGCGTATGCCGCGCCTTGTGACTATAAACCCTAGGAAGTGTACCTCTGTTGATGCGAAGGTACACTTTTTTAGGTTGACATACAGCTCCGCTTCCCTTAAGGATTGAAGTACAGAGCGTACGGCGCGCCAGTGTGTCGCAATTTCCTCGTCATACGAGTATATGAGGATATCATCGAGGTACACAACGCAAATATGATCCAAATAGGCGCTTAAGGCCTTGTTGATGTAGGCCTGAAAGCTAGCTGGAGCATTGGTGAGACCAAAGGGCATTACCAAGTATTCAAAATGGCCGTATCGCGTTCGGAAGGCGGTTTTCCACTCGTCTCCTGCCTTGATTCTGATGCGGTGATACGCATCTTTCAGGTCGAGGGTCGTATAGTATCGTGCGCCTGACAAGCGATCTAGGGTCTCCCCAATCAATGGGAGCGGGCAACGATCCTTGATAGTGACATTGTTAAGACCCCGGTAATCAACGCAAAGGCGAAGAGTACCGTCTTTCTTGGGTACAAATAATATAGGAGCTCCAGCAGGGCTGGTACTGTGTCGGATCCAACCTCGCCGTAGGGCTTCTTCGATGTATTCGCGGAGCAGTTGAAGCTCACGTGAAGAGAGGGTGTAGAGCGGACCGTAAGGCGGCTCTTTGCCTTCTACAATAGGGATTGCATGGTCTGAACTTTTGTATTGTGGCAGGATCTCTGCGTTGCGGTTGTCGAAGACATCCGCATATTCTGATAGTTCATGCGGGATGCGAACCTCCTGCGCTGCGTGTACATGGTACACGCGCGCCTCTGGTTCTAACTCTGCGCCGCTCGATAGAAGCGTTCCTAGTAGATAACTGTCTGAGTTGATGCGCTCGGCTTCCTTGAGGAGTTCTTTTGTTGATACCAAGTGTATTTGTGCTTTGGTGTATCCCCAACGCCAGGTTTGGCGTCCACAGTCTATGGTAATGTCTTCTTGTTTCAGGAATGGGTTGCCCAATAACAAGGGACAACCTTCTTTGTCCACCCCGTACACGGTAGCGTTGATCCGGCGTTCCACACCGTTATCGTCGGTGAGGCGCAGGTTCAGCGCATACGCGGCATATGTGTCCTGTCGTTGTGGGCCAATCCACCCTAGCCTGGGGAGTTCGGCTTCTTTGAGGGGAGTAAGACCCATCTCCACAGCACTCCTTTGGCTGATTAAACTGACATCAGCTTGTGGATCCAGGATTACCCCTAACTTGTGTTCTGAAGCTGTGTCTGCGCCTGCGTAACACATGCGCTTCATGCCCGGCAAGATGTCTACGGGTATGCGCCTCACTGATCCCGGAATTTCAGGGAGGCTTGACCTTTTTCCGTGCGGTTGACACTAACAGGTAGCTGGTTTGGATTGCTACTTCGGCACTCATTTGCGTAGTGACCCTTCTTTTGGCATTTGTAGCAGGTAATTGTATGCTTGTCTTTCGGTCTACTCTGTTGGCTTAGTTGGGAAGTAGGAGGGCTTCGCTTTCGTTTCTCCCGGGATGCGACTTGGGGGCGATATTCATGCGTAGCGGGTGTTTTTCGCAAATTCCTTTCAAGCGTAGAGGCTAACGCTATTAGGTCTTCACGGGTCGCTGGGATTTGGTGGTAATTGGTAATTGATCGCTGGAGTTCAGGTCTTAGTTTTGTGAACAAGTGTTGAACCCTTTGTATCTCAGTGTAAGGGGTTAACTGGTCCTCTAAGACTTCCAGGTACGTAGCGAAAGATCTGACGGTCTGGTCTTTTCGCTGGAGAGCTTGGCTGTGCGCCGTGGCTGCTTCAAGGCTGCGGTTCACAGGATCTGCGAGCAGGTCAAGCAGGTACTGCTTGTAGTACTCCCAAGTAGGGATTCGTTCGCATGCTTCGAAACTGCGTTCGAAGTGCGCGTACCAAAGCTCTTTTGGATCGCCTTCAAGGTATTGCATTGACCATATTACCCTGTTCTTGTCCTCCTTTAGCTCCTCAGGTAGCAAGCGAAAGGCCATTTCACAAGAGCGAATAAACTCCCGATATTCCCGAATATTCTTACCCCGGTACCCTGTTGGATCTTTTGGTTTTAGCGTGCGCCTTGTATGCGCCACGCTGGGTGCTGCAGTGACGTTGATCGTGCGCCTCTCTTGAGGGTGGGGACCCGACGGATTGTCCGACACGCCCACATTCCTGCCCTGCTCTGATTCTTCCAGCTGGAGGATTTCCTCCTCTAGTTGGCGCAACTGGTTTTGTTGTTGTAGATTTAGGAGTTCATCTCGTCGTGTCTGGGCCGCTTGGATGCGCTCCTCAATTGACGGGGTTGCGCTTCGCTCGCGAGGTATGGGCTCAGCGCTTGGGGTGCGTGATAGGAGGACTTGGTCCGACTCTCTGCTCTGAGAGCGGGCATGTTGCCCTGATCGAGTAGAAGGAGCCATCTCCTGACTATCGGCCGAGAAGAGAAGGATTATTATGTGAGGCGTAACTGTAGGCAATAGTGCTTGCTTCACGTTACTAAGGATAGTGGGAGATAGCTCGTGTATTCAGACTACAGGTGTAGGTTGTAAAGAGAATAATCCTTACCTCGCTCTGTAGAGCGA
>Ga0265797_10009165_pt1 | contig 12966 bp, 14 predicted proteins | sample P2T30metagenome_FD_192433 | JGI IMG/M metagenome (GOLD analysis project Ga0265797, IMG submission 192433) | Plant litter microbial communities from East Loma Ridge, Irvine, California - P2 T30 | ecosystem: Environmental > Terrestrial > Plant litter > Unclassified | place: USA: California... | reverse complement strand
TCCGAGCGGTTGGTCCAGTACCACTCCGGGTTCCTGATTCTGTTGAACCACAGAGAGATGTCCTTCCCCATGATGCTGATCCTGTTCCCTTCCTTGATCCAGGACCTGATCCACTCCTCCTGCTCGATTAAGTCGCGGATGGGGACCAAGTACTTCTTCTTCTCCATGTCCGTGAGGTGCATCTTGGATGCGTGGCAGAACGTGGCCAAGTCCGTGGCTGTGAGGCTCTCCATGAGCGACACCCGCACGGGGTTGTAGAGCTCGAACAGGTCTGTGATGTGGGGCATGGTCGAACGCAGGTCTAAAGTCTACGTCTCGTTTTGGACTAGTACGTGATTACGATCTTCTAGCTCGTCCCGATTGAATTCGCGTCCTGCACGTCGTTCGACCGTCCACCAGATCCGCATCAGGACCCAACTCTGATGATGAAGCGCTTGTTGGGCATGACGTTTGATCTGATGGAGACGTCGAACATCCCCACATACGACATGTCGAACATGGTGTCCCTCGGGTACAGGTAGTAGAACTTCGACACGTCCTTGGCCAGGGAGATGCAGCCGATCTCGCCGCTGGGTAGATCTGTGTTCGTGATCGTGAAGGGGGCTCCAGGCAGGTGCGTCCTCATCTTCATGTGCGTATCCGTGTACAGGAGCTCGATGTTGTCGTTCACCGCGTCTAGGCACACGGACCAGTGGGGAGGTATGGTGGTGGACTCTGTCGCACTTCTGATCGCGGCTCGCCCCTTGTACATGAAGTTGTACACCTCCGAGGCGAGGAAGTTGCCCGGCGGCTTGGGGTCCGTCTCGGACAACTTGACGTACGCGTCCACGCTCTCGCCCCAGGTGTCGACCACCTCCGACGCCGTGTTGATCCCGTGAGTCATGATGTGGACTAACCTCTCCCTCACGAGGTTCACGAAGTGCTGCTTCTTGTTGTTGATCTCCTCCATCTCCTCGTCTCCCCTCCTGGCGATAATCCAGATCCTCAACATGGGGTGCTGCTTGAACACATTCCAGTACTGCTCCGGGTCCTTGATCCTGGCCAGCCATACGCTCACGTCGCTGCCTACGATGCTGATCCTGGTGCCCTTCTCGACCTCGGCCCTGATCCAGTCCTGCTGCACGGGTATGTCCCTGATCGGCTTCAAGAACTCCTCCTTCTCCTTCTCCGTCAGCTCGAACTTCATGGCGTAGCAGAGTGTGCTCAGGTCCGTGGCCGAGCAGTAGATCATGATCTGGCGCCTGGCCGGGTACACATTCTCGAACACATTGCCGATCGTAGCCATGTTCCTCTTCTGGATCCCGGTTATGGTCGAGAGTGTGTTCACAGTCAACTAGATCTCCCTGCATCTAGAGGCGTCCGTGCAGATGGGGCCGATCAAGGCTGCGACCTCGTTGAGGCTCATGGGCACCAAGGAGTTGATGAACGTGAGTTGCTTCGGGCAGTCGAACCTGTACTTGGACAAGAGCTTCTCCCTACACCTCTTGCAGAACGCAAACATGTCCTCCTGCTTCATCAGGTTCGGGCACCCGATCGAGGTCTTGTACTCGAAGCAACTCTTGATCACGGTCCTGCTCTTGGTCTCGCACATAGGGCAGACGGGGTTCGTGTACCTGCACATGATCACTGTCTCGTACTGCTACAACGAGTTGTTCATGTGTTTGTCCGGGGTTTTGATCGTGATGCCGAACGGCTAGATGTCCTCGATGGTGCACACAGTGGTGGTGATCTTCTCGTCCAAGTTCATCTTCTCGATGTAGGCCACGGATGAGATGTTGTGCCTGACCATGTCGACGGAGTAGACCACGTGCAGCTTGCCGAGGCTGTAGAGGCGCGGGATCACGCGGAAGTACCTGCACACGCCCTTGTACCCCGTGGAGTTCGTGACCGCGTTGGTGTTGGCGAACATGGTGTAGGACACAGGCACGGAGAAATTCTTCATCGACTTCGTGCACTTGGAGCAGACCGTGAGCCTATACCAGTACACGTGGCTGGGCATGCACCCGTCTCTGTCCCTCTTCAAGCACTCGCTCGTGGACTTGATCAAATACGTGTCCGAGCACATGACGCAGCTCAAGGCCGTGTTCTGGTAGCACAACGAATCCGGGTAGCCGTCCATCTTCAGGTACATCTACAGCACGCTCTTAGCATCGGGGTTTTGATCGTCATCAGGGTCGTGATCTCGTACGCATACGCGCTCATGGACTAGATGAAGCCTCCGGTCAGGAACGAAGTCAGCAACTCAGGCATGTCCTGGTTCTCATCCGTGAGCATGTTCACGTTCTGGATGGTGTCTGTGGCCTTGATCAGGGACACGATCTGGTCCCTCTTCATGTACAGGATCTGGTCCTTGCGCTCCATCAGCGGCACACTCTCGCCCACGATGGCGGCGCCGGTCTTCAGCACGTTGCTGTTCTGCATGAGGTTCGGAGACAACATGAGGCTGTTGAACTGGTCCACGTAGCTATCCGAGTAGCTCTCCGTGGTCGTACCCATGATGTGGACTACGTTCTTCACCTCACACTGCTTGCACATCGTCATCACAATCCCGTTCACGTACTGGTTCACGTGCGAGATTGGCATCGTGGGCAGCCTGTCGGATTGGAACTTGACCATGATCATGCGCGAGCACCTGATGCACGCCATGAACAGGTGGCCCTTCCCGATGATGAGGCTGAACACATTCATGTCCTTGGACGCGATCTCGCTCTCTGGCACAGTCTCGCATTCGTACTCGCTCTGGATCTTCTTCTTGTTCCGCAGCTTGTTCCGCACCTCCTGCATGGACCTGGAGTACGGCGTGTCCACGTACAGCTTCTCGTCTCCGTCCCTCATGGACTTCAAGGTTGGGATGCTGTAGGAGATCTTGTCCGTCTCCTGCTTCTCGGGGAAGAACCAGTCGTCGTTCGGGTCCTGGGGCACATCTGGTGCATCATCTAGACTAACTTCGGGTACGAAATCGTGAGCGTCTAGATGTTCTTGGACAAGTTCGGAACCAGAGTCAGGAGGAGGTGGTAGGCCGTGCTCATCTTCGTGACCCACTACTGGCGGTGGTATCTCGTCCGGAATGCTGGCCCTGTTGACGATCATGGGCTGCTGCTGTTCGAGTTCTGGGGCAGGATACGAGACCGACTGCTTGGGCATGGAGTTGGCCGCGTGCACCTCTACCTCCGTCTCCAGGATGTTGAGTAGGATCGAGTGCGTGTCCCTGGTCATGCTCCCGCTTGCGGAGAGGTTCATCAACGCCGTCTTGATGGTGTTCATCCTCTTGAGGTAGTTCTTCTCCGCTTTCGAGGGCATGGTGTCGTTCTAGTGCAAGTGCCTGATCCAGTCTATGGTGCTGATCTGAGCAGAGCTGTACGGTCTCGGTTTTGGTCGTGATCATGATTCAAATCTACCACTAGATCTAGATGAAGCTGCTCTTCACGTACGGCACCACGTTCGGAGACCCGCTCCCGTCCATAGAGATGGTGACGCTCCTGATCACGTAGCCGTGCTTGTGCTTGTTCAAGGTCGCGGTTCTGTCCGCCATCGCTATGCCGTTCGGGCTGATGTTCAACTTCCCGCCCATGATCTTCATGGCAGCTATGTACGGGACCCACGCCTTGATCATGTTGTAGCTGATGACCGAGGCCCTACTCTGCGTCTCGCCCTTGTACCCGACCATGGACCTCTCTCTATCCTCGCACTTGGAGCACACCGTGGGCAAGAACGTGGTCGGGCTCTTATCCGAGTTCAGCACCGTCTCGTTGCAGTTGAATGTCTCCTCGTCCATCATGAGAACCATGTCCTCGCACGTGATGCAGACCAAGAAGAGGACCGGGGTGCTGTTCTGGTATGACATCTTGTCTGATCCTCGAGCCTCTCATGTAGTACAGCAGTTTACGAGTGGTGGTTGCACACGAGCCTGATCATGACCAGCTCCAGGAACAAGAAGACGCATGTGCCCGAGGAGGTGGAGGTGACCTACAGCACGCCTCCGACCACGAGGAAGTTCCCGCCCAGCCTGGAGCACATCCTCACCCTCAGAACCAGCATGAGAGACTACAAGAGGGTCGGTGGCAGAATCACGAGCTCGAACGAGAGCCCGGAGTCGGACGGGGAGGGACTCAACGACGGGAGGATGTACACCATGTCGATCTATCCGCCGATCGTGGGCCACGCGGTGTGCGTGAACGGGAGTCTTTCCGTGTGCGAGTCCTTGTACGGGGATCTGTTCCCCTCCGACATGACAGCTGCAGTCAAGAACACGAACATGACCAGCCTCAAGTGGGTGCTCAGCGACTCAGTCGGGCCCGTGAACCCAGTCCCGGTCAGCAGGTTGGGCAGCACCATGATGCAGAGGGCGAGCGCCGTCTACGAGAAGTGCGGCCCCTTGACCGTGTACAACAACCACGCCGTGTCCGAGGCCACCAGCCACACCATGGGCAGCTCTTTCTGGCAGAGCATGTACTCGGTCTTGGACGACGTCGAGTGCCACTACGGGCTCTACGGGCTGATCCACGACAACACCGTCATCTCACTCGGGGACGTGGCCGGGTCCGACATTGAGCCCAACCTCGAGGAGAGGGAGCCGAAGAAGGAGCACGGTGGCTTCTTGGACGCATGCTTCACCCCACAGTCGAAGTCGAGCGGGAAGGTGAGGGCGGTTGCGATGGGGACCTCGGTCAGGATCATGAACAGGCTTACGATCGACATGGCGTGCGACATCTTGTCTGTGCTCAGGTTCGGGAACTCCGTCGGGTACAGGGACTGGGTCGTGAGATGCATGGGGTTCTGCTGCTCGGTCACGGAGAAGGACGCGAGGAAGGTCGTGGACAAGTGGAAGGTCATGTGCGAGCTCAACATGCCGACGCTGCACGTGTTCAAGGATGCGAAGGTAATCAACATCTCGGTAGCGACCGGGGTCCTCATCAGGCCCATCCGCTGGTCCATCGACAAGAACAGGCTCGTGAACCACGGCCCATACGTGGACAGCATGTCGGTGCACACCTCGGACACAATGGAGTTCGCGGGCTTGTCCTTCCCCAACCGCGAGACCGAGCCCGAGCAGTACTTCAACGCCGCGGTCTTGACTATCCCCTTCGCCGCCTGGACGGCCGACCCCAGGATCAACCTCGGGGTGCAGATGCTGAGGCAGGCCATGTCCCTCTCTCCGATCAACGGCGACGCCACGATGGTGTCCCACGGCGAGGTGGAACCCCTCGTCAAGACCCCGTTCCTCGACATGATCATGCAGCAGTCCAAGGGCACGGGCTTGGTGTCCATTCCGGGTACTCAGGTGGTGGTCGGCTTCGTCAACAGGTACATGAACATGGAGGACGCCTGCTCCGTGTCCCAGGAGTGGGCTGAGTCCGGCACCTTCGCCTGGAGCGGGTACATCAACTACCCCTTGCCTGTGAACCCAGGGCCGATCAAGGTGGGGATGATGGTCGGGGACAAGGACTGGTGGAAGCCCGCCATCGACGGCACGATTGTGGAGGTGAGGATGAGCAAGGTGGGGGACTCGCATGTGGTGGTACATGTGGGCTCGAAGAGGCTCGAGGTGGGGGATAAGCTCGGGGTCTCGCACGGCCTCAAGTTCACGGTGGGGGAGTTGATCCCGCTCAAGGACATGCCCAAGTTCAGGAACGAGGAAACAGGCGAGGTGGTAGTCCCGAATCTGCTTATCTCCACGAAGAACCTCACGCGCGGGCTCGGAGGCACGATCAGGGAGATGGCCGCCATCACAGGTCTGTTCAAGTCCATCGCTGACTTCAGGACCTGGTCCGGGTACAAGCCCACGAAGACGTACACGCTCGAGGAGCAGAAGAAGGTTGTGCCCAAGTTGCCGCACGGGACCATGCTGGTGAATGGGAAGGAGCTCACGTTCAACGATGAGAAGATGGGCAGGAGGACGGTCAAGGCCACATACGGCATCATGAGGGTGATCCAGCTCAGGCACGTCTCCTCGCTCAAGCACCACTACGCCTCGATGAACTTCAACTCAGTCACCATCCCGAGGGGGAGGTACAGGCAGGGTACGCCCAGGTTGTCGGAGGGTGAGCTGATCTCGATGATCATGCAGGGGATGCCTTCGTCCGTGAGGGACGCCGTGGACAGCGACGACAAGTGCAGTGTGCCCCTGTGCTCGGTCTGCTGCAGGATCGTGATCAACTGCGACTGCCCCAGCCCGAAGCCGGAGCCGAAGGAGGTCCAGATGAGGTGGTCGACCGTGTACTTGGACGTGTTTTCGACCTTGGCCATGCTCAACACCCCCGACAAGCCCCGGATGGCGCTGACGTACGCTACGAGCACATGATCACCGCCCTGTCCATAATCTCGATCGTGTTCGAATCCACCCTCTCCCACAGGTCCGGCATCACATCCTTGATCAAAATCAGGCCCTGCATCATGGACATCTTCATGAACGGCTCGACGTACGTGGACTTGCCGAAGGTCGAGATCACCTCTGAGCTCGTGCCCCTGTTCTTGTCCTTGATCTTCATCGTCACCGGCTGCCTGCCCACGCTCCCGGTCATGGAGTCATGCACGAACCCGCACCCGTACATGGAGACGCCCTCGGCCCTGAGCATGGAGATGATCTGGATGTGATACGACAGGCTGAACGAGAAGACGGCTGGGATCCCCTGCGAGGCCATGATCATGGTCGGCATCGCCCTCCTGATGAACTCTTCGGACTTGCACTTGGCCCACAGCACGGTCTGCCTGCCCTTCGTGATCGAGGCCAGTTGCGTCTTGAAGTTCCTGTTGAAGTCGTAGGGCAAGATCGTGAGTCTCTTCATCCTCCTCTGCAGGTCCGAGTAGTCCAGCTCGGGGTCCACCGCGATGTAGGAGAAGTTGTTGGTCATCATCTGCTTCCACTCCTGGAATCTGCCTACGCCGAAGGTCACGATCACCTTCCTGGTCGAGGGCGCCTTTGCCTGGGCCATCTCGTACACGCGCTCCCTCATGGAGAAGGACATGGATGTGATGTCGAACAAGATCGTGTTGGTGTTCACGTCCCCACTCGCGCTGGCAATCGCCCTCTTGATGATGTCCATGGAGTTGGGCAACTTCTTGAGCGCCCTCTGCCTCGGCTTGACGATCTTGATCTCGCCTGTGGTCTGGTCCTTCACCACGTCCATCTCGTACACCGTGTCCTCCTCCATCTCCGGGGCCCCATTCGTCACCTCCACCATGATCCCGTTGTCGTTCCCGTGCAGCTTCCCATCCTGGTACAAGAGGTCGACTGTGGGCTGCTTCAGGCGCATGGTCCTGAACTTGTTCGTGAGCACCACCCCGTCGTTGGGCATGGGCTCGAGGTCGAGCTCCACCTTGGTCGGCAGTCTGTCCCAGCTCTTGCGGTAGATGAAGGGCGGCTTCTCGGTCCTGATCGGGCACACGAACCTGTTCATGCTCTTGGGCAACTTCCCATCGCTGTTCATGGCCAGGGTGTCAATGTAGACCGTATCCCCATTCTTGTCCATCTCCGCGAACACGACGTCGGGCTTGGTCGTCATCTCAGGCAGGTCCTTGTGCGTCACCGTCACCATGCAGGAGTAGATTGTCAGCTGCGGGTCTGTGACCGTCACTACGTACCCGAACTCGTAGCAGAACACGAACATGCCCATGCCGTCGGCCTTGGCGAAGACCCCCTCCCCGTTGTTGGGGTTGATCTTGTCTAGGTAGCCGTCGAAGTTCGGGACGTCGATCACGGAGTGGTTGTTGGACCTCACGTTGTACATGAACTCAGGGTCGATCTCCCTCTCCATCGAGCTGATGGTGCCGATGGTGCCCAGGGCCAAGCACAGGACTGACCTCACGACGCTGTTGGTGACCTTCCCCTCAATCTCGAACTCGGCCGCATACGACACCTTGGACCCCGTCTCGTACTTCCTCGCGATGATGTTCACGTTCGAGCCTCTCACCCGCATGGTGGACCTGATCTCGGTCATATCCACGTCCCTCTGCACGTGCATGATCCTGCCGCTGAACCTGTACTCATCCGAGATCGCCAACACATACCCGGGCACCACCTTGACCCTGCTCCTGCTCACCTTCATGGTCGCCTCCCCATTCGACCTCATCCTCACCCTTGCGTTCCAGTTCGTATCCGGGCCCGTCCAGTAGACGCACGACCTCTCCCTGATCTTCCTCGTGGTTCCATTCTCGAACACACCCTGCTCCATCTTCCTGAACATGGTCTGGGGCAACTCCCCCTGCAACCTCAGCTCTACCTCCCTGATCGGCCTGCTGCTCATGGAGTCGATGTGTGCCGCGTCTATGTTCAACTCCGCCAAGGAGTCCATCATCGTGCCTGGGATCGAATCCTTCACCACGTTCGCCTGTTCGATCTTCTCCCTGATCGAGGCTATGATCTTCATCGGGTCCTTGCACTTGCACAACACCGGCTCTGGGGGCTCGTCCAGGCCCAGGCGCACGTGTACGAACCTGGCCTTGCTCGGGTCCTTGCTCTCGTGGCAGATCGGGCAGATGTGGTCGTCCATGATCGCGTCCTCGATGTAGTGCTCAGGTAGCTGGCAGGCTGAGTCAGCACACGAACAACCACAGGTACAGGATCGAGATGTGCATCGTACGCTTCAAGGAGTGCTCCTCCTGCAAGAAGACCGTGGATGCGGTGCTGGGCGTGTGCATGTACAGGAGCCCGAACTGCCAGAAGGTCAAGAACGAGGCCTCGGATATCTGCCCAGTCACGAGCAGAGTGCCGGTGGAGGTCTTGTCCTCGCATGGGAACCCCATCATGACCGTGTGTAGGGCCTGCTCCTTCAGCGAGTTCAGGAGGCGGATTGGAGCCAACGACTAGACCAGGCATGAGCTTCAGTACAGATCTTCGAGGAGTACGTCACGAGATCTACTACCTGCTCATCAAGATGGACTCCTCCACCACCAAACACGAGGCTGCGGGCCCATACGCGCACAGCTTCGGGAGTTTGAACGGGACCGTGTGCTACGGTCAGGTCGTATTGTCGATGATGCACTGGATCAACAACGGGCATGAGGACTACGACGTAGCCGAGGACATACAGGAGATCGCGAACAAGGCTGAGTCTTGGACCTCGATGAGAATGCAGCACTTGTGCTCGAGCAACTACATGGCCACGGATTTGAGGCTGTTCGATAACAGGCAGATCGTCGAGCTCAGGGCTGCAAACAACTACGACGACGTGTTCAGCCTCCTCCAGACGTTCAAGGACTCGTGGAGGCTCCAGTTCCGGAAGCAGTAGATAGTCAGGATCGAAACTCGACGATGAAAACGCACCCGACCGAGAGCCAGGACGTCTACGACCACGCGAGTGCGAATATCAGCACCAACATGAGCGAGTACGTGCACAGCTTCGGGAGCATCTGCGGGACCGTACCCTACGACAAAGTCATCATCGCGCTCATCACCTTCCTCGAGAACGAGCACATGCACGAGGCCTTGCATCCGGCCAGAGTTACGGACAAGGTCGTAGACAAGATGGAGGAGTGGAACGTGATGAGAAGCAACACCCTCTCCGCGGTCACAGGCCCCATCATGAACGTGGACAGGAGGCTATTCGACTTCGACCAAGTCAACCAGATCCTGCAGTGCCAGGCGCCCACGCACATCATCAAGGCTCTCAAGACGTTCCCGAGTACGAAGAGGATGTTATTCAAGTTCGAGTAGCTGGTCGTGAGCTGGGCTAGGTCTACGGGGTGAGGCCGAGCTCTGCTGACCTAGAGCATGACTGCTAGGTGATCATCATCATGTGCGTGACCATCGTCGGAATCTGCAACGACTGCAGGAGGGGGTACTGCGGCAGGACCGAGTACTGCTACAAGGGCATAGACGGGATTGTCTGCGTGGATCCGACGAAGATCAAGCGCAGGATGGTGGGGCCGATCAGCACCAGCACCACAGACGGGTCGTACATCAACATGCTAGAGGTAACCAGGACCGAGACCTTCACCGGGTGGTGCAAGAAGTGTAGCCCCTCGTCCTCGAAGAAGCGCAAGGTCAGGTAGAAGAACAGGCACATCGTGCTGGACACGATCAAAACTCCTGCAACGCGTCGTTCGGGTACACGGCCTTCATCATGTGCTACATCCAGATGGTGAACTGCCACGTGCACGACTGCCTCATTGCGAAGAGGGTCCAGCTGTGCATCAAGGGCTTAGACGGGGCGATCTGCATGAACAGGCACTCAATCAACTCCATGCCCTGCATCAACTCCATCTCCGCATCCAAGGACCTCCTCGTGTCCGAGACCGAGAACAACTTCGCTCTCCAAATGGATCTAGTCTTGATGACCAAGGTGTCCAGCATCGACTGCTCGATCGTGGAGAAGCACGTGCTCGAGTTCGGGTCTGCCACCGACATCATCTCCATGTACGAGAACAGGATCGAGATGCAAACCGACCACACGACTAACAATAGGACCAAGAAGAGCAACCCGGTGCTCTGTTCGACCATGGTACTGTCTACCGTCAAGCGCCCCTTCACCAATAGATCCTTGCGCAGGGACAAGAGGAAAGTCCAATCTCGGTCAGGTACGTCATAGAGTACTCGAACGGGTGCAGGTCCAGGATCGTGACCTAGTCGCTGGTCTGCGTCCTCTACCGGGTGTAGTAGCCAGAACTCGTCGATGAGGTACTGGATCATCACCATGTGCAAGATCACGGACGAGTACTGCAAGATGTGCGAGATGAGGGTGGTGTGTAGGGTCAAAGTCTGCTCCATGACCAGCAACGGGTGGATATGCGTGAAGCCGGAGGCGACCGGGGCCAAGAGCGCGAAGTTAGTCCTGGACAGGAACAGCAACGGAGACCCGTGCATGTACGTGGGTTCGATCATGAACAGGGATGAGACCATGATCAGGTGCGAGGACTGCGACGAGGAGTTGAACAGGAGGATGAGCAAGCGCAAGAGCAAGCCCAAGAAGAAGAGCAGGTTTTCGTCCTTCTTCACGTAGCTGGACACATTCACGACCATGAACGAGACCATGACCAACTTCAAAACCGACTGCCGAAGAACTAGTTGTGCATGCACCTGTACAAGGACCTGGACTTCACTACGGACTCGAACTCGAACTACAACATGTGCGGAATCTTGATCATCAACTGCATCGAGCACGGCTGCGAACTCGCGAGGGAGACCGGGCTCTGCGACAAGGGCAAGAACGGACTCATCTGCATGAACACGGCCAAGTTCACGAACGCCTTCAAGAGCGGCCACACGCCCTACGTCATGACCTCTTCTGGACACCAGCTCGTAGCCGAGAACATGATGAGCATCAACTACAGGAAGTTGAGGCACGAGCTCGTGGCCAAGTTCGGGATCGAGAAGGAGCGCGCCACTGAGATGGACATCGACTACTACAAGATGCTCAACGCCAAGGTCGGGATGAACAACAAACACAGGAAGCCGTCTGAGTACGACGAGACGGTCGAGAGCATGGCCAGCACCAGGATCTCCTCTCGGTCACAGCCCAGAGGCAGTGTGGCTAGTTCGTCTAGGTCTAGGACTGCTTCTAAGACCAGTTCTAGGACCAGTTCTTGGAGTGAGTCTCTGGGCGGATTCGAGAACGAGGCCTCCTCTTCGTACAGCACCCAGAACAGGGTAGTGGACGTCACCGACGATGTGCACGAGGTAGAGACCCTGGTCCCCGACGACAGCGTCAGCTCCTGCCAGTCCAAGGTGCCAACCAGGTCCGGGTCTGTGCACAGCAACAGGTCCTGCAGCACCATCCGAGGCTCGTCCAGAACCAGCCGCACGCCCAAGGTCACAACCGAGTACTACTCCAGGGAGGGGAAGAGGCTCATGCCCGTCAACGAGTAGAGGATGATGAACAGGTACGAACTCATGACCAAGACCACGATTAAAACTACGGCCGTGATTGACTACACCATGGAGTACGAGATCCCCTTCGTGATCAAGCGCATCGCCAAGCCCGGGTCCAAGGGCGACGACCTGCCCCTGCTCGTATCCTGCAAGTGGACGGAGCTCAAGGTGGAGAACATGGCCATCTTCATAGCCAAGCCCGAGGAGATGGTCTCGGTCAAGGGCTGCCCCGTCCACAAGGGCTGCAAGGGGCACCACATCATCAACCCCAACGAGGATGTGTACATGATCCCACACGGGTTCGCATCCGGGGACGAGCTCAGGTATAGCGACGCGGCTGCGCTCAACATGGCCATCTGCAGCGGGACCAAGACTGCGGACGAGGTGGCGACCTACTGCTTCGACCGGATCAAGGGCAAGAACGGGATTTTGAGGAAGCACTGCAACTCCACCAGGCCCACCAACAGCATGAGGCTCGTGGCGTCACCGCCGCCCCTGGACGGGGAGTGGGGTACGGTCTACATCCCGAAGCGCGTCTTCGAGAAGGGCAAGTTCTTGTTCCTGAACCAGGACGGGAGCTACAGCTCATCCAAGCTCGTGGAGGGGGAGATGATCATCCTCGGGAGGCAGCCGTCGCAGGGCGCCATGAGCACAGTCCCGGTCAAGGTCAAGATGGCCACCAAGGGCGAGTACTCGGTGAGAGTCCCGCTCGAGACCTGCAACATGAACAACACTGACTTCGACGGCGATGAGACGTGGATGAACAAGCCCATGAGCCAGGATGCCATCAAGGAGGTGGAGGTGGCGTGGGAGAGGATCTGGAACCAGAGCGGGGTTGCGAACATCAAGCAGAAGGTGAGCAGGATCGTAGAGCAGGCCGAGGGCGACCCCACGATTGACCCCGCGATGTACAGCACGATGCCACTGGAGGACATGATCGACCATCCAGGCGGGGAGCTGTACGACACCTTGATGCTGAAGCCGAAGAGCTGGAAGGTGATGGGGCAGACCTCCTTCAGCAGTTCGTACTGGAGGACGTGGGTGGACAGGTCCATGGACGGGATCGTGAACTCGACTGTGGGCAAGCACGGGATCGGCAAGCCGTATGTGGCCATGCGCAACTCCATGATGCTGGGCACGATGGTGACCGTGGATGACAC
>Ga0265797_10009164_pt1 | contig 12967 bp, 9 predicted proteins | sample P2T30metagenome_FD_192433 | JGI IMG/M metagenome (GOLD analysis project Ga0265797, IMG submission 192433) | Plant litter microbial communities from East Loma Ridge, Irvine, California - P2 T30 | ecosystem: Environmental > Terrestrial > Plant litter > Unclassified | place: USA: California... | reverse complement strand
CGGCACGTGCACCACGCCGACCGCGCGTGCCGGCGTCACCTTGCTCGGTGCGCTGCCGCCGCGGAACACCAGCGCGGTGATGTACACATCGTGGCGCTCCCACTCAGCAGTGACCGGGATCTTGAAAGTGCTGCCCGGCTTGGCGTCTATATCCTGCACGTAGATCATGCGATCGGTTTCCACCATCAGCAGGCCCCGGCCTGCATGCGGCGGCGTCACCGTCACTTCCAGCGTGTCGCCGGCCTTGTAGCCGGTCTTGTCCAGGCCCAGCTTGACCTTGTCCGGGCGTGCATCCAGGCCACGGTTGTCATCGCCCCAGCTCCAGCCTGCGCGGAACGGGTAGCGGCTGGTCAGGCCGGTGGCCGGATCGAACACATCCACCCGGTACTCGCCCCACTCCACGGGAACGTCGAAGGCCACCGCGCTGGTGCCGGCATCGACGCTACGGGTGTCCTTGTTCTCGAAACGACGGGTGAAATCGTAGTCCCAGCGATTGTCGTTGAACGCCCAGTGATAGTCGCGAAGCTCGCGTACCAGGGTGACCTTCAGCCCCTTGGCGGGTTGCGGCTTGCCGGCCGCGTCCACGCGCACCAGCTCGAAGCGCGCGGTGCCGTTGGCATCGGCGCCATCGTCCGGGTTGAACAGCGGGCGCACGCCGACCAGCGCCGCGGCCGGCCACATCACCCGCTTGAGCGTGCGATTGACGGTGCGTCCACCGGTTTCATACAGGCTGCCGGACAGCACCACCGCCACCGGGGTCTTCGCCTTGGCGGCTTCTTCCGGCAGGTCCACATCCTGCTTCAGCCTGCCATCGGCCGGCAGCGTGGTATCCACCACGTCCTTGGCTTCGCGCGGCAGGCTCACCGTCGGGTCGCCGAAGAAGTAACCCGGCAGGCCTTCCACCGGCTTCTGTTCCACCGCCACCGCCAGACGCGCGGTGAAGCGATTGCCGTCGGCCGGCGCGCCATACAGATAGGCGCCGTCGGCCTGAAGGCGCAGCGCATCACCCGGCTTGAGGCTCTTCTGTGCGCTGTCCAGGTCCAGCTTCATCCGCTCCGGCAGGAACTCCTCGATACGCAGGGTCATGCCCTGGATCGCTTCCTTGCTGGCCGGATCGGTACGGAACTCGACCTGCCAGCGGCCGGTCGGCGCATCGGCCGGGATCAGCTGCTCGAAGTTGAAGTAGCCCTGTTCGCCGGGCTGCAGCTGGGTTTCGCGGAATATCTTGCCATCGGGCTGCTTCAGCCGCAGGAACACCGGCTGGCGTGCCTTGGCATCCTTGCCCGGTGCGACCGGCTTGCCATCGTTGTCGCGCAGCAGCGCGGACAGCCGCACGGTCTCGCCGGGACGGTACAGGTCACGCCCGGACCAGGCGAACACATCGAACCAGGCGTTGTCCCGCCCGGCCACCGCGAACTCGCTCAGGTCCAGCGCGGGCTGGTTGAACGGCAGGAAGCTGGTGTCCTTGCCGCTGCCAGCGACCAGCACGTGGCCGGCATCCAGGGTGTAGTCCAGCAGCGCGTTGCCATTGCCGTCGGTGCTGCCGCGCAGGACCACTTCGCCCTTGCCGTCGAGCACGCGCACGTCGACCTTCTTCAGCGGCGCACCATCCTTCAGCGAGGCGGTATGGACGAACAGCTTGTCCTTGTAGGCCCGTGTATGCAGGCCGATGTCGCTGACGCTGAAGAACGCCGTATCGAACTCACCATCGAAGGCGCCGGTGCGCTTGAGCACGGCGAAGTACAGTCCCGGCTCCTGCAATTCCTTGATGTCCTGGGTCGGCAGGTAGGTCAGCACGCGTTCGTTCTGCTTGCCGCCGAGGATGAAACGGTTGACGTAGACCGGCTCGGCCAGGCGGCTGATCGGGGTGCGTTCGCTGTAGTCACTGTCCAGTTCCCAGCTGCCGCGGCGGCCACCGCGCTGGTACTGGCTGAAGAAGGTCGGCAGTTCCTTTTCGCGCACGCGCAGGAACTCCACGTCCACTTCCGGCACGTTCACCGACACCACCGGCAGGCCGCGGCTGTCGCGCGCCGGCAGCACGCTGCCCTGCGAGGCGAAGCCGGCCACCGGGGTCAGCTCGCCGCTGAATACCTTCTGCCGCAGCTCCTTGCCCAGCCGGCTGCCATCGGCGGCCAGCAGGTCGGCCGACACAACCAGCGAGTATTCCTTGGCGGCTTCCACGAACGGGTAGCGCAGGGTCTTGCCGTCCTCGGACAGGGTCCAGCTGCTGTCATCGGTGCCCACCTTCTCCTCGAAGCGCACCAGCGCATCGAAGTCCTGGGTGCCGACCAGCGGGCGCGAGAACTCCAGCGCCAGCGACAGTCCATCGTTCTTCTGGTCCGGGTAGGCGCGCAGCAGGGTGAACTCGGTCACCTGCTCGGCCTTGGCGGTGATCGCCTCGCCGCTGGCGGCGGGCAGCTGCCCGCTGTCGTTGCGGTTGCAGCCGGCCAGGCCGGCCAGCAGGCTTCCCGCCACCAGGGCTGCCGCCCATCCCCACTTCCGAAGCCGCAGCGGACCGGTCATGTCGTCACTCCTTGAACAAGGCGTGCATTATGCCGCCAGATCCTTGACGGCGGGGGTGCTGATTGCACGGCGGCCACGCTGCTGCGCTTGGTGGATGACAACCGCTGCACCTGGTGGCTGACGAACGTTACACCTGGTGGGTGACGACCGCTGCACCGGGTGGGTGACGACCGTTGGTCGTCACGCTGTTGCTGCCCGGTAGGTGACGACCAACGGTCGTCACCTACCGGGCTGGACGGTCGTCACCCAGCAGGCATTCGGGTCAAAGGGTATCGGCGGGGACGCGTACGGTGCCTTCCATCAGCACCCGGGCGCTGCGGCTCATGATCGCCTTGGTCACGGTCCACTGCCCGTCCACAAGCGCCGCCTCGGCCCCTACCCGCAACGTGCCCGAAGGATGACCGAACACGACGGAGGTGCGTGCGCCGCCGCCGGCGGCCAGGTTGACCAGCGTGCCCGGGATCGCCGCGGCGGTGCCGATGGCAACCGCTGCGGTGCCCATCATCGCGTGGTGCAGCTTGCCCATCGACAGTGCACGCGCATGCAGGTCGATCGAGCCGGCAGCGATCGCCTTGCCACTGGAGGAAACAAAGTCCTGCGCCGGGGCCACGAACGCCACCTTGGGCGTGTGCTGGCGGGTAGCCGCCTGTTCGATGCGCTCGATCAACCCCATGCGCACCGCGCCGTGCGCGCGGATCGCCTCGAAGCGCTCCAGCGCCGCGCGGTCTTCATTGATGGCCGGCTGCAGTTCGGTGCCGGTGTAGCCCAGGTCGGCGGCGTTTAGGAAGATGGAGGGGATGCCGGCGGTGATCATGGTCACCGTGAAGGTGCCCACGCCCGGCACCTCAAGCGCATCGACCAGGTTGCCGGTCGGGAACATCGCCCCGCCATCCTGGTCGTCTGAAGGGTCGAGGAACTCCAGCTGGATCTCCGCCGCCGGGAAGGTCACCCCGTCCAGCTCGAAATCGCCCATTTCCTGCACCTGGCCATCGCGCATCGGCACGTGGGCGATGATGGTCTTGCCGATGTTGGCCTGCCAGATACGCACGGTGCACAGCCCATCGCGCGGCACCCGTGCCGGGTCGATGAAACCATTGCTGATGGCGAACGGACCGACCGCCGTGCTCAGGTTGCCGCAGTTGCCGCTCCAGTCCACGAAGGCGGTATCGATCGACACCTGGCCGTACAGGTAATCGACATCGTGGTCCGGTACCGAGGCCGCCGAAATGATCACGCACTTGCTGGTGCTGGAGGTCGCCCCGCCCATGCCGTCGGTGTGCTTGGCATACGGATCGGGCGAGCCGATCACCCGCATCAGCAGCGCGTCGCGCGCCGGACCAGGAACCTGCGCGGCGAGCGGAAGATCCTGCAGGCGGAAGAACACACCCTTGCTGGTACCACCACGCAGGTAGGTGGCAGGAATGCGGAGCTGTGGAAGAAAGGTCATGGGGTCAATCCAGCAGGAAGAGGGTCGGCGAGGTCGTCATGCACCCTGCGATGCCTCCAGGAAGTCCTGCGCGAAGCGCTGCAGCACGCCGCCGGCCTCGTAGATGGACACCTCTTCGGCGGTATCCAGGCGGCAGGTCACCGGCACCATCAGCTGGCTGCCGTCGCGGCGGTGGATGACCAGGGTCAGCTCCGCGCGCGGCAGCCGCGCACCGGTCACGTCGAAGGTTTCAGTACCGTCGATGCCCAGCGTCAGGCGGGTCACGCCCGGCTTGAACTCCAGCGGCAGCACGCCCATGCCGATCAGGTTGGTGCGATGGATGCGTTCGAAGCCTTCGGCCGCGATCGCTTCCACGCCTGCCAGGCGCACGCCCTTGGCCGCCCAGTCACGCGAACTGCCCTGCCCGTAGTCGGCACCGGCGATGATGATCAGCGGCTGCCGACGCAGCATGTAGGTTTCGATCGCCTCCCACATGCGCATCACCTGGCCTTCCGGCTCAACGCGGGCCAGCGAGCCCTGCTTCACCGCCCCGTCGACCACGGCCATTTCGTTGATCAGCTTGGGGTTGGCGAACGTGGCACGCTGCGCGGTGAGGTGGTCACCCCGGTGCGTCGCGTAGGAATTGAAGTCCTCTTCCGGCAGGCCCATCTTCGCCAGGTACTCACCGGCGGCGCTGCTGGCCAGGATCGCGTTGGACGGCGACAGATGGTCGGTGGTGATGTTGTCGCCCAGCACGGCCAGCGGACGCATGCCGCTGAGGTTGCGGGCACCGGCCAGCGCGCCCTCCCAGTACGGCGGGCGGCGGATGTAGGTGCTCTGCGGACGCCATGCGTACAACGGACTGATCGGCGCGCCATGCTCCACCTTGAAGGTGAACATCGGGTCGTAGACCTTGCGGAACTGTTCGGGCTTCACGCTGGCCCTGACCACCGCATCGATCTCTTCGTCGCTCGGCCACAGGTCCTTCAGAGTGATCGGGTTGCCCTGCGCATCGACGCCCAGCGCATCCTTTTCGATATCGAAACGCACGGTTCCGGCGATCGCATAGGCCACCACCAGCGCCGGCGATGCCAGGAACGCCTGCTTGGCGTACGGATGGATGCGGCCATCGAAATTGCGGTTGCCCGACAGCACCGCCGTGGCGTACAGGTCACGGTCGATGATCTCCTGTTGGATCACCGGGTCCAGCGCGCCGCTCATGCCATTGCAGGTGGTGCAGGCGAAGCCGACGATGCCAAAGCCCAACTGCTCCAGTTCACCGAGCAGGCCGGCCTCTTCCAGGTACAGCTGCACCGCCTTGGAGCCCGGTGCCAGTGAACTCTTCACCCACGGCTTGCGGGCAAGCCCGGCGCGGTTGGCATTGCGTGCCAGCAGCGCCGCACCGATCACGTTGCGCGGGTTGCTGGTATTGGTGCAACTGGTGATGGCGGCGATGATCACCGCGCCATCCGGCATCAGCCCACCGGCCTGCTCGACCTTGCCGGAGGCCAGCTTGGCTTCATCGGCAATGCCGCGCGCGGCCAGTTCACTGGTGGCCACGCGCTTGTGCGGGTTGGACGGGCCGGCCATGTTGCGCACCACGCTGGACAGGTCGAACTGCAGCACGCGCTCGTACTGCACCTGGGCCAGGTCATCGGCCCACAGACCGGCGGCCTTGGCATAGGTTTCCACCAGCTGCACCTGCGCTTCCTCGCGGCCGGTCAGGCGCAGGTAGTCCAGGGTCTGCTGGTCGATGGAGAACATCGCTGCGGTGGCGCCGAACTCCGGCGTCATGTTGGAAATCGTGGCGCGGTCGCCGATGCTCAGCGCGCTGGCACCGGCGCCGAAGAACTCGATCCACGCGCCGACCACCCGCGCCGCGCGCAGGAACTCGGTCAGCGCCAGCACGATGTCGGTGCAGGTGATGCCAGGCTGCGGGCGGCCGGTAAGCTCCACGCCGATGATGTCGGGCAGGCGCATCCACGAGGCGCGACCGAGCATCACGCTCTCTGCTTCCAGGCCACCGACGCCGATGGCGATCACCCCCAGCGCGTCCACATGCGGGGTGTGGCTGTCGGTACCCACGCAGGTATCCGGGAAGGCCACGCCATCGCGCACCTGCACCACCGGCGACATCTTCTCCAGGTTGATCTGGTGCATGATCCCGTTGCCCGGCGGAATCACGTCCACGTTCTTGAACGCCTTGCGGGTCCAGTTGATGAAGTGGAACCGATCTTCGTTGCGACGGTCTTCAACGGCGCGGTTGCGCTCGAAGGCAGCCTTGTCGAAGCCGGGATGTTCCACCGCCAGTGAATGGTCGACGATCAGCTGGGTCGGCACCACCGGGTTGATCTGCGCCGGGTCACCGCCGGCATCGGCGATGGCATCGCGCAGGCCGGCCAGGTCCACCAGCGCGGTCTGGCCAAGGATGTCATGGCAGACCACGCGGGCCGGAAACCAGGGGAAATCAAGGTCCTGGCGGCGCTCGATCAGCTGCCGCAGCGAGGCTTCCAGGGTCGCAGGGTCACAGCGGCGCACCAGGTTTTCCGCCAGCACGCGCGAGGTGTACGGCAGCGTGGCGTAGGCGCCGGGCTGGATCGCATCGACCGCCTCGCGGGTATCGAAATAGTCCAGCGTAGTGCCGGGGAGGTTCTTGCGGTACGACTGGTTCATCAGGGGGCTGGTCATGGCTGGCTCTTGGACTATGGCGGGCCGGGCGTCGCCTCACCGGCAGGGACGGCGTTGCGAGGCCACAACGGAACCGGGACGGCATCGCCGTCCCGCTCCGCATGGCACCCTGCACGAGGGTGCCGGGTCATGCATCAGGCGCGCTTGTCGATCGGCACGAACGCCTGGTCTTCCGGACCGGTGTAATTGGCACTGGGGCGGATGATCTTGCCATCGATACGCTGCTCGATGATGTGCGCGCTCCAGCCGGAGGTGCGCGCGATGACGAACAACGGGGTGAACATCGCCGTCGGCACGCCCATCATGTGGTAGCTCACCGCGCTGAACCAATCCAGGTTCGGGAACATCTTCTTGATGTCCCACATCACCGTTTCCAGGCGCTCGGCGATGTCGTACATCTTCATGCTCGACTGCTCTTCGGACAGCTCGCGGGCCACGTCCTTGATCACCTTGTTGCGCGGGTCGGACACGGTATACACCGGGTGGCCGAAGCCGATCACCACTTCCTTGCGCTCCACGCGCGCCTTGATGTCCGCCTCGGCTTCATCCGGGCTGTCATAGCGCTTCTGGACCTCGAAGGCCACTTCGTTGGCGCCGCCGTGCTTGGGACCGCGCAGGGCGCCGATGCCGCCGGCAATGGCGCTGAACATGTCGCTGCCGGTGCCGGCGATCACCCGGCAGGCGAAGGTCGAGGCATTGAACTCGTGTTCGGCATACAGGATCAGCGAGGTGTGCATCGCCTTGACCCACGAATCCTGCGGCTTTTCGCCGTGCAGCAGGTGCAGGAAGTGGCCGCCGATGGAGTCATCGTCGGTTTCCACGTCGATGGCGCGGCCGTTGTGGCTCCAGTGGTACCAGTACAGCAGCATCGACCCCAGGCAGGCCATCAGCTTGTCGGCGATGTCACGCGCGCCGGGATGGTTGTGATCGTCCTTTTCCGGCGAAACACAGCCCAGCACGGACACGCCGGTGCGCATCACGTCCATCGGGTGCGCCGACGGCGGCAGCTCTTCCAGCGCAGCCTTGACCGCTGCCGGGATGCCGCGCAGCGACTTCAGCTTGGCCTTGTAGGACACCAGCTCGGCGCGGGTGGGCAGCTTGCCGTGCACCAGCAGGTGGGCGATTTCCTCGAACTCGCTGGTGGTGGCCAGGTCCAGGATGTCGTAGCCACGGTAATGCAGGTCATTGCCACTGCGGCCGACGGTGCACAGCGCGGTGTTGCCGGCAGCAGTGCCGGACAGGGCGACGGACTTCTTCGGCTTGAAGGTCGGGGTGGCGGTCGTATCGTTCATGGTTTTCCTCCCGGAAATCGTGGCAGCAGGTTACTTCCTGGCGGCAAACAGCGCATCGAGCTGCTGCTCGAAGGCGTGGTAGCCAATGCGGTCGTAGAGTTCGTTGCGGGTCTGCATGGCGTCCACCACGTTGCGCTGGTGGCCGTCGCGGCGCACCGCTTCATACACGCTTTCGGCCGCCTTGTTGGCTGCGCGGAAGGCCGACAGCGGGAACAGCTGGATGGCCACGCCGGCCGAGGCCAGCTCGTCACGGCTGAACAGCGGGGTGGCGCCGAATTCGGTGATGTTGGCCAGCACCGGAACCTTCACCGCATCGACGAAGCGACGGTAAGTGTCCAGGTCGTAGGCGGCTTCGGCGAAGATGCCGTCGGCGCCGGCCTCCACGCAGGCGATGGCGCGCTCGATGGCCGCATCCACGCCGTCGACCTGGATGGCATCGGTGCGCGCGATCAGGAAGAAGTCCGGATCGGTCCTGGCATCGGCAGCGGCCTTGACCCGGTCCACCATCTCGCCCTGCGGGACGATCTCCTTGCCCGGGCGGTGGCCGCAGCGCTTGGCACCGACCTGGTCTTCGATATGGCAGGCGCCGGCGCCTGCCTTGATCAGCGACCTCACCGTGCGCGCGATGTTGAAGGCGCTCGGCCCGAAGCCGGTATCGATGTCCACCATCAGCGGCAGGTCGCACACATCGGTGATGCGGCGCACGTCGATCAGCACGTCTTCCAGGGTGTTGATACCCAGGTCCGGCAGGCCCAGCGAACCGGCCGCGACGCCACCGCCGGACAGGTAGATGGCGCGGTAACCGGCGCGCTTGGCCAGCAGGGCATGGTTGGCGTTGATCGCACCGATCACCTGCAGCGGTGATTCAGCAGCCAGGGCCTGGCGGAAGCGGGCGCCGGCGGAAGCAAGGGAAGCAGTCATGCAGCAATCCTGTCAGGGGTCACCCCAACAGAGCGCAAAGAGCGTGCCAACACGCAAGTGGTTGATTCACTTGACTCCTGCACGCGGAACGTTGAAACATATGAAACATTGAAACCGATGTATCATGAAACACCCCTGCCAACCGCGACGCCCTGTGTACCTGCCCCGCCATCCCGACAGCCCCGGCGATACCGATCCCATCCAGCCGGTGATCTGGACAGTGAGCGTGTCCCGGCTGACCGGGCTGCTGGGCGATGTCATACCTGAGTTCGACCGCCGCGCCCGCATCGAGCAGATCAACCTCGGCTTCGAGGATGCCGTGGCAGTGATCAACCAGCGGCTGCGACAGGAACCCTGCGATGTGGTGATTGCCGGCGGTTCCAATGCCGCCTGGCTGCGCAGCCGGCTGGACGTGCCGCTGGTGCCGATCCAGGCCAACGGCTTCGACCTGATGGAAGCGCTGGCACGCGCACGCCGCATCGCCCCGCGCATCGGCCTGGTCACCCATGCCAGCGACGTGCCGACCTTCGGCAGCTTCCAGGACAGCTTCGGCCTGCAGATCGAGCACCGCCGTTTCGTCACCCGCGAAGACGCGCGCGACTGCATCGCCGACCTGCGCGCCAACGGCATCGAAGTGATCGTCGGCACCGGCATGGCCATCGACCACGCCGAAGCAGCCGGGCTGCAGGGCGTGCTGCTGTACTCGGCCGATTCGGTCCGCCAGGCCTTCGAACATGCGCTGGAGCTGACCCACACCCTGGCGCGTTCGGGCAGCCGCCGCATGCCCGCGCGGCAACGCCGCGGCAGCCGCGCCGGCCAGGGCACCGCGCTGCTCGGCGAGAGCAGCGTGATGTCCGAGGTCCGCCAGTACATCGCGCTGTACGCCCCGCATGACAGCACCGTGCTGGTCAGCGGCGAAACCGGCACCGGCAAGGAACTGGTGGCCCGCCAGCTTCACGCTGAAAGTGGCCGACGCGGCCGCTTCGTCGCGCTGAACTGCGGCGCGATCAGTGAATCGCTGCTGGAATCGGAACTGTTCGGTTACAGCGATGGCGCGTTCACCGGCGCCCGCCGCGGCGGCCGCGTCGGGCTGGTCGAAGCATCCGACGGCGGCACGCTGTTCCTGGATGAAATCGGCGAGCTGCCGTTGCCGCTGCAGACCCGCCTGCTGCGCGTGCTGGAAGAACGCGAAGTGCTGCGCGTGGGCGCCACCGAGCCCACGCCGGTCAACCTGCGCGTGGTCGCCGCCACCCTGCAGTCGCTGGAGCAGCGCGTGCAGGCCGGGCAGTTCCGCCGCGATCTCTACTACCGGCTGGCGACGTTGCGCATCGTGTTGCCACCGCTTCGCGCGCGACGCGGCGACGTCGCCCTGCTGGTGCAACACTTCTTCCAGCAACTGCGTGGCATCGACGCCCCGCTGGACGATGACGCGATGGCGCTGTTGAGCGCAGCGCAGTGGCCCGGCAACGTGCGCGAACTGCGCAACCTGGTCGACCGCCTGCGCATCCATTGGCAGCCTGCCGAAGGCAGCATCGGTGCGTCCCGGTTGCTGTCACTGGCACCGGAACTGGCGCACGACGCGGCCTCCTCGCCTGTACTGCAGCCCCCTGCGGGACGCCCGTCCAGCGCGCAGCTGCAGCAGCTGCTGGCGGCCCACCGCAACGATCGCGAGGGCATGGCGCAGGCGCTGGGAATATCGCGCACCACGCTGTGGCGCTGGCTGCGCGCAGCCGGGCTGGGGTGAGGCGCTGCGAGGGCTGCCGACCAGCGGCCGTCACCGACCACGTCCTACCCCCGCGCAGCCCAGCGCGCATCGAGTGCGAAACGTCCGCTTCCGGCCAGCGCCAGCCACAGCAGCAGCACTGCCAAGGGCACCTCGGTCAGATAGAAGAACCAGCTCAGCCAATCCAGCACGCCCAGTCCTGCGGGGATGCGTGCGATGCCATCGGTGAGCGCGGCCACCACGCAGATGGCCGCCAGCACCACGGCTGACGGACGACTGAGCAGGCCGAGCACCAGCAGGGCCCCGGCCACCCATTCGATCGCGCCCAGCACCGGGGCGCTCAGCCCCGGCCACGGAATGCCCGCATCGTGCAGCGTCGCCAGCATGCGGTCGCGGCCAGGCACGGTGAACAGCTTGTTCCAGCCAGACACGCTGAACATCACGCCTGCGACCACACGGCCGGCCAGCATCACCCACGCCTCCGGCCCGACACGCAACGGGGCAACGGACCACAACCGGCGCACAAGCTCCATCCCGACTCTCCTTTCCTGCAAAAGAAAGCGAGGCTGCGACGGCCCACCCTGCCGGCACATGAAGCGGCCATCAGCCGGGGGCTGCGGCAACGCACAGCGACATGCAGATCACGTCATGGCACGCACGCCGCGTGCCTCAGGGGTACAGCAGGCGCTTGCTCCAGCTGCCGTCGGCAGCCTTCTCGTAGCACCAGCGCTCGTGCAGGCGGAACTGCGCGCCGTACCAGAACTCGATGCGGTCCGGCACCACCCGCAGCCCGCTCCAGCCCGCCGGGCGCGGTACGTCCTGGCCATCGAAACGCGCCTCCACCGCGGCGACCCGCGCATCGAATTCCTCGCGCGAATCCAGCGTACGGGACTGGATCGACGCCCACGCGCCGATCTGGCTCAACCGCGGGCGCGATGCAAAGTACGCATCGGCCTCGGCATCGCCGACCTGCTCCACCGCCCCTTCGATGCGCACCTGGATGCCGGCCTCGCGCAGGCTGCGCCACAGGAACAGCAGCGCCGCCTGCGGATTGGCCTGCAGCTCACGCCCCTTGTGGCTGTCCAGGTGGGTATAGAACACGAAGCCACGTGCATCGAAGGCCTTCAGCAATACGGTGCGCGCGGAGGGGCGCCCGGAGGTATCTGCGGTCGCCACGGTCATCGCGTTGGGCTCGATCTCGCTGCCCTGCCGGGCCTCGTCGAACAGCGCCGAGAAGGTGGACAACGCTTCGGTGTAGAGATCGCTCATGACACGTCATTCCTGAAGGGATTGGGCTATTGTGGCGGCATGAAGGCGACTGCGTACACGAACACGACGAAAGGATTCCCGGACACGTTGGCAGAACAGGCGCTCGATGACGCGCTGGCCAGCGGCGCGCAGGTGCCGGTATTGGCGATCAGCGGCCTGCAGGGCAGCGGGAAATCAACCCTGGCCGCGCAGGTCGTGGAGCGTGCGCAGGCACGTGGCCTGCGCGCTGCGACGCTTTCGGTGGACGATGTCTACCTGACCCGCGGCCAGCGCCAGCGCCTGGCGCGCGACGTGCATCCCCTGCTGGTCACCCGCGGTCCGCCCGGCACGCATGACCTGCCGCTGGCGCACGCGGTGCTTGATGCAGTGATCGCGCGCGCTCCCACCGCATTGCCACGCTTCGACAAACTGGCCGATGAACGGCTGCCCCCCACACAGTGGCAGGCCCTCGATAAACCGCTGGATCTGCTGGTGTTCGAAGGCTGGTTCCTGGGTACCCCGGCGCAGCCGGCCGAGGCACTGCAGGAACCGCTCAACGCGCTGGAACGCGAAGCCGACCCCGACGGTCGCTGGCGGCGCTGGTGCAATCAGGCACTGGCCGATCACTACGCGCCACTGTGGCAGCGCTGTGACCGGCTGTGGTTCCTGCAGCCGCCGGATTTCATGGTGGTGCCGCGCTGGCGCTGGCAGCAGGAACAACACCTGCAGGCCGCCCAGCCCGGACGCAGCGGCATGACCCGCCCGCAGCTGGAGCGCTTCGTCCAGTACTACGAACGGGTCAGCCGGCAGGCACTTCGCACCCTGCCAGCCTTGGCCGACCGGGTGGTCGCGCTGGACGCCGAGCGCTGCATCATCGAGGCCCGCTGAGTTGCGACGGCCCCGGCCCTGAGCCTTCATTCCACCAGGAAGGTGACCTTCAGGCTGACCCGCCACTCGGTGATTTCACCGTTGCCGCTGGTTACCACCTTGGTCTCGTTGATCCAGGCGCCCTGGATGTTCTTCACGCTCTCGGCAACCTTTTTCAGGCCGCTGCGTACCGCATCTTCGACACTGGTCTTGGACGAGGCATTGATTTCGATGACCTTGGCGACCGACATGGTGCTGCTCCGGGTGGCGCGCGGGAGA
>Ga0265797_10009163_pt1 | contig 12969 bp, 15 predicted proteins | sample P2T30metagenome_FD_192433 | JGI IMG/M metagenome (GOLD analysis project Ga0265797, IMG submission 192433) | Plant litter microbial communities from East Loma Ridge, Irvine, California - P2 T30 | ecosystem: Environmental > Terrestrial > Plant litter > Unclassified | place: USA: California... | reverse complement strand
TGGCAAATTGTTGATAAGTAATGTGTTTCCAGCCAGACGAGAGATCGGACGATCTTGGGATTGACATCCATGGACGTTCAGCGAATTTCGTGGCTGTTTCGCTGACAAGCTGGTCCAAGACGAAGCCAGTGGAGTCGCTTAGTGACCGGTTGCCGCAAGATTCGTCCATTTCCAGTGAAGGTTGAGATATCATGGGCGTGCTGTAAAGATTGCCGTTGTGATCAAGCGTCTAGAGAAGCATATTTAAGCCTCGCAGAGAGAAGGCTTAGATCTGGCGGTGCCACATGACATCGCTTTCGATGCACTGTCCTCCGTGTATCACTCCCAATGACTGGACACACGTCATTTCATGAGCTTCATGTTGCGCAAAAGACGATAGTCGTCCGGGTACATCGGACGGCATGAGGCATATTCGCATGAAACGCGGCGAGTAGGGTGGACGGCATTGCGAGGTCCGCGAAGTGCCATCACTGGAATACTCGGTCCGATCAGTTATCACAACGTGCCACGAAGAGCTGAGCTGATAAAGCGCAGAAACCGGTCCCGCAGAGATTCCGCCACGTGAGGGCAGTTCGAGGGCTCCCAAGCTGTGCAAGCATAAAACCGTTTCGGAGGCCTGATTAGCACGAAGGGGCGAGGAGTATGTCATTGAGGATCCGCTGTGCTTGCCGGTTTGCCGGAATTTGATTTGATGGACGGTGTCGTCTTTGCCATCTCGCATCATGCTAGAAACCATCCTGACCCAAGTGCATGAGAAACGAACTGATCGATGATAGAAGAATAATCGTCGTATCGTATCCATCAGTGACAGCTACCAGGTATCTCGTTCAATGTCCAGCTACATGATCCTTCGAACGGATAGACGGCTCCTTCTCGATCCCGGACCGCTACGGCCCGGGATTAGACATGACGAACGTGGTTAGCGTTGTTCATGAGGACCGCCGCGCGGAGCAAAAGAGGACCATGCACTGGCAACTGGCAGTCGGACAGATTCCGAGTGTTCCATTCGCCGAATGGTCTTCTAGTCATGTCACCAGCCTGAGATAGATCGAGATGTTGGCTCGGAAACCTTTGTATCGAGGCGGGCTGTGGAGCAAACTGTTGATTCATAAAAAGTCGTGAAGTAATATAGGCTTCTAATCTATGCTGTATGCAGGTGTATGGTTTCCATCATGCGATCGGTTCGTGAAGGGGGTTTTCAACGATCAGACAGTGTTGCTGTTGTCAGCGCAGCTCCAAGCTGCAGATCCGTCGTCGGAAGCGAAAGTGTTGATCAGCCCGACCACTGAACCATAAGTGCCAGCCACCATCAAGAAAGTGCCGATAGCGATGACGATAATGCACCAGGCTACCATAGCGGTCCAGCGGGCGGAACCCCTGTTGTAGGCGTGCCAGTTATCGTACAGCCACATGATACCTTCCGGTTGGAAGCACAAGAGTGTGCCGAACAGCGCACCAACGAGGGAAACGAGACCACCGAACGCCGGAATGCCGCTGGCAATGCAGTAGGCGATGATAGTTGTGATGGACGTGCAACCGAGCCAGGTGGCCCAATGTGTGACGGTGTTTGCCGTCAGGTGCTTAGATCCACGCAGGATGCGGATGAAAATATACTTGGCGGTGATCTGCGCGCGTTAGTAAGTGCTCCTAGAAACACTCTCCACAAAGATACTTGGCTTACATGGAGATACAGAGTCATGGACATGATCAGTCCAGGAATCGCAAGACCGTAGCAGACTTTCTTCATCAATACTCCGGCGGATCCAAGGGCAGGTGAGGCAACGTAGTCGCCGCAATAGTAGTACACGACGATGCCGATGGTAAGATAGACACTAGTCGCAATACCACGGCAGAGCGCGAGAGCCTTGGGATATTCGCGTGGGTCCGCCATCTCCGAGATGACAGAGAAGTAAGCCGGTACACCACAAAAGGCAAAGATGATCGAAGCAATTGCTGCCATGGCTTCCGCAAATGTAGGCTCTCCGAAGAGCTTCCATGTGGAGACGTAGGGACCTTCTTGGGGTGCCTCTGCGGGACGATCCTGAACGCCAACAGCGACAGTGAGCGAGAACACTACATTGCTTGTCAGCTTGCCTGTGAAGTTGTACAAAACCGGAAGTCGCTTACCTGCTGCTACGATGCTGACCATTCCGACCCAGGCGAGCCAGCTCATTTTGCTCAAGGTCCTGACGGAGGATACCAGAAATCCGATAATGGCTGAGACCGCAACAAACACTGCAGTGCAGGTTCCATGATGCGAGACCGCATTGAGACCAATGGAAACACCCAGTAGACCAGACGCTGCCACAAAGATCCAGAGCAGGCAGAAAGCGACAGAGGCAACTTCTTGCCCTATAGGTCCAAAGATGATTGCGGCGGTGTCTGCAAACCCATAGGCCTCAGGGTGTTTCAGCTTGAAGACACCCACGACGTATGATGACCATGTGGTAATTGCTGAGATGACCAGGAGGACGATGATTCCTGGAATCAATCCAAGCGTGCCAAATGCCTGAGGAATCGACAAGATGCCGATTCCCATTTCCGACTTCATCATGAGAATGGAGGCGCCTAGCCATGTGACGGCGCGGTAGTCTGGTCCGCCTTCCTCGACAGCGCCGAAAACAGCATCCTGGGCTTCGAGGTTCTTGTCATCCTGTACAGCGGCGAACTCGTCGTCGATGTTTTCAGGCTTTTCCGAGTAAGATGTCATGGTGAATGTGTGTGTACTGGAAGCGAGGTGAGAGCACCAATGTCACACGAGGAAGAGACAGCATAGTGACACGATCGAGTACTTCTTGCGCCATGGCCGAGTGGGTAGTCTCGTAATTGGCAACTGATAGCCTCGGGCACTGCATTTTTACCATATCCCGACTGTCCTGCTTGTTAATCCGTGTATGATTGGGTGCAAGATCTGATACCTCTGCGCGAAGTTGAGCCGCTATCGGTTGACCCTTCCTATTACGGTAAAGCCGATCCTGGGCGCCGCCAGCCGAAGTCTTGTCTGAGAATCTTCGAGCTTGGTTTGTGTCAAATTTTGGAGCTGCTGCGCGACATGGCTGATTTTGCATAGGAAAGTCTTCACGAGCCCTCATTCGAGACTCTCCAAAACGGGTTTCCTCCGCATAACCTGAGCCTTCTTACGAGAGAGAAATACTTAGTCCGACCCCTTCTCCGCGCGTGTCCCCAACACTGTGGAGGTCGTGCCTTTGCATTCAAGGAGATGTGTGTCAGAGAAACTGATCCCCAACACAGACTCGGCTCCTCTACGGTCTCAATAGCATCCTTACAAAGCATTCACTATTACTGTTCAACCTCTGGACACCAGAACGCCATCGTGCTCTTTCACATATTCGACGGGAACCCGCGTTGTTGATCGAATCGCGACCAAAGTGTTGAAGACGGTGCTGACGCTCGAAACACGGTCGACGTACAGGAGCCGATGGCCAAGCCCCGAAAAACTTTCCTAGTCATGGTCAACTCCAAGATTCTCCTCAGCTTGGGCACTGTGACGGTGTCTCAAGGCTACCGCCGGGCTTACGGATTGGTAGACTGAGCACGCTTCTCTTGGAGATCGTCAGCTTGTACTGTGTCATCAAGGAGTCAGCCGGAAGGATGATCGCGTAAGTTGCTTGTGGAGCCGACAGGTATGTCGGAAGTCTGGGCTCCTGTCATCAGGATGGTAGTCCTCACACCTGGTTCTGAGCTGAAATCGTGCACAACACGACCAGCAATCATCTGCGGTCAGTGACGCTTTGGTGTAAGTAAGTAGGTCGGAGCAAACGTTGCGGCTAGGAGCAGAAGACCTGAGAGCTGTATGGCAAAGTTTTGCAACTATCAGTGTCGCAGGACAGGTCATGTGCAGGATGCCATAATACTGCAACGGTCAGCAGCACTCTCAGGTCGTTGTTGCTCGAACAAACCAAGGAATGGATCTATATCTCGTGTTTGCAGCAAAGGCTCGTGCGAAGCGATGGATTTATGCCTCACTTGGGCACGAGTGGCCACAAAATGGTTTCATCGCGCTCACTCCGATATGTATTGACCTACACCCTCGGCAGGATCACCAAGTCACCACGCGCGGAATCTGAGTCCGCTGTTCCAAGCATCTACGATCAGGACCAATCCAATACTCGCAGAGCAGCTTCGTGTCTCGGGGACATGAACGTATCAGTGGCTTCACTAGCTTTCCTCGACCTGGGAGTCAATAATGCCAAATCAACCTCGGAAAGAAGATTGCGCACCACGGAAAGTTCCATTCTTATGCGAGACTCGCGTTGAGGCCCGCATTTGATCACATGTCTTTTCTATAGTCTTGTGGTCTTACTGCAGCACTTGACGAATTCCAAGCAGAGCTGAGGGCTTGGTGTAGTACGACGACTTTTAGCCGCCCGGAATTCTGTACCCCTCAATCCTGCAGGTCGTTTCCCACCAGTCAACACACGTCGGTATGCACTAATATCAGCGGGCCAACAGAATCCTTGTCTTGCGACATGCAGTTGTACTGTCGCTCATGCACACGGAGAACAACCCTACAGGGGCAAGATCTTCTTCTAGGCTGGATCCTGACTACGGCAATTCGAGGGCTGGAAGTAGGATGTCAATCGCATTCTATATAGCGCGATGCGTGTCTCGACAGTGAGTCTCTGGCTTACAGCCACCAAACGCGAAGGTAGCAGTAGCTTGAAGTCCGAATATGACGGTCAAGATCATCGAGCTTGATGCACTCGTGGTGGGGGCGGGATTTGGCGGCATATATCAGTTGAAGCGACTCAGAGAGGAAAGCTTCAAGGTCAAGCTGGTCGAAAGTGGTACTGATTATGGAGGAGTGTGGTGAGTGGTGTCTGCATTGAAGGAAAGCATTGTTTTCGAGTGCGAGTAAGAAAAACTGATGAACGCCGCAGGTACTGGAATCGCTACCCAGGCGCCAGAGTCGACAGTCCTGTTCCGCACTACGAGTTTTCCGATCCTGTTCTTTACTCTGACTGGACTTGGTCTCAGCGATTCCCGGGCTCCGCTGAGATCCGTAGATACTTTCGCTATGTTGCCGACAAGTGGGATCTAGACAAAGATACCAACTTCCAGACAACGGTCACCAGCGCCGTCTGGGAAGATGATGCGAGCCGTTGGATGGTCCATACAGACACCAACGTTGTCTACAAGTGCCAATTTTTCTTGCCCAATACCGGCATCGCTGCTAAACGGCACACTCCCGACTGGAAAGGCATCGACGACTTCGAGGGAAAATGGGTCCATCCGTCGTACTGGCCAAAGGAGGAAGCTGAGTTGCGCGGTAAGAAGATCGCTGTCATCGGCACTGGCTCAACCGGTGTTCAGCTTACACAAGAGCTTGCACCGCTAGCCAATGAGTTCGTGCTGTTCCAGCGCACACCTAATCTTGCGTTGCCTATGAAGCAAGTCGCATTTTCGGGGCAAGGCACTGAAATTGTCCCACGCAGTGGCTATGAAGCCTTTTTCAAGGGTCGGAAAGACAGCTTTGGCGGCTTCGATTACAACTTCTCCAACAAAAGCACTTTCCAGGACTCCGCGGAGGAGCGCCACAACATGTACGAAGACCTGTGGAGTCATGGCGACTTTCACTTCTGGCTTGCCACTTACTGCGACATGTTGTTTGACGACAACGCCAATACCGAAGCGTACAACTTTTGGTATGCGCATGCATTTCATAGTAACAATTCCATGTACATGAAGCTAACACGATGCACCACAGGCGCGACAAAGTCCGTGCTCGTCTGCCTAATGAAAGGCTTCAAGGGAAATTCGCACCTACCATCAAGCCACACGCATTCGGTTGCAAGCGGGTTTCACTCGAAAATGGGTTCTACGAGCTTTTTGCGCAGCCTAACGTACACCTTGTGGATATGAAGGAGACGCCGATCGCCGAAATCACTCAAAGGGGTATCAAGACCACCGAGAAGGAGTGGGAGTTCGACTTGGTCGTGTGCGCGACAGGATTCGACGCAGTTACCGGCGGGATCCTGCAAATGAACGTCCAGGGCCGCAATGGAATTCATCTGCGGGACAAATGGTGCAGCGGTGTAAAGACCTTCATTGGCATGTCGGTCGGCGACTTCCCCAACATGTAAGTGGCTGTCTGTTGTGAAGGTACTTTCGGTAAGCTGACAGAATCAAGGTTCTTCACGTATGGCCCCCAGGCACCGACGGCGCTCTGCAATGGGCCATCATGCGCCGAACTACAAGGCGAATGGATTGTGTCGCTGCTCAAGCACATGCGGGCAAGCAATATTCGTACTGTGAACGCGACCACCGCCAGCGAAAAGGCATGGACAGAGAGCATTTGGACAATTGCCGACCAGTCGCTGCTGCCCAAGACCGAATCCTGGTACATGGGAGACAACATCCCCGGTAAGACGCGTGAGCCTCTGATCTACCTTGGTGGTGTCCCCGCGTATTACAAATCCATCCACGAGTGCGCGGTCAACAATTACGAGGGATTTGAGCTCGAGTAGAGCTGGAGATGTGACTGTGTGGCCCTTGCCAGGCGAGACTGAGATGTGCCACAATTGCGCTTACAATAGATTGTGCGTGAACAGAGCAATCTTATCTGATCCTTTTCAACCCGTCGTTCACGAGGGAGAGAATCGTCTCAACCTCGCTGTCGGCGACAGCAGCTTCCAAAATGTGCTCCGCACGATGTTTCGGCTTCCATCCAATCTCTTCGGCATGTCTGGGGGTATATGTCGACCTATGCAAGTGTCAACACTGGGATTCGCAGAGCCAGACATGTGATGGTACTTACACTCCGCCAATCTTACCCACGACTGATGACTTGCCTTCCACGCCAAGCGCAGGCCCCATCTTCTCCAAGATTGTGTCATCGGCGGTTGTTAACTCTGGGCTGTCGATGTCCCCTCTCTTGTATAACGACCTTGCGAGTGTAGCATAGAGATCCTGCCAGGCTACCTGCCCAGGTGAGCAGAGGTAGTAGCCTTGCTTACCATGAGGGATGTCCTCGCCATCCAGCATCTTACGTAGTAGAAAGAAGTAGAACGAGATTGTGTCCTCGAGTGAACAGACAGCCCATTTCTGGAAATTTCTCAATGGTCAGTAAAATTTCACTCTAGAGGGAGTGTACACTTACAGGATTTCCATTCTGGATGTTGTACGCATGGCCAAGGCTTTTGAACGCCATCACAAGGTCGACAGTCTGGATGGAAATCTTGTTACCGAATCCGCTGCCCTTTCCATCTGCGTACGTCAGCATAGTGGATGTCTGCACGAATGTGCACTATTGAAAGTATGTAAGACGACTCACAGACAATGCAAGGCGAGAAGAGATAGACCCTGACGCCGCGCCTCTCGCCTTCGTCAATGATCGCACAGTTAGTCTTGACGGCCTATGAAAAAGTTAATCCTTAGGCTTGTGGGGTGCGATTTATGTTGTCAAGTACACACTGTCGTAAGTTCCTCATTGTACCCCACCTGCTTGCTCTGAATGTTGTAGAGATCAGGGTCGTTGTCGTAGATCGGACGGTCCGTGGGACAGCCTGCCGTGTCCGCAAATTGTTTCGTTCCAGTAGTCTACCAGGAGTCAGTCTGCCAGAACAGCAGTCGCAAAAGCAATTCTTGAAGAGGTCACACGCACATAGAGGAAGTGAACGTCGTTGCCAGTCTTTGCTTTCACCTCCGCCAGGCCTTTGATGAAGTAAAGCTGACTTTCCAGCCAGTACGATCCAATCAGATAGTAAACGATGGTAATGTTGCGTTCAACGAGAGACTTGATGGTGGCGTCCTGATCTTCCATCAAGATGATCAATGGCTCAACATCATATTTGGCCACTTCTCTGGCTTGTTCGTCGTTACGGACAAGTGCAGAGATGGTGCCATGGTTTGTGGGGCCGGAGGCTCTCCACTCGTTCAAGAGTGTGCCGCCGAGATATCCTGAGACGCCCGTCAAGAGAATGTTGGGAGCCATGAAATCGATTTGTAGTGCGTTAATGTATGTAAGTGATGATGAGAAGCAAGATCAACTTCGTCGGGCGACTATCACACGCTTTGTATCGAGCACTCAAATCTGGGTCGATCCAGGGCTTTCTTCCTGGCTGACCAAGCCATATGTGCAGTGACAACATTAGTGACAACATCTGTGACAACATCTGTGACAACATCTGTGACAACAGCCAAGCCTTGTTTTGGGTTTTGCGGAGATCGTGGAAATTGTCTCGCCCAAACTTGGAGCAGTCACAAGTTGATACAATGTGTGAGCTTTAACAAAAGCGGAAGTGAAGGCGCTGCAGTATGACCTGGGAAGTAGCTGCAATCGTCAAAAGATTCATCCTTTATTCGAACGGGATACCATCTCAGAGTCCTGATATCTCATACCTCTCGATGGCGGTAGTCCCACAGCCAAAGCCTTATCGGAGGACTTGATTTGGCGGCTCCTCGTGCTTGCAACTAGAATATGAGAGCTTGACTCGTGGCGTCTCTTTTGGTCTCCTAGATAGTTCCATCATGCGATGCGGTGCGATGTGGTCGCATTTCCGTCCGGCTGTGCTACATGACGGCACAAATTCGTTCGAATCTTCGTGAGTGGACTGGTCCCCAGATACATCATGGGTCGAGCTTCAACATTAAAAAATCGGACTCGGTCTCACAGGCAAAAGCCATGCCGCATTCAATGTGGGCAGCTTCTGCGGTGACAGGAGCAGATGTCGTTGCAGGGTGCGGCACGCAAGCGGTTGCGCAGCATTTGTGGGGGACGGAAACGAAAGCGAGATGCAAACGAGGGCTGAACGGAGATGTGGATGCCCACTTGGAGGCTTAGCTGACATCTGTCATGGCTCAGGTACAACATGATTTTTCCAACGATTTGGAATGCTGCCGTCTTTCAGGATGTTCATGATGCTATATAAACACCGCCGTCTGAGACGCAATGTCGACCACACCACACAATCCATCACCACCGTATCACTACTTGTCATCACACTGCCATGAAGTCCATCACTTGCGCAACATTGTCATTTGCGACTACAGTCCTGGCATTTGTCGAGCCAAAAGACCATGGCTTTCGCGCCTCCGGCCGCTTTGATAGTGAGATCCTTCTAGCCGATTATTCTATTGTCGGATAGGATCCTAACAGCGCGTCACAAACTTAGGTCGATCACCGTGTCCAGGACTCAACGCGTTGGCAAATCATGGCTATCTCCCACGCGACGGAAAGAACATAGACTACGCGATGATCGACGAAGCATCACAAGCGGCTTATAACTTTGCGCCAGGCTTCTATGTTGACGCTGTCAACATGGTTTTCCAATTCGGGATCTCAACCACAAGTCGGCCGAACGAGACATTCAATCTAGTCGACCTTGCGAGACACGACACAATCGAAGCTGACGGTTCCCTCACGCGCAATGATATTTATTTTGGCGATGATGTGCACTTTGACGCTTCAGTCTTTGCTCCGTTAGCCAAAGACCTCGGACTGGACCAGCACCATCGCGCGGACAGATACGTGACAATAGAGACAGCAGCCAAAGCTACGAAGAATCGTTTGGAGCTCGCGAAAAGTATCAATCCGGCTTTCAATGCTTCTGCGCATCAGCATGCAACTGAATACGGCACCACTGCTCTTTATCTCCTGACTGTGTGGGATGAGCAGAAGCAGGCATCGCCGAAGTCCTGGGTCAGCGCTCTGCTCGGTAAGTGCCATCTTTTTCGAATGAGTGGTACATGATCTGTTACTAATCTGTGTCAGCGGAGGATCGGATCCCGTACAAAGAAGGGTACAGCAGAGGACAGTCGGTCAAGACCCTAGAGCAGGTTGGCAATCTGACCCAGGCTGTGAGAGCAGTAGTCGGGTGGAAGCCTTGAGTGATCAGAGTCACGCTTGACATACATCATTGAAGTCAGAAAGCAGTTTGAGACTTGACATTCCTATGGCAATGCAGAAGATTTTGAAGTCCTTCCCGCATAACCATTGCCGTTGATGGGTCACGCTTATTTCGATTCCTTTGTTGGCTCGTTCATGTCCCAGAACATTACATTCCTGGTTTGTTCTCCACTTGCTGCCCTTCTCAAGTACAATAGGCCGTAAAAGCACAACTGACACCTCGCGTCCTTCGCCGAAGATGAGAGTCAGAAGGCTAGCGAAAGAAGTTCCACTAAGTGGTCTGGTGAAGATACACCGTCGTGTGTGATGGAAAGCAGGCGCAAGGAAGCACACTCGAAAATAGCTCGCGAGTCTTCGAATCCATCCATCGGGTCTTTCATGCTTTCGGCCAATCGCAGAAGTCGTTGAGCGCCCGACCACTTCGATCTTTGCCGCCATCCTTGCACTTGTCTTTGCCGCAGTAGGTCACGAAAGGTACATCTTCGTTTCCCCTGCAATAGTACAGGCTCCAATTCTCGCGGTTTGCGGTGGCGCACTGCTCTGACCCCGCCGCGTTGAGCGAGTGATCGAGTTTGGACTTGTAGTTCTTATCTAAGGCACGGCCATGATTAGCAAGCGTCTTGTCAGGCCAGATTTACGCAGACAAGTTAAGTAGACTACCTATCGCCAACAAGTCTTTACCACAGTATTAGGTCCCTTCACGGCAATCCTTCTTCGCCGCGGCCATCGGTGCAGAGATACTGAGGAGCGCGGTCATGGCCACGATCACGGAGGAAATGGAAGGCATCGTGATGCTTGTTGGTTTCGAAGACCGGTATTCGGGAGTCACAAAGTCGTATGAAGCAGGACTGGTGAATGGAAATCTCGGATCTTGATGTGTAGTGTGGAGGCATTTTCGACGTCCTCGACGTGTTCTTTTATAGTACTTGAGGCATCACAAGTCCATATCCGAGTTCATCCAGTGATCGATTGAAGGCTGTCTCATGCCTCAGCTAGCAACCGGTGTATTGCGATGTTACCTCAGGGCGAACGACGACATATCGAGAACAATTTGCAGCCGCCATTGTTTCGCGAAGTATATCTGCCAAGAAGTGGTTCATCCAATGCAGTCACTTATGGGGACGCAAGGACCGAAGTAACCCTCTGACCATCGGGTGGACCTACAAGCCAGTCTCTTCCTGCAGCTGTCGTGATCGGTTTGGTTGACCTAGCTGACCAGATGTCGCCAGCATTGCGAGAGTAGCTCGTGATATAGAGCTGAAAGATCAGCCCAGTGTCAGGATACTGGCTGTCAAGAGGTGGTACAACCAGTCACCGTAACAGCGTCTGGCGTATACAGATTGGACTTTGAGGCGATGTCGAAGTGAGCAAAGTGTAACAATCACGCACCAGGCATGAACCCCGGACACAGTCGATCATCTGATGGTCACCAGATACATACATAAGGTATGAACAGATGCGTTCGACAAAGCTGATCCATCAGGTAAATGCGGTAGAGAGTCAGAAGAAGCCATCGTCGCACCGGATCAAGTCTCTTGCGCCCCTGTACACTGCACCATCGTGGGCTCAACGGCTGGGAAGTCGGGCTTCGTCTCCGCTTAGGAGAATGAGTCCAGCATGGAGACAAATATCATCATGGCCGTTCGTGAAGTCACGTGCATCTCATATCTACTGTCTAGGCTCCATAGGCTGTGATATCGCCCACGTGTTCGTCGAATCGAGAGCTGTAACACCCTAACCCTTATACCTTACACAAATGATCTGATCCTCATGACTCGAGCTTGCTAAAACTGTAGATCTGCGACCGGGATGTTGCTCCTTACAGCGTCACTTTTACCGACTGGCAGGTTTCGGGAGAAGGCCAACTCACTGACTGCTCCTCCTCCTCCTCCTCCTCCTCCTCCTCCTCACAAGAGGTGCCTTGCTACACGAAAAACATCAAATGTTTGCTATTACACGACACGCGCTCGCTCGTGTATCTCTCATGACACACAGCTTTCACCGCCGCTGACGATCGCATGCATGCAGACCCACGCTTGGAACCAACGAGCCAGTAGACGTTGGCTTTTACTCATCAAACCGGATCCCATCGTCGTGATCGTCTGCAAGATGTCGCAAAGTAGGCATTGCGCTGGACGCACCCTGTGGAACTGCGCGGGTAGAAGGCATAATGCCTCGAGCTATGCGTCCCGCCCAATGGCTGAACATATTTCGTTGTCGCTGTCCATTTCATTCGTGCTCATCTAGCATCTGACCATTATACACCACAGTTCCTTGACAAGTCCAACAGCATGGCTATCGTTCAGAAGCTTCTGAAGGTGTTTACTGACCTTTTTGTTATGACATGGGATCTCTGGCTTGCTGCTCTGAATATCCTTCTTCCCAAGCACAAGCCCGGGCACGTCGTCGCCGCAGGCGTACCTGGCCACAATGGAAAATGGCCAGAATACGTCGCTCCTCGGAAAGGCGACTCCAGATCGGCATGTCCGATGCTGAACGCTATGGTAAGACGACCAATCCAGTGGCATCCCTGTCGAACTCTTGCTCTCAAGACATGAGCGCTCACAGACATACAGGCAAACCATGGTATCTTGCCTCACGACGGCCGCAACATCACATTCCGCGATCTCAAGACCACAATCCACCAGACCTTCAACTTCGCTCCCACTTTCTGTTTCTTCGTCCCGAACTTTGCAGCAAATTTCCTTAACCGCTCGTACTGGACAGGCACCTTTGACCTGGAAGAGCTCAGCAAGCACAACGCAATCGAGCACGATGCTAGCCTAACCCGCCGGGACTCGGCGCTCGTCTCAGACCAAGGAAAGCCCGACTTCGATCTTGTCCGCCAGTTGCTGCAAGGCGCGACCGGAGAAGGTCCCAATGGAGAGAAGCTTCTCACGAAGGCTGATCTGAGCAAAGCGTTGAGCAAGAGGAGGAGCGAAGCTAGGGCAGAGAACACACAGTATTCGGAGAGCCTGTTCCACAACATGTTCGGCAGCGCAAATTCGTCGACGATGCTCACGATCTTTGGTGGTCGCGTCGACGATTTGGTGCCTATGCTGGTTGAGGAGCGTTTCGCGGATAATTGGGAGCCAAGGATC
>Ga0265797_10009162_pt1 | contig 12969 bp, 11 predicted proteins | sample P2T30metagenome_FD_192433 | JGI IMG/M metagenome (GOLD analysis project Ga0265797, IMG submission 192433) | Plant litter microbial communities from East Loma Ridge, Irvine, California - P2 T30 | ecosystem: Environmental > Terrestrial > Plant litter > Unclassified | place: USA: California... | reverse complement strand
TAGGGGCTGCCATTTCTTGCCGTTGGCGGAGCGGTCGGAGGCGTCGACTTCGTCGACGGGGCCGGATTGAGGGGGTTTGGGCTGCGCTTTGAAGAGGTCGGGGTTGGTTGGTTTGCGGGAGCTGGTGCGGGGGGGTTGGGCGGGGGCTGTGAGGGAGGGGTGGTTAGTATGAGGTGGTCTTGTGAGGTTGGAGGGAGAGGGTGGGGACTCACGAGCTTCGTCGTCGCGCAGCTCCAGACGGCTGAATTCGGCGTCGTCGAGGACGTGTGGGTCGGAGTCGTAGCGTTGCTGCTCGACGCTGCGGCGCTGCTGTTGGTGTTCTGACGACTTGCGGATGCCGTACATCTGCTCGCTCTGGCTGGGGCCAAAGTTCTGTCTTGCCGGGCGGGCGTTGGAGCTGCTTGAGCCGGAGTATAGGTCGTCATCGTCGTCGTTGTCGTCACCGTCGATGCGCTTCTTGAATGTCGTGATCCAGCTGTTGACCTGCTTCTGAGTCTCGGCAAAGCCACGCTGGATGTTGCGGCCGATCTCAGGCAGGTCGTCGTCGAAGAAGCTGTGCTCGCGGTCCTCCTCTTGGTAGCGCGGGCGCTGCTGGTTGGGGCCCTGGCGCTCGCGCTGGTTGTAGCGGGTCTGTTGGCCACGGCCTTGGTCTGGGCCTTGGTTGTTGTATTGCTCTGCAAGTTGGCGGGCGTACATTTCGTCGGCCTCGAGCTGACTCTGCGGCTGGCGCTGTTGCTGTTGCTGCTGGCGCTGGGCCGGGCGAGGTGGCTGAGGAGGAGCAACTTCTTCGGGCTGGAAATCGGGGTCGGTCATGCCCAGCAGAGCATTGAAAGCTGGCTCGACTTTACCGCCGCTGGCCATAAGCACGGCTCTGACTACTTTGGCGTCAATGGAGGGGAAGGCCTCGATCAGAGTGTGCTCGGCTTGCTGCTGCGGGCTCTGCGGGCGAGGAGGCTTGTTGGGTGGGATCTCATCGTTCACGTCCTGGAAGGACACACGTGGCTTGGGCGAGGGCGACGTCTTGACGGGCTTGGAGGAGGTTGTTGTCTCGTGACCAAGAGGGCTCACTCTGCCGGTCTCTTGCTCGTGGTCGTTGTCCTCAAAGTCCATCTCCTCGCGGGTGGTCATCGACTCCCGCTTATTGTTGTTGATGGGTGAGACGGGCTGTGTTTGTTCGGCCATGCTGGGTGGTATTTGGTGGTGGAGTTCCAAACTAGGACTCCTACAATTGAAATTGTTGGTATTTCGGTAGTGGTGTGGCTTATCAATTGCCAGGTGTTTGGTAAGTTAGTGGCTTGAAAGTCTAGGCCTGGTGTGTTTAATGCTGAAGCTGCCGCCTTGACCATGGCGGGCGCAGTAGAGACCCGTGCGTCATCGCCAAGAAGGGTTCGAAGCTTCAGACGCCTGCCTGTTTCGGAGCTGTCACAGAAATATGAAGTGAAGTCAAGACTTGCCCTTTTGAGAGAAATAATGAGTTGTGCATGAGCTGTGAAGCGCCTCAAACAATAGCGGCTCGCCCTCTTTTTATAGCAGTTGCTGGTATGTGACAGACACTCCCTGCTCAACCACAAACCTGCCAGCAAGACGCATCAACAGTCGCCTGTTTGACTGCTTCGCTACACCGCAATAGTTTTTTGCTCGGCGAGATCACAGTCGACGAAGCAACAAGGCAGCATGGCGGATGCAGACTCTTTTATCCCGGCTCTTCATAAGCCCAGCTCGCTACTGCCAATAGCCAGTCACAAGGATGCTCTTCTCTACACCATCGAAAACAATGCCGTGACTATTGTAGTCGGCCAGACAGGAAGTGGCAAGACCACCCAACTTCCACAATATCTCGAGCGAGCCGGATACTGCAACGACAACAAAGTCATCGCAATCACGCAGGCATGTACATTCGTCAATCAACACTTCGCGGTCTATCAAGTTGACGATGGCTCACAGATTCTGACAGCCCCGACGAGTGGCAGCAACAACAGTCGCAAAGCGAGTGGCTGAGGAAGTGCGATGTGAGATCGGCCAGAAGGTCGGTTACAGTATCAGATTCGAAGATGTCACCTCCGCTGCCACGAAGATCAAATTTTTGACCGATGGATTATTGCTGAGGGAAGCTCTGGTGGACCCGCTACTCTCTCGATACAGTGTCATCATGGTCGACGAAGCACACGAAAGATCGTTGTCTTCCGACGTACTGCTTGGCGTTTTGAAAAAGATTCGCAAGCGACGACCAGAGCTTAGGATCATCGTCAGCTCCGCCACCTTGCAAGCAGAGGATTTTCTCACTTTCTTCGCTGATGAAGAATCGTCCGAAGACGCGCAAAAAAGGGAAGATGGAGCCACTTCGAATGGCCAGATCATTAGCATTGAGGGCCGTGCATTCCCTGTAGACATGCACTACCTCACGGAGCCATGCGAAGAGTACCTCGAACGAGCAGTAAAGACTGTCGTTGATGTTCACACCTCCGAGCCTGAAGGAGACATCCTCGTCTTCCTCACAGGACGCGATGAAATCGAGAAAGCGATCGAGATGGTGGCTGACCGTCTTCCGTCATTACCGAAAGAGGCAGACCGCATACTGCCTCTTCCATTGTACGCTGGTTTGTCCACCGAACAGCAGATGTACGTCTTCGAGCCTGCACCCTCGCAACATCGCAAAGTTGTCTTCGCTACCAACATCGCCGAAGCTAGCGTCACAATCGACGGCATCGTCTACGTCGTCGATAGCGGTTTTGTCAAACTGCGCGCCTACGACCCTACCACTGGCATCGAAACCCTCACACCAACACCCGTTTCGCAAGCATCTGCCACCCAACGCGCAGGCCGTGCAGGCCGCACGAAACCAGGCAAATGCTACCGTCTCTACACCGAGTCTGCCTTCGACAGCCTCTCCCCAGCCACAATCCCAGAGATCCAACGCTCCAACCTGGCGCCCACGATCCTCCAACTCAAAGCCCTAGGCATAGACAACATCGCGCGCTTCGACTTCCTCACACCTCCCCCAGCAGAACTCATCGTCCGCGCCCTCGAACTCCTCTACTCCCTCGGCGCTCTCGACGACTACGCCAAACTAACCAAACCCCTCGGCACCCGCATGGCCGAGCTCGCCCTCGAACCCATGCTCGCCGCCTGCCTCCTCAACTCCGCCCTCCCAGCCTTCGCCTGCCAAAGCGAAATGCTCTCCATCGCCGCCATGACCAGCCTGCAAGGCGCCGTCTGGTTCTCGCACGACAACAAAAAGGCAGAAGAGTCCGCCCGCCGCAAATTCGCCGTTGAGCAAGGCGACCACCTCACGCTCCTCAACGTCTACCAGGCTTTCGTCACGGCCGGCCGCAAAGACCCCAAGTGGTGCCAGCAGCACTACCTCAACTACAAATCCATGACCCGCGCCGTGAGTATCCGCAACCAGCTCAAACGCAGCCTCGAGCGCTTCGGCATCCCCGTCGACGAATCCCTCTCCTCCTCATCCTCAAATCCCATCCTGCGAGCTGGTGGCCGCCCGAAAGAAGAGTCCATCCGCCGGTGTCTGACGAGCGGGTACTTCGCTCACGCGGCTCGCATGGCGCCCGACGGGACGTTTAGGACTGTGGACGGCGGCACGGTGTTGCACGCACACCCGAGCAGTTTGATGTTCAATCGGAAAGCGGACTGGGTAGTTTTCACGGAGGTCATGGAGACGGGGAGTAAGACTTTTGTGAGGGATGTTACGAAGATTGAGAAGGGGTGGTTGGTGGAGTATGGGAGGGAGTTTTATCGCGTTAAGGGGACATGAGGTAAGAGGGGAGGATGGTGAGATACTTTAGGACAGTGGCAAGACTCAAAAATGGCCATTACACAGCTGGCATTCACAAGTTCCTTGGACAAGTCTTCCAAACGCAACCGAATGATGAGTCATGGTGTGAAGATGTAGTGGGTTCGAAGGATTGTTAGTCAGATGTTTTGCAGTTCTGACGAAGAGGCGCCGCTCTCCCAGACCCTGCCACCCTGTAAGTCCACCTTTATCGAATCGTCGTCTGTTTCTCTGACTCTACGTCCGGTACTTAGCTAACTGTCGCTCTGTTTGAACCAGAGCGCGAGTCTCAAACCCCAATTTACACTCTTCGGTCCCCGTTTTCCAATGGTAACGAGCCATCTCTTCGACACACTTCGTCAAAGTCCCATTCCAGCTACATGTACACAGTCATGTACCTCATCGCCCTCACACTGACAACCCTGGCCGTTCACGTTGGCGGCTTCTGCGCCAACGCCTCCCATCCACCAGCATCTCTCGAAGCAGAACCTGTATTCGGCATCGAATTCTCCACGGAGAACATCATGATCTCCGTCGCTCTCCCTGGCCGTAACCACGTCAAAGGCCTAGCTACCGTCAAAGGAAACAAAGGCTACCAAAACCTGATGGAGAGCTACTTCGAACTCTGCTCCTCGACACACTACACCCAAACACCGCCCTGGACCCACCAAGAATACCGCGCGATAATGGCGCGCGAGTACCAAACCCGAACGATTCTCAGACCGGATCTAATGCACTGGTACGACTGGTCCCGATTTCAGGTCTTGGTCGATGTCGACGTCGATGCACCGCAAACGCTGCCAGAGCTTGACGAGCACAGCAATTATACGGACATTGCTATCCTGGCGGATGCTGTTGAAAGCGCCAAGAGAGCGGCTGCTGGCGTTTTGGCCAGCCAGCATAGCCTCGCGATGCCTGATCGACCGCTTGTTTCTGTCGCTGCGCCGAGTTTTATGTGGACGGCGGTTGAACCAGAGACTTGCGCGGGTGGATCTCAATCAAATTGCGCAGAACAATCCGATACCGATTCGTACCCGAATACCTGGCACCATGTATTTGTACTGAAAATGTCAGATGCGGTCCACCGAGCGGGTTTCAGGCGGGAACTCACCACTGACACCACCAACACAAGCATGCAAACCAAAAATTGTCAAAACGGTATCAGTCCAATCGCCCCAGTAGGCCACGCAGCCTTTTGGAATCCCAGCTTCCAGGTCGGAGCAACAACAACCGCTCCCAATAACCAAGCAGCAAACTCTGGGACTGACTATGAAGGACCAGCAGCTCTTGTGATAGAGCTCACCAATTTCACACTCTCAATGTGGGCACAGCAAGAAGGTCCAATTTACTCTCCCTGGTCTACCAAGCCTCAACTAGGCGTAGGCATCAATCAAGACCTGCCGGCTTACATGCGGTACCCGGAAGATCCGGTTTGGAAAGACGTCGTGAACATGCTCAGGCGGCTGCAGCGCAACTTTATCGCATACCCCGACGGCGAGCAGTTGGATGTGTATCTCATTGGCGATGCGTGGGAAGATGAGATGGTGGAAGCTTTCAGGTCATACCTTCACAGCCACGAACATACTGATATCAACGTGGTGTTTCGGGGTGTGTTTGCTGCTAGTGATGGTGCTGCTTGTGTTGCAAGGAAGATGCTTGATGCTTGCGGACTGTAGTGGGTGACTGTCTTTAATTTTGCAGTTTACACAGCTCATGGTACGTACTGAAGTTACTATAGAAGCAGATACAAGATGAGAATCATAAAAAGTGTAGAGTCGACATTGAAGAGCCAGAGTTGAATAACGAGTTTGGTGGCCTATCGCCCGCCTGTATGTATGTGAGATATATTACGAACATTTTGTTCGACGCTTCCATCTACCCAGGAAAGCTTCATCAATTGTTCAGTAACTTCAGTAATTCATGCCTCGTATTGTTCCTGTGCATTCGTATCTTGTCATTCCTCGATTCACATACTATACCGGCTACCTGACGAACCACGCCTATCCGCCAAACCACCCAAACGTTCCATCGCCACGGAGATCGTCCTAAGAGCTCTGCTTCCCTTGAGGTGTCCGCGCCTCCATTCTCGCATCAACGATATCGGCCTCAACGAGGGCTTACTTTTTGATAATCTCTTCGCCGGGCATGTTGTGGAAGTCATTCATGAATTCGTCGTTCAAGTCGGTGGTCAGGTAGTAAGACACGCCTTGTATCGAGATCGCATTGATCTTGTTGCAGACTTTTGGAATAGAAGCCTCACCGCCAGCGCCTTCGACGATAGGGATCTCCTGTTTGACGTCGGACATGGTGCGCTTGCTTCGTTTGGTACGTCTGTTATATGGAGTTTCACGGATATTGTGAACCGTTAAAAATAATGAAGACGGTTTGAAGGAGAGAAGAAAGGGTCCCTTGAATGTTATAGTAATCAATCGTCATCAGCGAGAGCTCCACTCCCAGGACAGCCGAGGCAGCCGCCAGGCAGTTACAAACACGCGTACGAACTCAATGGCGGCCCCGTAGAGCAATAATAAACATCCTGACCGAATTTCTTCCTTCGCAACCACTTTCATACTCATTTGAACGATTCTCACTCCAACCCTCACCACCATGTCAAAACCCGCCCTCCTCTTCGTGATAGCTCGGATATCAGACTCATCGAAGACGACAGACTCCAAATTCAACCAAATGTACAACGAAGAACATCTCCCCGACGTACTAAACTACAAAAAGAAAGTCACCGACCTTGCTCTGCGATACAAAAACACCAACGCCTCCAGCAATCGTCCGTACCTCGCGCTCTACCCAGTCAAAGACGCCGACTTCTTCACAAGCGGCACGCTGGAGGAACTAACCACAGACACTCGCCACAGCCGCACCTACGATGGAGAAGACATAACCAGTTTTGTCTCCTTCGACGCTCGTCCCTATGAGAAAATTCAAACGTACGAAGGGTACGGACACGAAGATGAAAGCGGCTCTCAACGCGGTCAGACCCTCACCTGCGTCTTCATGGAGCCCGCCGAAGGGGAGGAAGTTGACTTTGAAGACTGGTATCGCAAGCAGCACCTCGACATGCTGGCCATGTGCACTGGCTACCGAAGGACGACACGATACAAGCGTATAGATGACGTGTCGCCGCGCTATCTCGCGTTGCACGAATGGGCGTGTGCGCCGTCTGAGTTGCCGACGGAGCAGGTTAAGCAGGTTGCTTCGACGGAGTGGAGCAAGAAGATCCTGGGCGAGGCGAAAGTGTTTGATCGAGATGTTTTCGAGCTGATTCAGGCGCAGGGAGATGCGGCGAGGAAGTTGTAAAGTTATAGAAGCTGAGTGCGGAGCATGGTTGATATGCATTGTACAGCGCCGCAGACTGAGCTGCGAGAGGTGAGATCTTTGGCATGAGATGTAGATGTTCATACAATGCTAATGTTCACAAGACACGAGGAGGAACCTTGTACGCAGGGTTTGGGTCAATTGCTAGCAATTGCACTTCGTTGCTCATCCATGTTATACAAGTGTTCTCGTTAAGTTAACCAAGACCAATGAGCGTTATAGATTCAACGACCATGAGCTCCTACTCAGTCCTCTCCTGACTCTTCTGTGAATTGCTAGGCACAGCTTCCAACTCCTTCTTTACAGGCACACTGCCCTTCTCTCCCTGCGCGACCTGCACCGGGCTAGGTACCAAATTAGGCGGGAGGAGTCCACTGCTCGCAGGAGTGCGCGATAGCATCGAACCAGGCAGAGGCTGCGGCGCAGGGCTTAGGTCGTGTTTCTGGGGAATAGTCTTCGAGCTCTCGGGCCAAGGTCCTGACATTCCGTCCGCAGCAACACCATTCGCCACAGAAGAAGGTGGCGCAGGAGGCGCGGCGCCGCCGTTTGTGGGAGTTTGGAAGTGGGGTGCTGGGTAGGTGTGGCCGTTCGAGGGTGTGGCGTGGACGCGTGGTTGGGGCGGAGGTGAAGATTTGGTAGGCGAGTGGCCTGCGTTGTGAGCAGAGGCTGAGGGCGGAGGGAAGGATGTCATTGGGCTGTGAATCATGGGGGATTGGCGTGGTTGTGGAGTCGGCTGGGTTGGTAGGTGGATTGGCGATGATGGTGCGCGCTTCGCTGGTGACTGGAATCCGTTCATCAAGTGTGACGAGCTGGGCCTGTGAGGCGGCTGCTCGGGCTGCCGGGCAGGTTGTGGAGGCGAGTACCTTTGCAAATTGGGTTGGTTTGCATACAGGTTTGGAGTTTGCCTTGAAGGAGGCGGGGAGCTCAGAGGTAGTGCTCTGCCAGGCTGGGGACTCTGGCTGTATGTGTGTTGTGGTGGGTGTGGCTGGTAGCCGGGGTGGGCGCCGCTGTTCTGGACAGCGTACTGGTGCGCATACTGGTGGTGTTCCTGGTGATGATACTGCGCAGGGTGGCCGTTTCCGTTTGCGGGTGAAGGCGAGCCGGCATGGTTCGACGCAGGCCTGCCAGGCGGTGGCAACGGACTGCCATGCCATTGAGGCTGTGGAGGTCTAGGTTGCGCGTTTTGAATATGAGGTGGGTAGTAGGCTTGGAATTGCGGCATTGCAGCGCCAGGGTGATATGCCGTCTGCTGCGGTTGGAGTTGAACAGGAGCGGTGATGCCGTCAAGCTGTCGCTGCACGTGAGGTGGCAATCCACTGTCTCGTGGGCCGCTTGATGAGGGCGGTCTGCTGTCGCCTCGCTGTGCTTCAGGACTGTCACTCGACCTCTTGTTGAGTTTGAGAGATGGAATCTTCGGCTTCTTTGCGTCTTCTTCCTTTTTCTTGCACGAATGGCAGATGAAGACAAAATCATCGCTCTCGGCCTGCTCTGGAGTAAAGCCATGGCACGCGCTATGCTGCCACACGTTACACTTCTCGCAGGCCATTGAATGGGCTCCATCGTCGAGGTTCTCTCCGTGCATTCCACACTTGGCGCAGTCGAAATACCAGTCGCCTTCGTCTTCCTGATTCTCTTGGAGGTCCTTCTGAAGCTGTTCGCGTTGCGTCTTTAGCTGTCGCTCGGATTGACGCTTTGCGTTCTCTGCATCTGCGTCTGCCGAGGAATCTCGTTCGCCTCCAGCTTCCAAACGCGCAAGTTCCTCTTCGGCAAGGATTCGTTTAGTTTCGCGTTCTTTCAAACGCTGCTCGCGTGTCATACGGCGAGACTCATGGCCCTGGTACTTGTTAGACATGATCTGTAGCCTAGTGTGAGTAAAGCTTACCTCTTCGACCCGGCGGAGTCTCTCCTGTTCCTCGTGTGCCATATCTAGATCGCGCTGCTTCTTCTCTTCCGCCTCGCGAGCCTCACGTTCCTCCTTTTCTCTATCAGCCTTGACCGCTAAACGACTCGATCGCTTGGCGCCCGTCATCTTCTGAAGGTTCTCCAGTTCCCGTTGTTTCTTCAGTTGCTTTTGTCGTATCGCTTCGGCGCGCTTCTCCAGGATAGGCAGAACATCAGCCTCGATGTTTTGTCGTAGTTGCTTCTCATTTGTGTCCCTTGAACGGAAGATAGTTGAAAGAAACTCCTGGTAGTCCTCCAATGTGATGGCAATGCACTCCCATGTGTTACTTGTGAAGCCAAAGTCTCCATGCTCTCTCTCGTCATCTTCGGCGCCGATTGTTGCTACCGTTTCGTCTTGTGCTCCACCCTCCGCATCGACCATCTCTTCATCCTCATCTTCAGGCTCGGACTCAGCCTTGAAGCGTTTCGATGAACGCGTTCCTCTAGGTCTGGGCTTCACAGCCTTCTTACTCTTGGCTTTCGGTTTGGGCTTTGGTGTGGCCACAGGCAAGGGCGGCGGCGGGTTGGCATCAGTGCGACGGTACATGCGGTTGTCGTCCAAGACATAGTATGATCGATCTTCCTTGTCCCAGCCAATTGGATCCATGCGCCATGTCAAGTGGTCATCCTCTTCCGACATGCGCTCGCGTATCCGTGTTTCGTTGAAGAACGTCCATGTGGTCAGTTGTTGCAGGACCCGGATCCTGGTGAAGATGTCGAGGTCGTCGAACTTGATTGGGTCTTCTTCCACGTCGCCGAAGGGATTGCGAAGGGGTGCTTTTGCCAGATATTGTCTCCGGGTATATTCGGGGAAGATTTCGGTTCTGTATAGTGTTAGTTTCCTACGAGTTGGTCGGTAAGCATGGTAAACTCACGTTAGGCCGCGATGCGATGAAACGACCTTGAGCAGGGCAAGGCCAATTTGTGCAAGCTTCTCTGAGGGGTGAGGGAGCAGACATTCATGCTCCAGGTCCTGCATAAATTTCATGTCAGCTTGTTGTACGTCAAACGCCATGTCTTCTGCGCCATTCGAGCCGGATATCTTGATTGCGGTCTCATACCTCAATATCAAAGTCCTCGTCGATCTTGACGACGTTGCCGAAGAGGAAAATGTACTGCATCAGACTGGCAAACTCCCACATATTCCGCAAGTCCTTGAGTGTTTGCGCGGCCTCGGGGGCCATTTCTGGCTCGGTAGGGACATCGAGCTGGGCCTCTGTCGCCGAGCGCTTGAGGCGCGGCATTGTGAGAGCGTGTCGTGCGTGTCGCGAATAATCAAGTGTGGAGGAGGCGGCAGTGAGGTGTACGCGTAATCGTGCGCGTATGATTGAGCGTAAAGAATAGCGTTGGTGAAGTGTGCGGCGACGTGCAAAGAAAGTACGGCGTTTGGGTGGTGGGCTGCGTTTGATCGTGTGAGAGACGCGCCCAACCGCGAGGTCGTTCAAGGTCCTTCATCATTCATTCTAAAAAGGCTTAGGGTTGCGGGCTGTGCCGCGACAGGGTTCGTCTAGCGCGTCGCAGAATCCCGGCAGTCTGGGATCGGAAATGACGACCTTGATGAGACGTTGGAGTCGCCTGCCGCCATCGACATACCGCAAACACAATCTGATATGGCGTCTTGGCTTGTACTGGCAAGAGCTGCATATATTTGCCACCTTCGTCACTCATAGATATACTGCACCAGCAAAATGTCAGACCCACAACAAGAGAGCCATGAGCGTTTGCTCGAAGAATCACAATCGCAATCACCCGACGATGCAAACGAGCAGACGCAGATGCAGATGCAGCACGCCGATGAAGCCACACCGCCACAACTGTCAGAGGCAGCGCACAGGCACCACTGCCGGCGACTCTACATCTCACACGTACTCTCCACGTGGAACTCAAGATTGTTCGAATTTGGCGCATTCCTTTTCCTTGCCAATATCTATCCCGACACCCTATTACCAGCGTCGGTGTATGCATTGGCACGAGCCGCATCTGCGGCCTTGCTCTCTCCCTGGCTCGGATCGTACATCGATGGAGCTGACCGTCTGAAGGCGGTACGACTGTCGATAAGTACGCACGGCTTCCTCGTTCTTCCATTCGGGTATCGCTGATGCAATGAAGTTGGGCAGCGTCTGCCAGTAGTGCTCTCATGTGCTGGGTTCTTCATTCTCCTAACATTTCCCCAATGGGCACATTCGATGCTCGGCAAAACTTTGGTATTGACGATTCTGTCTGTCCTGGCTTGTCTCGAGAAGCTGAGTGCAGTGCTCAACACTGTCTCCGTGGAAAGAGACTGGACTGTAGTTATTGCAGGGAGTGACGAATCGAGACTCGCCACAATGAACGCGCAGATGCGTCGGATAGACCTCTTTTGCAAGCTAGCTGGCCCTTTGGCGATTTCTCTGGTCGATTCCGGTTCTACTCGAGCAGCGATACTTGCTACGGGCGCGATGAGCAGCACTTCTGTGTTCATAGAATACCTCGCCATCGCTCGTGTCTACCACGCCGTGCCGGCTTTGCGAGTGGCCAAGTCGCCTGCTAAGCCCTCTCTGGAACGGCAGCACAGCACCGTCTCCAGCAAAATCCGGAGCAACGCATCTATGCTGCTAAGCTACGTTCGCCACCCTGCATTCCTACCATCATTCGCGCTTGCATTACTCTACTTGACGGTCTTGTCCTTTTCTGGACAATTCATCACATACCTCCTTGCACAAGGTCTGAGCAGCGCCACAGTAGCAATGCTCCGTGGGCTTGCTGCGGTGTTCGAACTGTCAGCCACATGGCTAGGCCCATGGCTCCACACTCGCATAGGTGCAGTCCGCGCCGGGATATGGTTCCTCAATGCCGAACTCATCTTCATCGCCTTGTCGTGTGTGGTTCTTTGGCTCCCAGCAGAGACCGTTCCTGGCCCCGCAACCACATTCGCGCTTGTCGGAGCAGTAATTCTCAGTCGTACTGGCTTGTGGGGCTTTGACCTGAGTGCCCAGTTTATCATCCAAGACGAAGTCGGATCAGATATGCGCGGAACCTTCTCAAGCCTTGAAGCCTCTTTCCAAAACGGGTTTGAGATGCTGGCGTTCCTTTCGACTGTGGTCTTCCCTCGACCAGACCAGTTTAAATTCCCAGCTGCTATTTCCGCTATTGCAGTAGCAGCAGCTGTGGTGCTCTATGCATGCTTCGTTCGAGATCGCCGAGGCCATCTGCTTCATGCTTCCAAATGTATGGACAGACACCAACGCGCAAAGCAGCGTCAGCGGGGCTTCGCAGAGCTCCCATCGGAAGGACCGTAAGATGCGGGAGCTGAATAGAGAGATAATTAACCCAGCTCGAATGTGTAGGTTACATTTATACTGCTAAACTATCTACACCAGATATATAATAAGAAAAAAATAAAAGTAATGCCCCTGCCCATCGCAGCACGGCGGATATCATTGTTTCCCAAAGAACACACTCCAAGAAGAAAAAGAAATACCCACAAATCGAACCAAACCAACCTTCAACCCGCGCCATTAATCATAAAACCTCCGTCTCCACCAACCCACCACCCATCTCGCCCTCCCTATCTCCAAACTCCCCTGTCCAAACTCCTTCTGCTCAAGAAAAATAAAACACTCAACCCACCACCTCTAAACCCTCCCCCCCAAAACCTCCTCAATACCCCCCAACGCAACACCAAACCTAGGCCTAGGCTCCACAACCCCAACAAGCTTCCCATCAAACTCCACCCTCTCCCTCTCAATCTCAATTTCCACACATGACTTTTTCCTCCTAATCACCCTCCTCTCATAATCCCCATCTCGCTTCTCAAAGGTAGGGAACGAAAAGAAGTCCTCCGAGGGGCTGGCTGCAAAGACCGGTGATAGGGCGGCGGTGTCGTTGTTGAAGTTGAAGCCTGCGAAACCGGCGAAGGGGTGCAGTTGGGA
>Ga0265797_10009161_pt1 | contig 12972 bp, 8 predicted proteins | sample P2T30metagenome_FD_192433 | JGI IMG/M metagenome (GOLD analysis project Ga0265797, IMG submission 192433) | Plant litter microbial communities from East Loma Ridge, Irvine, California - P2 T30 | ecosystem: Environmental > Terrestrial > Plant litter > Unclassified | place: USA: California... | reverse complement strand
ACTACGGACTAAAGGCTAACCTTAACGTTAGTCCTATCGATAGGATATAGCTCGAAGAGCTACGTATTAGATATAAAGTACGAAGTTAGGAGTAAGCTAAAGCCTTAGCTTACCTTCTTATTATATTAATTCTAGATACCTAAGGTAGGGTCGTCCCTACGGTAACCCTATTACGTAATCCTAGCTAGACTTCTAAGTATACCCTAGCTTACCTATAATAATAGTCTAACCTTTAATATATATAGCTTACTCTATTTATATCTACTAGCCTATATAGCACTCTAATATAAACCCCTAACTCTAACCCTAGATTTAATATATAGGAATAGAATATAGATAATATAGAATTACTATAAGTAAAGATTAAGAAAGCTACTTCCTTTATCTAAATAATTAAAATTTTATTCTTTTTATTATATAATTAACTAGATTTTAAGTATATCTAGGCTATATTAAATAAAAATTCGTACTAGATTTAAGATATTCTAAGAATAATAGACTAGATTAAATAAACTCTAAGACTAGATTTAAAGTTTTTAAAGAGTTATTAACTAGATTAAATAAAAAGAATAATTAGATTTAAGATCTTAAGAGATAGGTTAATTAGATTAAATAAAAATCCTTATTTTATTTAAGATTTTTAAAGGGATATTAGCTAGATTAAATAAAATTTTATACTAGATTTAAGTTTTATAATAAGAATTACCTAGATTAAATAAAGTATTTAGACTAGATTTAATAATTTAGGAAAAAAGTTAACTAGATTAAAGTTGACTAGATTGCTATAAACCTAGTCTAGAGTGTTCTAAAAATTATCTAGAAGGAGCAAATTTCTAGTCCCTAATATTTGATTCTAGGATACCTTCCCTAGAATAAGTCCTTTTAGTTAGGTCGTAATGCGGGTCGATACGCAGGTCGATACGCAGGTCGTAACGCAGGTCAATACGCAGGTCGACTCGCAGGCCGCGACGCAGGTCGACTCGTAGGTCGCGACGCAGGTTGACTCGTAGGTTGACTCTCAGGTTGCGATATAGGTTAACTCGCAGGTCGCGACTCAGGTGAACTCGCAGGTACGCTCGCGCGTACGAACTGCCCTGGAACGGACCCGAGTCGAAGGGATTTAGCTCTTTTAGCATTTCCATGCGAAGTCATTATATCAGTCTCACCTACACTAGTCATAATTGCAACACACAAACATGCGGCACACGAGAGCTTAGCAGCTAGATACACGTAGTCAGATACTCTAGATTACGCTCCCTCCTCGCCACACACACGCTCCTACCCAACAAGCGCATCAACCCTCTCAGCCACCTCCTTCGGATCCGTGAAAACATGCCAAACACTCCTCTCCACTCCCTCAAAAGCCTTCTCAAACCTCGCATCCCCATTCTTCGTCTCCTCGTCCATACCCGCAATCCCCGTCACCTTCCTCACGAAAACCGCACCAACCCAACCAGGGAACTTCCGCGCGCACTCGCCGTAAGCCTCCGGATCAGACTGCGTGGAATCGCCAATGAGGATGACTTTCTTCTGGGACAGCCACGAGTGAACCTTCTCGATGCGGTCGGACTTGTACTCCTGCGTGCCCTGGCTGAGAGAAGCGATGAGGCCGCCTAGGTTCTGCCAGGATGCGTCGCGGAGGATGAGCGGGCCCGAGGGGAAGTGATCGGTGCGGAAGGAGCGGAGGAATGGGTAGAGGTTGTACGGCGAGGCGGAGAGGTAGAGATATGCTGGGTCCTGGAGCTTGGTCTTGATGTGGGCGTAGAGCTCGGGCATGCCGGGGACTGGAAGCGCTCGCTCGACGCAGAAGGTGTTGTGCAGGATTCCGAGAGGCGAGGTGGTTTGTGTGATTTTGATGGTGTCGTCGATGTCGCTGATGATGGCCCAGCCGGTGGGTTCCACAAAGTGTGTAGTGCTCTCAAGGCCAAAGGGTGGTGGCAAGTGAGCTGCTACAGTCTGAACCTGGTCCTTGGATGGCCTGAAGACAGTCAGCATAGTCAAGCAATGTTTGACCAAGTCTCGAACTCACTGGAAATTGATATCGCGCACTTCAGAGCTATACCCGCTCTGGTTGCTCGGACCAAGCTTAAGAGTCTCCTTGCCATCAACAGTAACCTCAAGAGTCCGGTTCGGCAAGATCTGATCAGCGAAAGGCTGCAAGCGCTTCGCCATGCGTTTCTGCAACTCTTCATCATCAAGGCTAAGGTCCAGCGCATCGGCAACAACAGCTACAGCTTTGGAAACATCCTTGCCCGTGTTCTTGATGAAGTAGCACGCGACAAACTCAGCCCTCCACTGCTCGCCATCTCTGAAAGCGGTATTGTCGAGAATCCAGACATTGTGCAGAGCAGGGTCGACGGGCTTGGGTTTCTCCCATCTATAGAAGTGTGATGTAAGCTTATGTACACCACAAGAACCTCACCATCTTTCCAACTTACGGGAATGTAATAGGAAAGCGATCGAAAAGATCCGGTAGCCACGACCTAAGCTCCTCAGGAACATTAGGCGACCATGGCGAAGAGCGCTCGATGCCTCCAGCGTGAAGCACGTCGACCGCGACACGGCGGCCTTGGGAGACGACTTCTCTGAAGAAGTTCATCATGCAGGGTCAGATATTTTATCAGCGTCTCTAATATTCAGATAATGGTCTTCCGGGAGATATTCGAATATGTAAACACCAAACCCTCGCGTCCGGGGTCGGCGCACTCTTTATGCAGCCCACGAGGCGTGTCGAAGCACGTGGTCACAGTACGTCGGCGGAGCAGCTCGTATGCCACTATGTTCCAGACGGAAGCGCAGCAGGCCACGCCGGAGGATCAACAATTGGTCTTGGTGAAACGAGAAGTATTCAAGCGAATACAAAGCCAAGAGAATATAATGGTATTGCTGCTCAGTGGCTCGGTCAGGAGAGGCGTCTTCTGTGCATACCAAGCCTTTGTTTGTTCGCTGACGTGCGGCGCTGCAGAGGGCGGGTGATCTCCAACTCAACTCGTCCTACCGCACGCCACAGCCGATGACCAGCGGCAGATCGACGGTCTGTCAAGGATCAAGGATATTCGGTACACCAGGTACACATGGCTTGTGTGGATACATCTGTAGATCTATCTTTATGAGCTGTTGCCTGGTGAAATGTAAAATGTAAAATGTAAGCAGATTGATGAATGTCAAATCTAAATATCTAAATCGCCAGTAGGAGACATCAAAAATTCGTTATGTACAAGTCAAGAAATTAAGCATAACTAGCAACACTCCTCTTCTTCTTCTTGTCCTCATCCTTATCCTTGTCACCTCCCCTCAGTCTGCCAGGCAGAGTCATCGCACTTAACATACTCTTCGCCGGCTTGACCGTGACATCGCTCTTCCCAGCCTCGGAAGCAGTGCGTCCCTCCTTACGCTTCTTCTTCTCCTTGTCGTCGTCATGTGACTTGCTGTGTTTCGAGCGACTGTGATGACTCTTCTTGTCATCGCGCTCGCTGCGGTGGCTGTGATGGCTGTGCTCACTGCGAGCTGGGGCGCCAACGGAGCTGATGCTATCTTCGGGTAAGACTGTGCGGGCATCGAGCGCGATATTCTGTTCAGCAAGCTCCCTCTCCTTCTCTTGAGCGAAGATGGCGCCTATGGCATGGTCATTCGACACACTGTGCTTTGTGCGACTGCTGTGATGGCTCTTGCGGTCCCGATCAGAACGGTGGCTGTGGTGGCTGTGTTCACTGCGAGCGGGCTTTGACCCAACGGAGCTGATACTGTCTTCTGGGACCACAGTCTGGGCATCCATGGGAGCGCGCGACTTCTTATCGTCGTGACGGTGGCTGTGCTTCGATCGGCTAGAGTGGTGAGTGCGATGGCTGCGGTGGCTTCGCTCCGAGTGTCGACTGTAGTCGCTTCGTGGAGCCTTCGGCTGAGTCAGATCGATACAACTGATGCTGTCGTCTGGCACGACTGTCTTGGTATCTCCAAGACCATCGTCTTCGAGATCTTCGTAGCCACGTCCAGAAGCAAGAGAGCTGGGTAGAGGCACGCCAGCAGCAGATCCAGAGGCGTGCGAAGGTCTCCTAGACACATGCGATGGGGACGCCGATGCTTGAGAACCACGTCTTGAGGCTGCGACTGAAGGCTGCGCAGATGGGACATGAGACGGTGCCCGCGAGCCTGGAGGCGGCATACGGATTGCCGAAACTTGCGACTGTGCTCGCGTGGCCGACTTTGGTTGCTCAGACGGAGGGTAGTAATATGAAGGAACCGGAGAGTCTGGCAGACGATACTCAGCCGCGGTGGTCCTCGACACCTTGGACTCTGCTTTCGAGGCCGGGGCAGGGATGTGGGCAGCGCTGTCGCGGCGGGAAGCCTTGATGGTACTTGCGTCGGACAGAGTCTCAGGGTCGCGCGAAGCACCAAGTCGAGAAGCGCCGTCGCCATGAGAACTTCCGTGTCGTGATCCTTCGTGCCTCGACCCTTCATGTCGTGAGCCACTGCTGTACGTCGAACCTTCGTACTTGGATCCCTCGTAAGTCGATCCTCCATGTCTCGAGCCCTCGTGTCTCGATCCTTCGTACCTGGACCCTCCAGATCTCGAACCCTCATACCTCGAGCCATCTCGCTTCACGCGTCTGACGGTACTAGCCTGCGATTTGACGTCCTCATCGTCGCGCTCCTCGCGCCTCGAGCTTCGGTGCGAAACTCTCGACTCCGAATCTTCGTCGCGACTACTTCGCACAGATTTGCTCGAAGTCGCAAGCTCTTTCGGGCCTTCAAGGTAAAGCTGATTATGAGCAGATGGCTCATCTGTCAAAGTCGCTGAACGCTTAGGTGGGGCTCTGGAGCCAGCTGCGGTCGACGAAGGAGCAGGATAATACACTGAGGCATCGAAGGTCTGACTGCGGGCGACCTGCGGGCGACGAGCGGTAGTTCTACTTGTTGCGGCTGCGATCTCGCTGTCTGCGTCCAATGCGCGGAGGGCTTGCGGGCGACGGCTAGAGTGCATACTCATTGCCGGTTGAACCTCACTTGGTGCATCGAGAGCGCGACTTGACGTGCGGTGGGACGTGGCTCGACTAACAACTGTTGGAGCCGGAGCCTCGCTCCTGCGATCGATTGTGAGGGCTTCGAGCGCACGACTCTCAGCTGGGTGGCGTGAGGTGTGCCTGGTAAGCACTGTCTTGATTTCGTCGTCATCATTCGCAGGACCGGCTTCGAGCATACGCATTTCTTGCGGGTACTGCGACTTGTGTTTACTCAGGACAGACTGAATCTCGCTGTCCCGATCGTAAGCACGTGCTTCGATGGCGCGAAGTGCTGTAGGTGCCTGGGTCGGGACTTTAGTCGGCGGAGGTCGAGGACCAACGCGCGATTCAGTAACACTGAAGTTGCGATGTTGGCGAGGAGATGGACCAATGGACTCTGTTGTGCTGTAATTTCGGTGAGGTTGAGATGTTCGAGGTGCAGCTGACATCGATCGTTTGGCGGCGGGAGCATAAGCAGGAACTCTGGTGCTTGGGCCTCTACCACGCTCATACGAAGCCATCAACGCCTCGTGGGCAGCCTCTGCGCGTGCGCTGTCTTGTTCAGACTGGTAGAAAGCATAGCCAATGGCACCAACCGCGACAGCACCTATTACACCGCCAAGCACACCCTTCGGGGTGATGCCACTTGAAAGTGCTGAGATGAATCCTTTACTCGCTGGAACTTCCTCAGCAGCAGGCTCTGCCACCGATTCTGCCTTCTCCTCTGGCGCCGCCTCAGAAGGTGCTTTGACAGACGGAGCAGGTTCATCGGCCGTAGGTGCTGCTGACTTGGCTTTAGACGCCACAGATGCGGCGTCTGCCTCACGAGCAATACCATCCTGCCAGGTCAAGACACGGCTTTTCTCCTCGTCGGCATGAGATGGCTCTTCATGACAGGGGCCATTCTCGCGGAAGATGAATTCGATCGTGTTGCCATCCAGGTCCTCCACAGCGGCGTTGAAGCAGCTGCATTCATTGTTGCGATAACTAGGGGCTCCACTCGGTCTGCCTCCAGCTTTTAGGGCGTTGGTGTAGCACTCGCGTACTTGCGTTCGGTCGTCGGCAGCAAAAGCGATGTGTGTTGGTGCGATCCTCGTACTGCATAAGGTTAGTCCCTGCCTGATATATGTCCCTTGCCCTTGTAAATCGGCCTCACCTCCGGGGTCCCTGGGTAATGAAGAAGTCGGCGTCGTCGATCCCGAGGCCGATGGAGTCGCCTTGACAGCCGATGTAGCGGTATCCAAGAGGTTGAAGCGCAGACAGGTAGAATGAGGACGCGGCGGGAATATGAGATACTGTAAGTCCAAGGTGCGAGACGGGCATTGCAACCGCACAAGTAAGTAGCGGAGTATTAGGGGAGCACAAAGGATAAGCTTAAAAAATATTGTGGAGCAAAGATGCGTGAGTGAAGGTGTATCGTGCAGTGGTAAGGGGGTCCCCGGTGGTCGCACGGGAGTGTTGGTAGAAGGTTAACAGAAAGATGTAGAGGGACTTGGGGTGTTGGAAGGATAGCAGTGTAACAGCAGCACATGCTGCTCATGAGGTGTTGGACGTAATCAGAGACATCCGCCTACCGTCCTCTCCACACCGTCCCGACCCATCACCGGAGGACAAGTCGCTGGCGGCGTATGCACGGCAGCCGCGAAGACGCCAAACGGTGAGGCAGGCAGTCGGCACGCTTGCCAGACCGTAAGAGCTTGCGGCGAGGCTCCCAGGTGGCCGTCGAGGTACTTCCACTGTTCCAGTAGGAGTTAGAAGGTCTCTCGAGGGTCTGTCCACGACTGCAGAGCCCCACCGGTGCTGGCCCAGGGGTGCTCGAAGAAGGCGGCCAAGGCCTAGTTGCGTATCGGGCGGTGGAAATACCGCCTACTGGCTGGGTAAGCAGGCATGCCTGGAGACGTCTGATCAGGCGAGCATACACCGCATGCCACGTTGAAGTCTTATGCAGGACTAAGGCAGGAGGGCTGGTGTCAGAGACCGGCACGGCACGAATAATGCGTTTGGCTGTGGATCCCGCCGGAGTGGGCTGGGATGGGTGGAGACCGCCTTGCTGGACTTCGATGGCTTGCTGATGGCGATGTCTGCAGAGGGTCACGTGTGAAGGCGCGCGCCTATATGGTACCTGGCCTATATATGCCTTGCAGGATGAGTATCCTGGAGTACCCCGAGTAGATCGCCATAAGTCGTTGTAAAGTCGCGATAGTCGTAGATAGGAGAAAAGGTGCGCAAGTCGATCTTCACACACACAAAGTCGGTGTCCAAGGGTCGCTCGCTCCAGCCATCCAGACCAAATCCTCACCGACGCCTGGAACCCGAAAAAAGGTCCCACTTCATCCATGCAACAGCGCTAGATAATCCACGGTCAAACAGCAACGTCTTCGCCATGCCACTCCCGAACATCCAGATTGGACTGCCGCAGCTCGCGCAGTCATGTGTGTGTCTTCACAAATAGCAATGCTATGTCGTACTCGTCGCTACCCGATCCCAAGGTCGAAGCTACCAGCTATACCTCCTAGTACATGTATAGCATCGTCACTCTCTGCACCAAGCTCAAGCCCAAAGCATCGCCTGCACGATCGCGTATATCCACTTCCTCACGCGAATCACTTTGTCAGTCGCGATCTACGATCTGTTGGCGCACCGCGCCTAGAGATACCTCCGGAGGATACCTTACTGACGATGGCATGCGTGGTGTCATCGAGAGTGCATCCTTGACACGACACGTTTTGCCACCGCATGCCCTCCTTCATATATACAAGCGCTCACCGCTATGACTAACTTGATAGAACTCCCGTTCAACTCCAGCCTCCTCATTAACAGATCATAGAACACGTTGCGTATCGGAGGAACTTGGAGTAAAAGGACGTGCGCACGTTCACATGCATCAAAGATCAATATTAAACGTGTTTTCTCATTATTTTCTGGTGTTACAATATTTTCGTGGCTGTGCCGAATGTGGCTGGTGGTGTCAACGCAATCTTACGAAATGCGCAGACTGGGCGAGGTCCTCGTGCTAGATCAATACCCGATCAACTAGGCAGATCATACTTGTGCCGCGGGGCAGAGAAAATTTCCAGTGATGCAACCAAAGTTGCTGGCAGTCGCGACGTGCAAAGGCATCAATGAAAGTGCACATCTTTCTCCAACTCTTTCTCTTTTTCTGCGTTTCCTCCGAGAAGAATTCTCCTTCAATCCACCGACCGTGCGTGCAACGTGATTTGGCGTTCGTTGGTCGTGAAGATGGACTTGCTCAGATGACATCCCAGATGTCCTCCGCTGCGTGACAGAACTTGCTGCATGCAACACTGGCACTGAGGGAGAAGTTGCTGATAGAAATCGCGTCGTCCTTGTACTGGTCGGCGAAGCTGTCGTTACCCTTGGCCATGGCTCCAACGAACACGCAAATGCTCTCCTTGGGACCGAGGTCGGCCACGTAGTCACGCACTCTCACCACAGGAGCGTCGAAGGACAGAGTGACCTTGCGGCAGTTGGGCGGAAGGTGGTCGGTGATAGGGTTCTTGATGACCTTGAGCAGCTTCTCCTGCGATGTGGTGGAGCGGATAGAAAGTTTGTGCAGGAGCTGAACCATAAGACCGGCGAAGCGCTTGAAAGTACGCGGGATACGCACGGTAGGCGAAACCTCGATGAGCACGCCCTTGGCGGTGTGGATGTAAATTTGGAGTCTGCCGGCCTTGTTGATGGGCGAATCGAGCAGAGTCAAGAGACACTGGTGGGTGATATCGGGACGCGCATCAGAGATGTCGCGGTTCATCTTGCGCATGACTCCAATATGCTCGTCGCTGTTGAGCAGCGAGTATTTGTCATCCTTCATGCCATTGCGGCCACCGTGTGCGGCCTTGTAGGTCTCGAGACTGGCGTTGGAGAGGACGACAATCAGGCGCTTGGTGTCCTTGTCGTTGGAGGCGATGGGCACATGCTGCTCGGAGACAAGCTGAGGGAGTGTGGGAGGTGGGAGAGACTGTGTCTGGGTGCCTGTGGTCGAGGAAGAAGCGTGGTCAGCCATTGCAAAGACCTTGTTGAAAGGTGACTGCGCGGGTGGAGGAGTGTGGTGCATTTGTTTCGTGCTGGTTGCGCAGCAGAAAAAATAGGAAGTGGTTGGGTGTGGAAGGAAGACTGCGCGGTGAATGCACCTGCCCGCTCTAAGCCATATAGAGGGGCATGTAATGGAGCGCAGCGTGGGAGCAAGCAAGCAAGCAGCACTTACGATAGCGCTTAGAATCACGACCCGACGACGAGGGTCGACGGCCAATATACTCGCCATCCTCGCCGCCGTTCTCTTGCGCAGCGTGTGAAGCAGCAGCCTCAGCGGCATCGACCTCGGCCTGGTCGAGCATGATGGCAGTGGTGCTCTCGGGCTCAGCCATGACGATCTTTTATATGTATGTGCGTTGGAGGTGCGTAGGTAGTTTCGGGTGCGCTGGAGTTGTTGTACTCGTAACAGTTGAGCAAGCAAAGGCAGCAAGGTAATTGTATCTGGCTGGTGTAGTGCGATTTGGTAGAGCTGTATCAAACAGGTGGTGTGAGGGAAATAGAAAAGAGCAGTCTTTGCGGCCAGTGCAAAGTTCTTCGCTCTGCACGCGGACACCAGTCAGGCTTTCCACCTCCAGCCGAATCCTCCACCAGCTCGAGCTCAAATTGAGTTTGTCCGACTCGGCTACATTTTTGAACCCGCTATGTGACCGATGGACCCCTCCTGTATGGTTGAAGAAACCCCCAACCTCATCTATTAAACACTTTATCTCTCCACAGTGAGACTCGGCGACTTGTAACCGAGCGCTTACTCGGCCACCGAGAAGAGAGTGGTCTCGAGTCTAGTTCCTGCTGCCTGAATGCATGGTGTTACCTCGGTCTATTTGATCTCGTATCAGATCCTCTGGCGACTCTGGGTAAATAACATGGCGTCGGTCGAGATCGTGCCAAGTTGCCGCTGGCTTGCATACGGACTGTTCACGGTTAGAGATGGACAGGTCCAGGTTTGATCTTCTCGCTACGCATACCTTCTTGTCAGTACGTAGTGATAGCATAGGGCCACCACATGTCCTTCTCCACTGGAACACAATATATGTATTCCTTTCATCAACAGATCATGGCTCTCAAAGATCCACTTAGATGATCGTAAAGTAATGGCGAAGCAGGTAATCAAAATTGTACATATGTAGACAACTTGATCATAACATCAACCACCCGTAAACACAGACTGGCTACAAACCGGATGTATCCTCCATATGCAGCAAGACACGCAGTAACAGAGTACGTCTGAAGACTTGCTACATCCTAAAACATCCCAGATCATACTTCAGCCACCCGAGCAAGGAACAAATTAGGGCGGCCATGGAACATTCTAAACATCTTGAGAAGTTGTATGATCAGAACTTCAATTAGCAATCTCGGCAAGTTGCAAGGTGATTACGAACGTGCCAGCGAGCTCCAAGGATAGCAGTGTGCTGACGTGGTATATCGAGCAATGACTCTAGCGATGTCGCCCGCAGATACCCACTGCGAGGCGAAGAATGATCTCAATCAGCAATGGACAACATTGACGGACCACGCATACATTAACCAACACTCTATCCAATCGCCGAGCAGCGCGTCATCGGGTGGACCTGCCTAAGGCTATGCAATATCAGCTTTCGACTATACCTGCCACGACGATAGGAGGTACCTGAGGAGGACCACGAAAGTGACAACGCGTGCGCTGGAGTTTTGCATCATATCGATTCTAATCTAGTCGTATTTGTACACACTGCGCAGGAAAGGATGGCGCTATGTTATCTCCGCCCAAGTATCAGTCAGGCTAAAGGCCTCGCACCCAAACCACCGGCCGGCTCTTCAAGCCGCCAGCACACCCAGCGTCGACTTCGCATTCAGCACGCCAGCGTGTTGCAGGTCGCAGCAGAAGGTCATGCAGATGCGAATCGTATTCAAGCGAGTGATGCCTAACGCTATCGCAGGCACTTCGGCTCTGACATCCGTGGCCGTTGGGTATCTTAAAGGAGTTTTGCTTCCATGGTGAGAGATTCGTCATGAAAAAATGCGTTGTAGGCGCCAAAGCCGCTGGAGCTCGTCCATAGCTTCGATGCCATGGAGTGGTGACTGATATCTGCGAGTTCGATGAGGTCTGTCGGTCGCTAGTCGGACGCTTGCTGATGGGTCGCTTGTGTGATGGGAGTGTGCTTGCGAATATGCCTTTTCGTACGCTACTCTCTTTATCCTGGTGGGAAGCATAGAAGGCGGTCTTCGATTCCGGGTATTATTACTGCCGCTATACGGCCTGTTTTCCTCACTTCTGGTTCTGGTACATCTCCGCTTCTTCATTCGGTTTTATAGCATCGCTCCGCACCCTCACTATCGTTTCCGTCTTGACCCCACCCAGCTCGAACAAATTCTCCTGGCTGTCGTGCGGGCTGCCGATCTCCGTAGTCGAGTTCCAGCGCTGTCTTCTCTTGCTTTTGATCGTGCTGTTGCTGGCTTCTATGGTCGTCACGTTTCCGAAAGTGTCGTCTGGTCGCAGACGGAAAGTGTCGATGGCGCGGTTCTTGTCGGAATCCGGTCCGAAGAGAAGAGCACGGCGAGTGATGCTGTAGAGGAGGACGTCCAGCCAGCCGTTGGAAGTGATCATGGCGCCGGCTATACATAGCTGGGTGAACGTTACTTCTCGGCCGGCCATGGACATGAGACGCGCGATCACGAGTGGTAGCGTACAGATCACGTAGATGATCGGGTAGGCGACGATGAGTTTCGCCGCATTGTTGGCGCGGTTCTTGGATTCAGCGTCGTAGAAGGATGTAGCCACGCGCTGGCGGATGATCGTGAAAATGAGTGCGTAGATCACGACGGTAGCGAACTCGGCGATCAGGATCCAGAAGTAGTGTAGCCAGAGACGCTCGGAGGAGTACTTCTGGTTAAGCCAGCACCAGGCGCCGGCTCGTACGTACACATCGGCGGGATGCAGTACGACGCCAATGATCGCGAGCAAGTAATTGAAGATCCAGAGGGATCCGATCGCGGTCAAAAATGCACGGTGGCCGAGGCGGTAGTCGTGTACGATATCAGCGTAACTGTGTATCGCAATTGCGAGTGTGAAGAGACCACTTGATAAATCACCCGTCGAGACGAACCAGCCCTGAGCCCAGCAAGACGAAGTGCCAACATCAATGGCGTCCCTGTGCAGCCATTCCACGTTCAGCATGAAAGCAATGCTCTGCTTCACGTCGGCCAAGATCAGGTTGAAAATGAGGATAACGAATTGGTTTGTCCGGGTCTTTTCTGTGCCCCTGATTAATCGGTAGGCCAACCGGAACAGCAGCGTCGTCGACAGAAAGAAGGACAGAAATCCGAAAGCCGAGACGGCTGTGAGGCCACGCGTGAGCTCATCTGGGAGTGGTGACAGCGTTTCTGAGCTGAGTGTCGGCATCCTTGTGGTGTGAATGTGTGAGCCGAAGCAGGACAAGGAAGCAAGGATCCGAGAGATGTAAAGCAGGGCAGGCGCATCTCAACCTCGCAGCAACCACGATGCCGGAATGGCGCAAACTGCTTTGCCGCCGCATTATAACGCCTATACCTATAGCGGATGATCATCCCCTGTAACCCAATGACTGAGAGTTCTCGATTGCGAGTGCGCGCCTGAACGTGATGCTTTTCCGGAATATGCCAGGCAGCATTGGGCGATCATATAATTCGAACATAGGGCAAAGCAGATCGCTTGGACAGCCCTCTCCAGTAGAGTTTGGTTACCATCTTTTTGCCTGTTCCCACACGCATACGGCGTCGCCGGTGGCTGCCTCTCGCGACACCGGTTCATCTTCGCGTGGCGTCTAGCAGAACGGCTCGAGAACAGTAACCGAAAGCATGCATTGCCAAGCCATTTTGACAGGTCGAGGCCCCTGAAACCTACCCCAGTACTCCAACCCTGGGCCCATCAATGTCGATCAGAACAAGTCCATTAAAGGCA
>Ga0265797_10009160_pt1 | contig 12972 bp, 15 predicted proteins | sample P2T30metagenome_FD_192433 | JGI IMG/M metagenome (GOLD analysis project Ga0265797, IMG submission 192433) | Plant litter microbial communities from East Loma Ridge, Irvine, California - P2 T30 | ecosystem: Environmental > Terrestrial > Plant litter > Unclassified | place: USA: California... | reverse complement strand
TATTCGTCTCGTTGCCTCTCTGCCGAATCGTACCGGCCCACCTTCCGCCGTCCTTGACAGTTATAGCACCAACGGGATTGGGTCCCGAAGAGGAGTGTATATCGTACAGCCACACTTCGAAGCGGGGCTTATTGGGGTCCGCTGAAAAGCAAGTCTCCTCGATTTCCGGTCTCGCCTCTGGGTTCATGTTTGATGATGGTCTTTATTGGCCTGCTGGAAGAACCTGTTATCAGTCAAAGAAGAAGCGAGCATGAAACCAAGACACGCACTGTACTGTACCGTGTTGCCTCGACAGAATGGACTTCGAAGGATGATTTGTAGTGAGAAGACGGTCGTGGTGGCCAGCATCCTGAAGAGTATTAATGGCTATCAGCAGCAACAAAGGATCTTCTTTCCTTTCAAATCCCGGTGAAAGACGATGACTTGACGCCTATCCCTGCCGTACCTGGCTTATGGACCTTTCATGACCTTTCATCATCCGGGGACTCGCCCCTCAGCGCCAATGTCATGAAACCTCCGACAGTAACTCCTTTGATTTCTTGTCAGTCCTGCTCCAGCAGCCGAGACCCCTGCCGCTCCACTTCACCGAAGCGTCAAAGGTGAATTAGCAGATAGAGCCATCATGATCCGGTATCCTTTCACCCAACCCAAGTATGGCCAGCCATTTACATGAGAAATTATAAGAGTATCCTAATCCGCAATATCCAAACAAGCCCAAAAGAAGGACAAAGAGCACAAGCCTAAGAAGACTTGATCAAGTAATCTATTATCAGCATCGCATCATACGTATCGCAAGGAGGAGGAGAAACTCAAGAGGACATACTGAAATTAGGCCTATCCGCGCCTCCTTGGAAGGTGAACGGCGGGTTCAACCTAGTCGTTACCTGTCCGTTCCTCTTGATTTCCACACTGATCCCCTGTCCTGCAGTCATAGGTTGTGAGAAACGGTTGATCCCCGCTACGCCTGCTTTGGTCACACATGCGCCTGAACAGAGGGTCACGGTCGCATCGGCAGTCAAGTGGACTTGAGCGTAGAAGCTGTCTTGGGTCTATGACATTAGCAGAGCTTGGTAAGGAATGGGGAAATCACTCACAAAGTCGCGACCAGCTGGAGGACCGTAACCTCCCGAAGCACCGTATCGGGCATGAGGCCGAGCCATAACCCATACTTGATCTTTGGTGATAGCGGGCCATCGACCAGTCTTCCATGCCGTCGAGTAGAAATTGACCAGTGAGAGGATATCTTCGTGTGGGACTGAGGTTCAGCGGGGTTCACGAGATCAATGGGAAGATTTACATTTATCATTGACATAGTATCGGACGTCCGAGGGCATATCTCCCCCGATGGGGCCGATGTATGAAGATTCTCCATAATCGTTCCAGCTCTGCTCGTCAGCGTAATCGGTACAGCCACGATGAGCCACTCACGACAAGCTCGACTTGATCAACCTTGTCGCGGATCGAAATCATCTGCTCGAACTTTTGTGCCAGTAGCCAATTATCTCCTCGCCAGATAAAGTTCTAACATCAGCTACCATCGACCAAAGTGACCAGAACGTACCTTGTAGCTCATATGCGAAGCAAAGAGAGGCGAAATGGTAGGCACATATTTCTTTCCGGTCTGCGATAATAGTCCAATAAAGTAATTTTCCCTATCCAGATTGATATCATTTCCTCCCTCCGGCCATGCTGATCCCCAATTAACTTCAGCCTGAATGTTGAATGCACCCAGACCCCTTGGATCACTGGTATAAGCCGGCATGTAATAAATGTTGCCTGCATTGGCGCCGAAAACGGTGGCCCAGCCATTATTACTCGATCCCTGACCGAAAGAACAGTCTTGACCCATGAAAGTCGTTACTGCCGATTTACCATTGACTTTGGCTGCGGCGGGGTGGTAGAGGTAGTCTTTTAGGTATTGCTGGAAAAGACCAATACGGGACGTATCACCGCAATTGAATTCGGCAATATCAAAACTTAGCATCATCTACTTATAAGCTGTATCTCGGGGGTGTAAGCTGGAAGCTGGACACACTTTGAAGTTGGTACCGCTGGCTGCGGCGGCATTATAGGCATCTCTGATCCTATCCGGCTGCCAGGAATCAGGTCCCATGTTCAATGCGAAACCGTCGATACCGCTGGCAGATGCGAGCCTGATGTCGCTCATCCATGTATCGTAAGTGTATGGGTAGGCGTTTCCGACGATAAAGTGTGCCCAGACATACTTGGTGCCGCTACCAGGGATGTTGATAGTAGGCGTATAAGAACCGCCAGGAGCATTGGTAGGAACAGGGACGGCGGTTGAGGTAGAAGTCGAAGTGGAGGAAGTCGTGGAGACGGTACTGAAGGCGGTGGTCAGGGCACTTCCGGTCAAAGAAGAATAGAACGAAATCTTCCAATCCCCACCACATCTGCCCTTTGTCCCATCTCCACCACAAGGAGTCTGACATTCCGATTCAGCAACTTTCTTGCCCTGACCGTTTAGCAGACTGTTTCCACACCAGCATTCGACTCCAACTTGAACACCACCGATGGTAAAGCCTTTACTTGCGCAGTAGAAGAGGCACTTGTTGACGGTGAGGCCTTGGTCGAGGTAATTGGCACCATTCAGTGCTCGTTGGGCGGAATCGGTACCGCACTGAACGTATGTCCAGCCAGTCGGAGCTGATGTTGAAGCTGGAGTCGTAGCCACGGCTGAGGCCGTGGTGGTGGTCATCGTGACGGCGGTGGTGGTAGACGCAGCGCCTGACTGATACATGTTCATAGCCCAGGCTCCACTAGACTCGTTAGCAATGTACAATTGTCCTCTCGTGTTATCACTTACCCACAGCCAGTAGCGTCTCCTCCCGGGCATGGCTTGTTACACTTGATCTCGTCAATCTTGGTCGGAGCGTTCGCGACATTCGCACAGTAACACTGGTTCCCACTGCTTATCAGCAAGTTCTTACCAAGCTGTCTGGAGAAAGCTCACGACTCTACACCAGCGATAGAGAATCCTCGACTCTTGCAGGTGTCCAAGCACATCTTGATGGTCATTTTCGAGTTGATGAACGAGTAGGCGGCCAGTACTCGATTCGCGGAATCTGAGTAACACCCTTTGAGAGTGTATCCACTGATCTCTACCGCGGCAGTCGGGGGCGGGGTCCAAGTGTAGATGTGCATTCTCCACGATCCACCGCATTTATCTGTAGTTGTCGTTTTGCAGGCGTAGTTGCATTGGCGCGAAGGGGCAGACGCGAGATTGGAAGGGAGAGAGTTCCCACACTGTCTCGTCAATGGCTAACGCGTTGGGACGCGTCTAGACTTACAAAGCACTGGTTACCAGCTTCCACACCACCGTATGAGAAGCCCTTGGTCCGACAAGTGTTCAAACAACTCTCTAGGCCGTTGGTGGTGCTACTACCACTGTAACCGTTTAGGATACGCGTTTCGCTGTCCACATAGCATCCACCACCATCATTCCCGCTCTTGACATACAAAGACCAGCCAGAAGGTGCGGCTCGCGTCACCAGTGAGCGCGTTTCGGGAGCAGCTTTAGCAAGTACTCGGACGCGGTTTCGTGATCGTCTTTCGGTGGTCGAGCCGGACGCGAAGACGGTATGTATAAAGAGAAGGAGGGTGAGGATCCGCAAAGATCGGAAAGAGGTGATCATGCTTGCTGTAAAAGAGCGTGATGTTTTGGAAAGAGTGTTTTTGCTGAGGTACTATACCGCCTAGCCTGAGACCTATGTACGAAAGCGAGCGAAAGGATTGACAAGGTAGGGAGTGGGTAAGAATGAGCAAAGGTGATGATAAACAGAAAGAAAAGGATGTCATGTGGTAGCTTAGTGCTTTTACCCAGATCCGTGTGAATAATGATGCCCTCCCGGTGGGACGGGCAGATAGCCTTGGAATAGGTTAAATTGAAGTTTATTTCATGGTGTATCAATGCGTTTGTTTGTGTACCTTATTCGGTACCGAACGTATGGTCCCTTTGAAACCGATTGACTGGACCTGCCAAGGGCGATCTCCCCTTGCTTATCAGTAGTACGTTACATTTAGGTGTTGTGGCTGAAAGGCTGAGTGTGAAAAGGGGTAGACTAGAAGGATGGCGATCTAGAACACATCACCTCCAATTGTACGACGCTTCTCGGCCCTCGGCCTTTTCTGTGCCTGGGCGGAGGGTGAGTAAGGCATGCGCGTTTGGTAGAACAGGTAGGCGCATGTATTTCGGGATCTAGAAGTAACCGGCTTTCGGGCTCGTGGGCAATCACGACCTTGATTATCAGAACAAAGAAGCACAACTCAACCCCTAACGAAGATCTACGAACACGCCACAACACACATATCAAGCCAACGCACACTCTCAGATCTCACGCCTATTTCCATCACATTCCTTCCATTATGGTCATCGCCACCGAGCTCACGAGAGCGCTAGATATCAAAGTGAGTGACTAACCTCGGCACCGCTGACATCCAGCATCCAGTCGTACAAGGAGGTACGCAGAAATCTGTCATCAGCACGGACAAGCTGATTTCAAGGAATGCAATGGGTGGGGACACCGCCCCTCGCTGCTGCTGTAGCTTTAGCAGGGGGACTGGGGATGTTGACTGCTTTAACGCAACCCAGCCCAGAGGCTTTGAGGGAAGCTATTAGAGAAACTAGACATATCATGAATGGGGGAGAGGGGAAGTTTGTGAGCGACTCACCTGGCAAGCGGGATAGCAAACTTACATCAGGGCGTCAACATCACTTTGTTACCTTCAATCAGCCCTCCCGACTAGTACGTCCCAGCTTGAGTTCAAGATCCCAGCTCACCGATAGTGCAGGTTATGCCAAAGCAGCAATGGACGAGGGCGTCACAATATTCGAGACCGCAGGGAACAATCGTATGTCCTCCCACCAACAGAACTGACGATCAGCTGGACCAGTGATCAAGCTTATCCAGACTTATAAAGCCCCCTCAGCAGCCGAGACTGGACCAGTCAAAAGATACATTATCCATAAATGCGTGACGATCCGACACGCCAAGTCGGCCGAGAAGATGAAGGTGGACTGTTTGAGTATAGATGGGTTTGAATGTGAGTTGCTTGAAGTAGACAAATGCTGATTGACAGGTGCGGGTCATCCTGGCGAAGAGGATATCGGTGGATTGGTACTGGCAAGTCGTCGAGCGCAAGCTAGTGACGTGACTGACCATCAGCTGGCGAGAGCAGCAAAGGAGTTGAAGATCCCATATATCGCCTCAGGCGGTTTCGCCGATGGGAGAGGACTAGTAGCGGCATTATCTCTAGGAGCAGCTGTAAGCTATTCCAGGAACATCGATCCAAGCAGGTACTGATGATCAGGGTATCAATATGGGTAGGCCAGTCTACAGAGTAAGACTCACGTGACTGACCTCGTAGGCACCAGATTCATGTGTACGGTCGAGTCCCCAATCCACCAGAACATCAAGCAAAAGATAGTCGAATCCACCGAACAAGACACAATCCACATGTTTCGGTATGTCACCCTCATCAACTCTCTCCTCTCCACTACCCAAGGTGTTCCGAACTGACGAAAAGAACCCTAAAGAATACAGCTAGAGTATACAAGAACGCAGTCTCAGCCGAGGTAGTCCGCTTAGAACGTAGGCCGGGCGGAGCGAAATTCGAGGAACTTCGTGAACTCGTCGCCGGAGCTAGGGGCAGGAAAGTATATGAAGATGGAGATCCAGAAGCTGGTGTCTGGTCGTATGTCTCTCCATAGTCATCCAATCGAGGCTGATTGTCAGGGCCGGTATATCGATCGGATTGATCGACGACATTCCTACTTGTCAAGATCTGGTAGCTAGGATAGTCAGTGAGGCCGAGACCGAGATCAACAGGATGAGCGGATTGATGAGCGTTGCAGGGGCGGATGAAGCTTGGGAGCGAAGTCAAAGGACAAGGGAGGCCAAGTTGTAGTTGGTTACGATGTAGAACCAGGTGTTTAGCTTGTCAAGATCATGTTGTATTAAGTAGCGCATGAACATAGTCACATTGAACCTTGGAGCTAAGGTACGATATGCATGAATATGAAGAATATGAAGGGTATGACGATAAGTTACAAGAGATGATTTGGTGGATAGATGTAAAGGAATGTAATGATGGTATCATGGGGAGGATGGAAAAAGAACGTAATTTTATTTCAAGGAATTCTAGATCTATGAGAAAGCGGAAAACGGGAGCGGTATCAAACCGATGAAGACGTGAAGCGAGGCGGAAACCGAGAAAATGATTGGCGATAACAAGTGGAGTGTGTCGGTGATGATGGAGTGTAGTATAGTATACATCGTAAGGTCGTGAATCGAAATCGAGCCGAGGCGAGGCGAAGAACGGAAGCTAGTCGATGGAAGGAGTCGAAGCCCTCGAAACATCCTCCTCGTACTCTCCATAGTGTGAATGGACAGAGTTCAATCGCGGAAGTTCGGGCATCGGAGTGATACTAGCACCAGGTGCCGAAGGGGGCGGGAGTGGGATGTTCGGATCCGGATCAGGTGGCTTTAGGTGATGTTCTTTTTCACCGTGAGGTCCTAATGCTCTTCCACAAGAACACTTTCCATATCCTTCATCTGCACATTCCCCATCTTCATCTCCATCTTCATATTCGCTCTCCTCGTTAATCTTCCCTTTACCCTCTGCGACATTCTTGGCTTTGTTCTTGATGTTTTCTTTACGTTTCAATTCTTGCCTTCGTTTCCTTATCGCTGCTTTTCGACGCGATTCGGATCCGTAGAAAAGATCATATTCGCAGAAACAACAAATGTAGTCGTCTTCACTTGGTCGTACTCGTGCAGAACCAGGTCGAGCGGCTAGGAAAGCCATAGGTGGTGGAAATAAGAGGGAGGCGTGGTGGGGGTACGGTTCGGTAGGGTCACCTGTTGAAGATATGATTCGAGATGGTCGGTCTGAATGTAAGCTACTACCGCAGGAGAGCTTTCGCTAGCTTACAATTATCGACATGATGTGGATTACTCTGATTAGCCAAGACACTCCTCTTCTTCTTCTTCGTCTTCTTCTTCCCTCCGACCCCACTACCCGCTTCCGAGTCTTTCGACCCACTTGCAGTCCTCTCCAACTCTCCTCCATCTTTACTATTCTGATCAACCGAGCCAGGAGTCTGTTCAATTGATCCATCAGCTGGAGGCTGGGAATTGCTGGCATTGATTCGCCGTTTCGCCTTTGTCGGTTGATGACCTTGAGCAGACTTCGATTTTGGCTCTGGTTCGGGTGTAGCCTGCGATTTTGGCTTGACCGTTAGTAGAATATGCCTCAATTCTGTTGCTAATCTTTGTAAAGCTGCTCGAGCTTTCGCCCCTTCCCTTGCGTGTATACCGGCTACTCGTCAGCTCAAGTTCAGGATGGATACTAAGCAGCTCACATTTGGACGGGACTTCTAGCTCGAAACTACCTTCTGGCGCCCATCCACCCCTCATAATCTCTTTCCTCCCTTCCCTGATCTTTCTCCTCTTTGCAAACTTGGTTCTCCAGACTCCCAGCCGCCTCTTGACAGCCTGATCATCGTACCCGTTCCTCCATTCTGGTTTATCAGGTGGCCATTCTCCAACTCCAACATCTTCCAGAGCAGGTAAAAGTTTTTCAAACGATTCAACTTCTGGTAATTTCGTTACCAAGCTTTTCGTGTGCGCTGCACCTGGTTTTTCATCTTTCCAGTAATTCTTGATTGCGGAAGTAGCATCCAAGAATAGAGTAATGAGTGCCGCTTTCCTTCTTAGGAATTGTAGTCGTCTGAAATCGCATGATTGGGTTGAAATAGATCGTAATCGTCTATTTGATCTGATTTGACGTTGAAGTGCCAATGTCGCTGATTCGGCAGCATCGATAGGATCAATCCCATCGTCATCACCACCATCTCCATCGTCCCGATCACGACCATCATCGTCTTCATCTCGATCGTCATCATCGTGTCCAGGTAAAATAGGTGGTAAATCAGCATGTCGATCCGTACCATCTACCACATCCCCATCGTAAACTGCAAATCCCTCATGTCTTCCAGGCCCACTACTCATCTGGAAAGCAGGGGTCTTTCGTTTCTTTCTACCAGCATGAATAGCAGTCTCGTATTCATCATGATTGCCCTCGGAAGTGGCGTCAAACGCGTCGTCACCTTCACCATGGCTTGTACCGGCCGGTCGTGAAGATTGATTAGATACGTATAGTGGAGAGCGAAACAGTGGAGCGGGGATGGATTGTGTATTTGCATGTGGTCCATTGGTGACGGATGCTGTATATGTCCTCGTTCGAGTACGCGTGGCGTTGGCAGTGAGAGGGCGATTCGGATCAGGTTCATCCGACATCTTTGACCTTCGCCCTGCGATCGGCCGCTGGTCAGGTGGAATGACACCATCCGGCCCAATCAAGACCTGGGCGAACCCATCGCTCAGGTCGAAAGGAGGGGGAGGATGCTGTGAATCCGTCATCTGCTGTCAGCTCCTGGACACATTGTTTCGGCGGGCTATGTGCTCACCTCTCTCATTGAGCGGACATTGCAGGAGGAGGAAGAATGCTCGTTATGCTTGAATGATAGGTATGCGATATGCTGATAATAGGTATAGAGATGGGTGAATGAAACGCAAGAGAAGCGAAGGTGACAGATGGCTAATGATCCAAGCTGCTCGGGAAATTGAAGGTGGCACTTCAGCCAATCTATACCATTCCGGAACAACGCTTGCAACGCAATGTATACAGCAGACTACCCAAGTCGTGCAAGAGGCAGACACGAAGGATACGTGCATCACCTTCTTCATCAGCTACATGCTTGCGACAAGTGTATTTTCAATCCCAATTCTTCTACCTATCAATCCGCCTACTATCTTAGATCTTGGCAGCAGAAGTCTTGGGCCAGGAGCTACTTGTCAGCTTCCGACACGACCATGTATCTTTTGACGCACTAGTCATCGTCGAATCGCTTGTAGTGCCCGTGCTTGGAAGTGAACTGCTCAAGACCCTCTGGTCCCCTTGATCCGTAAGGGTATGAGAGAACATCTGGCTTGTCCTCTACTTCATCAGCCACGACCTCATAGGGGTTTGCAACGACTCACCATCAATCCAGTGGAGGATAGGAGTAAAGATCTTCCAAGCGACATCAAGCTCATCATCTCGTACAAAGTTACTGTGATCTCCCTTGAAAGCATCCAAAATCAAAGCCTCGTATGCTTGAGGGATCTTGGCTTCGGTGAATCGGTTCTTGTAGGTCAAATCGAGCTCAGTGGGGACTGCACGTGTTTCGAATCCAGGGAGTTTAGAGTTCATCTTCATGTAGACTGCTTCGTCGGGTTGGATTCGTAGGACGAGCTCGTTTCGGCCAATATCGTTAAAGATACCTCCTTCGACATCCTTGAATTGGATTCGAACTTCGACCTTGGACTCGTTCAAAGCTGGGAATTAGCATTGATCAACGTGGGGGACAGTGAACATACCCTTTCCAGCCTTCATGATGAAGGGAACACCCTGCCATCGGTCATTGTTGACGTGAAGGATCATAGAGGCGAAAGTGGGGCACTTGGATCCCTTGGGAACCGAGTCATCATCGAGGTAACCGGGCTTGTCACCGGTAGCGGCGTACTGGCCAAGCAGGACCTCGTCCTTCTTGATTGGGGGAATGGATTGTAGGACCTTGACCTAAATGTCAGTCGAGCCTTGTAGTCATTGCTTACCTTTTCGTCACGGATGTCCTCAGATGAGAAAGACTTGGGTCGCTCCATTGCCAAGACCGACAAGGTTTGCATCAAGTCTGGAATTAGCTCTCCATATCGTACCACCAATAGAGGGATCTCACGGTTCTGGCAGACATCTCGGATAATTCCAAACTCGTCAAAGTATCCACCTCGTCCCTCTGTTCCGAATGGCTCTTTGAATGTAATCTGAACGTTCGAGACGAATTTATTGTTCAAAGCGGCATCCAAAAACACATTTCCGAACCTGAGCACCAACATGTTTTTGATCATTTCCTTTCCGAGGTAGTGATCAATTCGGTAGATCTCATTCTCTGCCCACTCTTCCTTGAGCGCAGTCATCATTTCTCGGCATGACTCGAGATCTTTTCCGAATGGCTTCTCGATGATCAATCGATTGGTACCGTCTTTCGAGTAGACGTTCTTCTTGAGTCCCTTGGCGACGACGGTGAATACCGAAGGAGGAAGGGCCATGTAAAAGACTCGGTTGGCCTTGGATCCTTCCCTCTTTCCCTCGAGCTCTTCAACGTGCTTCAACAATGCCTGGAATCCATCATCTTGGTCGTATGCTCCAGAAATGTAGGACGAGATAGACTTGAAATTCTTGAGATTTTCGTCAAACTTGTCCTCTCCTTCTCCTTTCTTGAGGTACTCGGTCTCTCGCTCGTGGAACTCGTTCTCCTCCATTTCTACCTATCAGCATAGACAGTATACAGATCGATGCTGACTGACTGGTTCGGGCATATCCAACAATGTGAACATCTTTGGGCAAGTGTCCTTGCGAGTACAAAGCAAACAAAGCGGGGAATGTCTTCTTTTTGGCCAAATCTCCACTGGCTCCCAGGACAACAATGACTGTCTCCTCCTTGATCTCGTCGCCGGAAGCCTGCATACTGGGGATGGTTCCTCGTCGCTCTCGGGGCATTTTGTGTGTGGTGTGTAGATTACTAGCTAAGTCAGCAACGGTCCCGAGGTCACAAATCCCATCGAGACAAAAGCAAGGGTGCAAGCCATAGGAGTGTGGGCAGCCAAGAGAGCCTCGTTTGATTGCTGCTCGATGGTGTTTGATGACCGGTGATGGAAGCAGGGAGAAGTGGAGGTGATGTGAATCGGCCGAAGGCTTCTGGTGGTGATGCAACGCGCAGTAGACTCACAAAGTATGAATATAAGTGTCCCTCTTAGGCTATTTCCCTGTGATACGTGTAGACTATGGGAAGTCAGTCGATGAAATGGGTATTGATAGTTATGACAAAGAATCAACGGGGAATTCGGTAGATGGCAGAATGATGATGACGGATCCTCCTTCTCGCGGGAAACGCAATTGTCAGGCACATTACTCACCTCGCTTTTGGGGTACAAATTTAGATCTTTTGGGTGGTTGTGAGTCCTCGATGGTTGATAACGTATACCGAAAGCTAGATTATGTATTGAGTGATCAGGTATGTACAGAAATGCTCCTTTTGATCAGCAAAGCCCCTTGACCTATCTGAACATCCGTGGTAAGCCGTGGCGGAGGGACGGCCCGAGTGTGGCACTCTTGTGACAGTGGCTCTTTACCCCGAAGTGGAGGTCGTTCAATAAGTCAGTCAGGTACACAGTGTCGATGTGTACTGTGTGTTTCTTATAAGAATGCCGTGTCAAAGGACCATCTCACAAATACAATGCAACAATCTTCGTCTCACTTACACCTCTCCCGTCACAGTATGGCGAAAGGGTTTATACCGTGTTTTCTCTCGTGTCTAAACATCTATCGACATGTCGGTCAGAGGACGACAACACTCAAGTAAAGCCATGACCCACGACCATCCTTTCTTTTCGGCGAATATCCACTTTGCGTGGTGTCCGACTGAACGCGTGAAAGAATTCTGTGGAGACCGTCCCACTATCTCGCAGGATTTGAAGAAGAAAAGAGCATCTGGTCTTGAATTGGTGAGTCATTGAGTAGGTACAAATGGCTGATGAAAGCTACGACCACGATCATCCAAAGGACAGAGTCGACTCGGTGATCCGGGCGGTCCATGTCCGACTATAGTCTCGCCCCCATCTACAAGTCCACCACTACCTATCGACTGGGCTACCGTTGCTCAAACCCTCTCGCCTCAACTATTTGGAGGAGATAATCATGTCGAATCAGATAGCCTTCGACCTGGCGAATCGAAGCATATCAAAGCGGGAAGCTGGGAGGTCATTGAGGAGCTGGATCTATATCCACGCTCGGTACGATCCGGGGCCAGAATACCAGTTGCGAGATCCCATGGATCATTTCCGCCTGTTCCCTTGACGGGTCATGGAGTATCGGCTGGCGAGAATAGTATGCAGTGGATCGTAGGAGGGATACAAATCGAATTACGGGGGCGTGGTGGTAAGGAAGGTGGCGAGCTGCGAATCAGGGGAGATGGCGGTGTAAGCTTGCTCCGTCTTTGCTCACTGGTGAAGAAGCTGATCAGGAGACGTGCAATATCGCTCACCGCATACCTGCTATTCAGAACGTAGGATCACGGCCGCCAGTTCCTCTCAACTCCGCATGGGACATCTCGGATATTCAATTAGTACATTCGTCCGTCCTGAACCGTCCTCATGTACTATCACTTCGTATACGAGCGACCGCCCACTCGAATCCTAGGTCGCCAATCAGCAAGAATGCCAATGGCAACCCGCGCGAACCCCGACCAAAAACATCGACCGGGATATCTGGTGTATTTGGGCTTCGGGCTAGAGGACAGACGTTCTCAGGTCGGGGATCATTGGATGTTCCTCGGGCTCCAACCTTACCGTCACCTAAAGGATCCACGCCTATAAACCGATATCCAAACGATCTCCGGGTATCCTTATCCACACAAAACGGACTTGCTCCCGAAGGCACAACAACCGACAAGACGATGTTTCTCTGTTTCGGATCTTCCAAAGAGCAGGACGACTGGTATAACCTTCTACGAAGTCTTGCAGGTTCACGCCAATCAGGTTCATCCGACCGTCATAGGCGTTTATCACTGTCGGTCGTCGATCTCAATGAGGTTGGATCCAGACATCGTGGTGGTAGTACTGATCCTGCTTCATCGATTTATACTCAGGATCGGTCGGCTGAAAAGAGTAGTAGGATGTCGGATGGTGAGACAAAGGGTACGTCGGGCCAGGAATCTGGGAATATTATGTCGAGAAAGGGAAGGGAGTTGAAGACTGGCTGGACCCGGAAAGATCTGCTCTGCATGGAGCTGTAAGCTACTCAAACTAGTGGTGTACACAAGGAGCTTACGTGCTAGACTCATAGACGACGTAG
>Ga0265797_10009157_pt1 | contig 12975 bp, 16 predicted proteins | sample P2T30metagenome_FD_192433 | JGI IMG/M metagenome (GOLD analysis project Ga0265797, IMG submission 192433) | Plant litter microbial communities from East Loma Ridge, Irvine, California - P2 T30 | ecosystem: Environmental > Terrestrial > Plant litter > Unclassified | place: USA: California... | reverse complement strand
TGGGCGGCCAGGAGTTGAAAGGGGTGGTCCTCCACCAAAAGAATACGTAGGGGATGTCTGGGCATAGGGTGCACACAGTGATTCAAGCGTCGATGGGGCGTAGGAATTGCTCGGCTGGTCCGCGATAGCGTGCGTGATTATTCCTCGGGGGTGTGTACGAATTCGATCAGGCCGCTCTGTTCCCATCGTAGGGCGATTCTTTTCAGGGAACAGAGCCAATCGGTCGGGTCGTTATTGAGGGCTGGAGCGCCCGGTCATCTCCCGTGCCATCTCGGTGGCATAGCTGTCGGTCATGCCGGCGATGAAGTCGATCATGCGCAGGAACGAGGCGTGCAACGGCCAGGTGGGGTCCGGTGCGCTATTGCCCAGCAAGTCTAGAATGCGCCGGTGCTTGAACGACGGCGTACGCCCTCCGTGTTGCTCCAAGGCTGCACCGCAAAACGCGTTCAGCAAAATTTCCAGGGTGGTGTAGGCGCCGATTTCATGCAGGGTCTTGCGTTTGTCCTGGAAGATTTTCTTGCGCGCCATGTCCTTTGCATCCAGTACGCAACGCTTCGCCGGACCGTGCATGTGTTCAACCAGATCGCCAGGCAGGGTGCCGGCAAGCAGCGCATCCTGTTGCTCGACAAACGCCCGCGCGGCGGCGTTGGTCAGGTGCTCGATGGCCTTGCCGCGCAGGATCGCCAGCTTGCGGCGACGCGAATCCGACGAGCCTAACTGTCGATACGTCTGCGGCAGGTCATCACCCACCAGGTCGAGCAGCAGTGACTCGACTTCGGCGTATTCGAGCAACTCCATCTCCAGGCCGTCTTCCAGGTCGATCAACGCATAGCAGATGTCATCGGCGGCCTCCATCAAGTACACCAACGGATGGCGGGCCCAGCGTTGCTCTTCCAGTTGAGGCAGGCCGAGTTTATGGGCGATCTGTTCCAGAATCGGCAGCTCACTCTGGTAGCAGCCGAACTTGTGTTTCTTGTAACCCAACGAGTCCGCGTGGCGGGCAGTCCAGGGGTACTTGAGGTAAGTACCCAGGGTGGCATAGGTGAGCCGCGTGCCACCGTCGAACTGGTGATATTCAAGCTGGGTCAATACCCGGAAACCCTGCGCATTGCCTTCGAAATTGAGGAAGTCATTGCGCTCGGCGCTGCTCATATCATCCAGCCAACCGCGCCCGGCGGCTTGCTGGAACCAGTGGCGAATGGCGTCTTCGCCGGAGTGGCCGAAGGGCGGATTGCCGATGTCATGGGCCAGGCAAGCCGACTGCACCACCATGCCCAAATCGCTGGGGTCGCACCAGTCGGGCAGGGCGCCGCGCAATGTTTCGCCGACGCGCATGCCAAGGGAGCGCCCCACACAGCTGACTTCCAGCGAGTGGGTCAGGCGCGTATGAATATGGTCATTGCTGGAAACGGGATGCACTTGGGTCTTGCGGCCCAGGCGGCGGAAAGCGCCGGAGAAAATGATGCGGTCATGGTCTTTGTGAAAAGGACTGCGGCCCAGTTCTTCAGGGCTGTGCAGGGGTTTGCCAAGACGTTCGCGGGTCAGCAGGGTAGGCCAATCCAAGGCAGGTACTCTCCGTACGGTGAATGACACCAGCAGCTTCCCGTTTCCGCGTTGGCGGGGCAAGCGGAAATCTTCAGGTCGAGGGTGTCGATTGCAACAAACAGCAGGCGCTGACCGCCGTTGCAGAATTGTCCGGCGGTCAGGTCGTGGTATTGAACTCGCAAGCGGGGCTTACTTTCTGCGCGAAGCGCCTTGCATGGCCAATTTGATCAGCGGGATCAACCCGGCCCCCAGCCGTACCAGGCGTGTCACGCTGCTGATACTGCCGCCCTTGGCGCCCTTGCCGGTAAAGAACCCCATCAGTGTCACCGCCGCCACGCCCCACAACGGCGCGTGCTTGATGCCCAGGCTGTCCTGCCAGTTGTGACGCAGGTTGCGCATTCTGTGCAGCGGCCCCATCAGTTGCTGGGACTCATGCCGGATTTCCTGGCGGTGCATTTCCATGCGCAGGCGAATCAACGCTTTGCGCATTTCTCGACGGGACGTGTTTTGCGGGATTTCAGGCAGGCTCATGGCAGTAGGCGCTCCCGATCATTGGCCAATTCTTCGAGGGTGGCATGGAACGGGGTGGACTCATCGAACACCGCCGCTTTCAAGCGTACCCCGCAGAATGCCGCGGCCAGGCTGTAAAACACGCACAGGCAGATGATGCCGGTCAGGCGGTAGCCGGTGTCCCAGACGAGGATCATTACCAGCGTCGATAAGCCGACCAACAGCAACAGGGCGAACACCAGTGCCAGGCCGGCAAACAGCAGCAGGCTGACGGTACGTGCCTTCTGTTCCTGCAGCTCGATGCCAAACAGTTCGACATGGCTGTGCAGCAAGCCGAGCACGGCAGCGCCCAGACGACGGGAGGTGGAACCTGCGCCCTTTGACGAGCTGATTTCGTCGATAGCCATGATATTAGCGCCTGGTAGCCAGCAGACCGATCAAAAAGCCTACGCCGGCAGCGATGCCGACAGACTGCCATGGGTTGGCTTGAACGTAGTCTTCCGTCGCGGTAATGGCCGCCTGGCCACGCTCACGCAGGGAGACTTCAGTCAATTGCAGGGTTTCACGGGCCTTGAGCAGACTTTCGTGGATCTTGGTGCGCAGCTCATCGGCCTGGTCGCCGGCCAGGATGGCGGTGTCATCCAGCAACCTTTCGGTATCGCTGACGAGGGCCTGAAAATCCGCCATCAATATTTCTTGAGCAGTCTTTGCTGTTTTGCCGGCCATGGGTATCTCCGTGTGTGGCTGTTCTGTACGTGTGGTTTCGAGTCGCGAGCTTCGCCGAAGGTTCACTGCGATTGTCTGGTACAGCTTTTGCTTTGCCTTGGTGCGCAGGCTCTGACGCCTGCGCTGAATCCGGGCGGTCGAGGTGCAAGCCTTGAAAAACCTTACCCTAATTAACTGAAACTCGCGCAAATACCCTGTCGGGGACCGCCGGTTGTGTTGATCGCTGCGCTAAAGCGGTTCACGCCCCTTTGAAGTAGGGAGCGAGCTTTGGTGCCAATTTAGTGCGGGCGATCGCGGTTTGAACCGATTTGGTGCTGTTTGCCTTACTGCAGGCCTGCCAACCTCCATGGAAAATTTGCAAAGTGCGGTGGACACGCTTGTCCATAGCTCCAACACGCTGTTCATCTTGATTGGCGCGGTGATGGTCCTGGCCATGCATGCCGGTTTTGCCTTTCTGGAAGTGGGTACGGTACGCCAGAAGAACCAAGTCAACGCGTTGTCGAAAATCCTCAGCGACTTTGCAATCTCCACCCTGGCTTATTTCTTTATAGGCTATTGGATTTCCTATGGGGTCAGCTTCCTGCAGCCGGCGGCAGTGATCAGCGCCGATCATGGCTACAGCCTGGTGAAGTTTTTCTTCCTGCTGACCTTCGCCGCGGCGATCCCGGCGATCATTTCCGGGGGGATTGCCGAGCGCGCGAAATTTGCTCCGCAGTTGTGCGCGACGGCATTGATCGTGGCGTTCATCTACCCGTTTTTCGAAGGCATGGTGTGGAATGGCAACTTCGGCCTGCAGGCCTGGCTGCTCGCGACCTTTGGCGCCAGCTTCCATGACTTCGCCGGTTCCGTGGTGGTGCATGCCATGGGTGGGTGGCTGGCGTTGGCGGCGGTGCTGTTGCTCGGCCCGCGCAACGGCCGTTACCGCGAAGGGCGCCTGGTGGCGTTTGCGCCCTCGAGCATTCCGTTTCTCGCGCTGGGTTCGTGGATCCTGATCGTGGGCTGGTTCGGGTTCAACGTGATGAGCGCGCAAACCCTCAATGGCGTCAGCGGCCTGGTGGCGGTCAACTCGTTGATGGCAATGGTCGGTGGCACCGTTGCCGCGCTGGTGATCGGGCGCAATGACCCAGGCTTTCTGCACAACGGCCCGTTGGCCGGGCTGGTAGCGATCTGCGCCGGTTCCGACCTGATGCATCCGGTCGGCGCGCTGGTTACCGGTGTGGTCGCGGGGGGCTTGTTTGTGTGGTGCTTCATGGCCGCCCAGGATCGTTGGAAAATCGATGACGTGCTGGGTGTGTGGCCGCTGCATGGCCTCTGTGGCGTCTGGGGCGGCATTGCCTGCGGCATCTTCGGGCAGAGGGCCCTGGGCGGGCTGGGCGGTGTCAGCCTGATCAGTCAGTTGATCGGCACCGCCCTCGGCGTCGCCGTGGCACTGGTGGGTGGCCTGCTGGTGTACGGCGTGATCAAGCGCGTGTCCGGGCTGCGTCTGAGCCAGGAAGAGGAGTATTACGGGGCGGACCTGTCGATCCACAAGATCGGCGCGGTCAGTCAGGATTGATCGGCGCGCTTGCCGGGCAGTGTTGGGCTTAGAATGGTGGCGTGTTTTCCCAATCGAGTTGATTTGCCATGCTTCCTGAATGCCAGCTGTTCGGCACCCTGGGTTGCCATCTGTGTGAAATTGCTGAAGCCGAAATCATGCCGCTCGTCGAGCACGGGTTGCTCGTGGAGCTGGTGGATATCACCGACCCCGACGACCTGACCGAGGCCTACGGCCTGCGGATTCCGGTGCTCCGACGGGTAGACACAGGGGCTGAACTGGATTGGCCGTTCGACACCGAGCAGGTGGTTGCCTTCCTGCGCTGACGTTTAGGCGATGGCGGGTTTCCAATTATTAAGTTACTGTATGTTTGTACAGCGATTGAATAGAGGGAACGCCCGTGGTGAATGTCGAACAACTGAAAAGCAGCGTCAATCGCATGTCCGCCGACATCGTGCGCGATGCGGTGAACGAGCTGCGCCTCGATGGCTTGGTCACGGAAGGCAAGACGCCCTTCAACAAGGTGCATTTCAATACCTGCTTTGCCGAGATCGAGGCGTTGTTCCAGCGTGCCGGTTATCACAAGCAGCTGGATGTCGTGGGTTATCAGGGCTTGCTCTACGCGCTTTACGATCCGGGCCGTTGGGAGGCCGTGGACGTGCTGCGCTGGCTCAAGGAGTTTACCGAGGCAGCGAGTGCTTCGAAGGTTTTGCGCGCGCAATTGGCCAAGGCCTGATAACTCTCCTAGGCTCAATCCCGCACCCTGCGGGATAATGCCCGCCTGTTTATTCCAGGCGTTGAGCATCGGCATGTCCACTTCCGGTTTTTCCCCTTCACAGCACCAAGCCAGTACCTTGTACCTGCCGCCTGGCTCCTGGGCGACAGTGCTCGATTGCCTGTGCGATCACTTCCCGGCGATCGCCCGTGAACAGTGGCTGGACCGCATTGCCCGTGGCCGGGTACTGGATATCAACGGTCACCCCATCAGCCTGGACCTAGCTTACAAGGAAGGCCTGTGCATCTATTACTTTCGCGAAGTGCTCAACGAGAAAGTGATTCCGGTACAGGAAACCATCCTGTACGCCGATGAACACCTGGTGGTGGCTGACAAACCGCATTTCCTGCCAGTGACCCCCGCCGGCGAGTATGTGGAGCAAACGCTGTTGCGCCGTTTGATCCGGCGTCTGGGCAATCCCGCCCTGGTGCCCTTGCACCGCATTGATCGGCATACCGCAGGGCTGGTGCTGTTCTCGGCCAGCCCCGACAGCCGCACGGCCTACCAGCAGCTGTTTCCCACGCGGCGCATCGATAAATTCTACGAAGCCATTGCGCCGGCCCTGCCTGGCCTGACCTTCCCGCGGGTGCACAAAAGCCGGCTGGTGGACGGCGAACCGTTCTTCCGTATGCAGGAAGGCCCAGGTGCCAGCAACACCGAAACGGCCGTTGAAGTGCGCGAGAAACATGGCGATCTATGGCGCTATGGCCTGTTTCCGGTGACCGGCAAAAAGCACCAGTTGCGTGTACACATGACTGCGCTTGGGGCGAGTATCTGCAATGACCCGTTCTATCCCGAGGTGATCAAGGACGCCCAGGACGATTACGCCCACCCGCTCAAGTTGCTGGCCCAGGGCGTGCGCTTTGTCGACCCGGTCAGCGGTCAGGAACGCAGCTTTCGCAGTCAAATCACGCTGGACTGGTAAGCGCCAGAAACAACAAGGCCCGCGCGAGGCGGGCCTTGGGTGCAAGCGGTGGCTTACAGGTCTTTAACGGTGCGAACCTGATCTTTGTTGATGCGGGTGTGCTTGCCGTCCAGCTGTTCGAATTCGTAGAAGCCCGAGTCTTCATCGTATTTCGGGGTGTCGACGGCCTGGATTTCGCGACCGTCATTCAGGGTGATCACTGTTGGCGAAGCGCAACCGGCGAGGGTGGCGAGGCCCAGTGCAAGCATGAGAGCGGCGATGGTCCGTTGAGTCATGGGTGTGTCTCCGAGAGAATACGTTTGAAATGCTGACCTTGTGACGTGTGCAACGCCGGCAAAGTTCCTGATGCAGCGCTCATTCTGACATGCCAGCCGGCGGGTGCAACAGCTCAGGGGTATTAAGGTTGGCCAGCCGCGGGTCACCGCTGGGGCATTCCAGGCCTGCGGCGCCCAGCTGCAACAGGATTTTGCGTGGGCTACGTTCGCCGGCATTCCAGGCCCGTTCCACCTGATCTTTCAAGGCGGTGGGGATAATGCAGAGCAAGGGTTCCCAGAACTCTCCGTGGCGTACCATCACCGGAACCTGCGGGTTGCGTTGCGCAATCGCACGCAAATCGGCCAGCAGTCGCGCATCGATCTGCGGCACGTCGCAGGGCAGGATCAGCAGATGCTCATGACGCGCGGCGAACAGTCCCGCGCGTATGCCGGCAAGGGGGCCGGGAAAGTCCGGGCTGTCGTCGCTTACCAATTGGTCGGCATAGGGCGCATACCGCGCATGGTTGCGATTGCACGAGATGATCAGGTCATCCGTGAGCGGCCGCACTCGTTGGTGCAGGTGCGCAATCAAGGGCTGGTCGCGCCATTCCAGCAAGCCTTTGTCCTCGCCGCCCATGCGCTGACCACGACCACCGGCCAACAACAAAATCGAGCAAGGCAGGCGTAGAGATTCAAGGGACATGGCGGTTTCGCTGCGGCAGATAAACAGGGGCCTGTGATATAACACCGGGCTGTTCCTTCGACAACCGGACCGTGCCATGAAAGCCAAGGCTGATGCGCCCTTCGTACCTCTGAATATCGCTGTGTTGACCGTCAGCGACACCCGCACCCTGGACACCGACACCTCGGGCCAGGTCTTCGTCGACCGCCTGGCCGCCGCCGGCCACAACCTGGCCGAACGTGTGCTGCTCAAGGACGACCTTTACAAAATTCGCGCCCAGGTGGCCCACTGGATCGCCGAGGACGTGGTGCAGGTCGTGCTGATCACCGGCGGCACCGGCTTTACCGGCCGCGACAGCACGCCGGAAGCGGTGAGTTGCCTGTTGGACAAACAGGTGGATGGTTTTGGCGAGCTGTTCCGCCAGATCTCGGTCGCCGATATCGGCACCTCCACGGTGCAGTCTCGAGCCCTGGCCGGCCTGGCCAACGGCACCCTGGTGTGCTGCCTGCCGGGCTCCACCAATGCCGTGCGCACCGGCTGGGACGGCATCCTGGCGGAGCAGTTGGACAACCGTCATCGCCCCTGCAACTTCGTACCCCACCTCAAGCAGGCCGAGCCCTGCGAATCCCGTGGATAAGCCCGGCAAGACCGGCGCCTTGATGCCGGTGGAGGAGGCCTTGCAGCGTTTGCTGCAGATGGCCGGCGCTACGCCGATCCTCGAGCGCGAAGCGGTGAGCCTGGCCCAATGCGATGGCCGCGTATTGGCACAAGACCTGGTCTCCACCCTTGATCTGCCGCCCTGGCCCAACAGCGCCATGGACGGCTACGCCCTGCGCGTGGCGGACTGGGCTGGCGAGCCTTTGCCGGTCAGCCAGCGCATTTTCGCCGGCAATGCGCCTGAGCCGTTGGCGCCCGGAACCTGCGCACGCATCTTTACCGGCGCGCCGGTACCCCAGGGTGCCGACTGCGTGGAAATGCAGGAAAACGCGACCATCCACAGCGATGCGCGCGTGAGTTTCAGCGAGCCGTTGCACGCAGGTCAGAACATCCGCCCTCAAGGCCAGGAAACCACGGTCGGCGAATTGGTGTTGCCCGCCGGTACGCGCTTGGGGCCCATCGAGTTGGGCCTGGCTGCTTCGCTTGGATGTGATCGCCTGGACGTGGTTCGGCGTGTGCGGGTGGCCGTGCTGTCGACCGGGGACGAACTGATCGAACCCGGTTTGCCGCTGGGGCCTGGGCAGATCTACAACAGCAACCGCCGTGTACTGTGTGCCTGGCTGGCGCGCATGGCGTGCGAAGTGATTGATGCCGGGATTCTGCCGGATGACCTGGAACAGACGCGTGCGCGATTGGCTAGCCTGGGGGATGTCGATCTGATTCTGTCCACGGGCGGTGTGTCGGTAGGCGAAGCGGACTTCCTGGGCATCGCCCTGCGTGAAGAGGGCGAGCTGGCCCTGTGGAAACTGGCGATCAAACCCGGCAAACCGTTGACGGTCGGCCACTTCCGTGGCGTGCCGGTGATCGGCTTGCCGGGCAACCCGGCCTCGACCCTGGTGACGTTTGCGCTGTTGGCGCGGCCTTACCTCCTGCGGCGTCAAGGCGTGGACGTTGTCGAGCCGCTGCGCTTCGAAGTGCCGGTGGGTTTCGTATGGCCCAAACCGGGCAACCGTCGCGAATATCTGCGCGGGCGTATCGAGCACGGTCAGGCGATCATCTACCGCAATCAAAGCTCCGGCGTCCTGCGCAGCGCAGCGTGGGCCGAGGGATTTGTAGAGGTGCTGGAAGGGACGACGCTGGAACTGGGTGACCGGGTCAGTTTCATTCCGTTGAGTGAGGTCATGGGCTGACGGGCCACCGCAGGCGTTGTTGATGGTGCGGTGTGCAAAGGAAAAGTCCTATTAGCAGGTCTTGGCGTGTGCGTTACGTTTCCAAGACCTGATTGACTGGATGACTGGCTATGTTGATTCACTCTGCGCTGCACGTTCCGCCCTTGTTGAGGCCCGCTTCGATAGAGCGCGGTGGATCCTTTTCATCGATCAACGCGAGCAACGCGCGTGAACGCTTGAGCGAGCTGGTGCGCAGGCCGTTGTCCGAGAACAATTATCGGGAGCGGCTGGCGTGCATGCTGGCTGACCCCGCCATCAGCTCCTGGCAGGCGCTGACGCGTGACCCTCAACGGCTGCAAAGGCTGCAGGACAATGAGCGCAAAGGGTGGTCCGACCCGGCTGCCGTGGACAAAAGCCTGCCGACGTTGGCACAGGCGTTGGCCGGAAAAGATCTCGGGTTGCCCGAAGCGGAAAACTTCAACGCCAACATTCTGAAAAACCTGACCACACAGATGGCAGAAAAATATCTGGTGCAGTTCCGGTCCATCCTTCAGGACCCGGTACCTGTACGGGCACAGGATGTATCGATCGTGCGCGGCGCCCCTTCAGCGGGCAAGACCACCTTTCTCAAGGGCCAATTCGCGCTCAACACCGACGCTGTGAAAAACATGCTCCAGGACCGTATGCCAGGCGCCGGGATGATGCAGGTGCATGACCAGGCCGTTGCCTTGGTTCAACGGTTTAGCGCGACCATGGAAAAACACCTGGCGCAGCCTTTGACGCGGGACGCGTTGTACCTGTGGCCAAGCGACTTCAAGCCAAAAATTGTCGGGGTGGAGCAAATATCGACTGAGCCCAAATTGCGCTTCCACGATATACAGGTCGACCTCACCACGCTGTGTTGCCGGATTCTCAAGCGAGGTACCGATGAGGCAGTCATGAGTTTCGATGTATTGAGCCAGTTTTTCAGCGCCGGGCTGGAGCATCGGAATCAGAGTATCGATTCGATAAAAGGCACCAAGGGCGTGCTCAAGGAGTATTCGCTGTCGGCCTGGGACGGCCAGCGCAATGTGTTGGTGGCGCAGCGGGCTCGCGATTCTCAATCGTTCGTGGTCAGGGACCAGGCGTTATTCGACAACGTCACAACGCGCGACAAAGACTCCATAAGCGCCGAGATAAGCCGTGTTCGCGATACCCTCATTGACGCGCACTTCATTGATACCTTCACCGCGCCGTTGCCCGTCGAGCACGCCAGCGCGTTCCGAGCGGCGCTCGGTATTTACCGGGGCCTGACCCTCCAGCAAGCCCTGGAGCAGCATGCCCAACGCAAGCCGGTGGTCACCTCAATCGCCTCGAGAGTGCTGGCGCAGGTGGTGCCAAACTGAGTCAGTAATCGTCGCCACGCGCTGTCACATCCCGCTCGACGGGGCCGGCATTGGGGTCATACCCCACCGGAAACTTGCCCTTCAATGTCCAGGCAAACGCGATGATTTCGGCAATGGTGCGGTACAACTCCTCGGGAATGCTGTCCCCCAGTTCCATGCGCGCCAGCAGTTTCACCAGCTCGGCGTTTTCATAGATGGGCACTTCATTTTCCCGCGCCAGCTTGAGGATCGCTTCCGCCAAGGCTTCATCGCCCTTGGCGGTCAAGGTGGGCGCTTGCTGGCCGTCGTACTTGAGGGCGATCGCCTGGCGGGGCGTGTCAGGGTTCTTCATGCGGTTTCATCCACCCAGCGTTGCTCCAGTCCGGTTTTTGGCCCGCGTGGTGGGGTGCCGAGGTGGCAATCCAGGTCGCCGACATTGAGTCCCGATGCCACCAAGCGCTCGCGCAGGCTACCCAAGTGATTTTCGATCAGGCTGGCGGTGAAGGCGCGGGTGGCCCACAGCTGGCTGGAGAGTTTGCCTTGCGTCAGCTGCGCCTGGACCTGCAAGGGGCCCAATGGCTCCATGTCGAAGGCCAGCTCGACGCGCCAGAGCATTTGCTTGGGGTCTTTACGTTCGTTGCGTTCGGGCTGCTCCTTATCGGAGGGTGGCTCTTCGCGCTGGAACTTCACCTGCAGCGGGACGATGTCCTGCAGGCTGCGCATGGGGATTTCCAGTTGCCAGGTGGTTTGCAGGCGGCCATCGGCGGTGGTGCCGGTCTGTTCCAGGCTCGACAGTTGGTGGCTCTGTAACCGGGAAATTGCCCCGGCGGCCAGGCGCAGCAGGTTTTCCAGGTCGCCTTCGCCTTCCAGTTTGGCCATCAGCCGCTCGGGCAACGGAAAACTGGCGGGCGCCTGACGCGCACCGACCTGGCCGAGCGTGCCCAGTGGGCTGCGCACAAAATTGGGCAATACCTGGGCCAGCGTATTGGCCGCGAGGATGGCATTCAGATTGGTGCTGGCGGGCAGGGCAGGCAATACATCCGCGACCAGGCGCAACAGCGCGCCCTTCATGTCCAGCGGTGGTATTTGCGGGTTCTGTCCGGCCAGTAATTTGGCTTCCAGGAAAGCCCCGCTGTTCTGCACCAGCTGCGCCAACACCTTGGGGTTGCTGACCTGCGCGAGGTCGGGCAAAGCCGCCAGTAAACGTTCGGCCGCCGCACGCAGGTCGGCGGAGGTACTGTCGCCGCGGGGCAGGTTTTGCAAGGCGGTAAACACCGCATCCAGCGAGCCTTGGCGACTCTGCTGGGTCGAGAGCTGCTGCGCGACCTCCAGTTGGTCCTTCAGCCCGCTCAACGGCACAAAGCTCAGCGTCTGCGCGTCTTGCACCACCGCGCTGAGCAAGCTGCCGACCCTTAGTGGCTGAGGGCTTTCGACGGTAAGGGTCGCGCTGGCCATGGCGGTATTGAGCACGCTCACCAGCGAGCGATAGACCGCTGGCTGCGCGGTGCCCTGGGGCAACATCTGGGTGGTCAGTACTTTGGCTTGCAGCAGTGTGCCCACTGGCATCTGCGTGGTGTCGATGCGGGTGAGGGCGGCGACATTGGCACTCAACGCTTGCTGCAGCGAAAGGGTCAGGTTGCCCGCCGGCGTCTGGCCCACGGCCACGTTACTGCCCAGCGGCAACGGCTGGAGGCTGCTGGCTTGCACCAACGTCTGGCGACCGCCTTCGAGGGTCAACTTCAACAGTAGCTGAAAAGCTTCACCGCCTTGTTTAAGCGCGATGACCTCGGCGTTTACGGTTTTTCCGGGCGCGATCAACCCGGTCTGCGGCTCCAGCAGCTTGAGCAGCTCTCCGGCTGCAGGCAGCGGGGCAGGGCCCGGGGTCGCGGCTGGGGGCAGGGTAGGTAGGTTGATCTCACCGGTCATTGTGCACGTCGTCTCAGGGGAAATTGCCCTCTTTAGAGTAGGGCATCGCATGTATAATGCCGCCCGTCTGCAAAGAGAGCGGTAAAAACTCACAACTATTTGATCCAGCTCTCTAAAATCGGTCGCCAAAGCCGTTATTGTGCATCTCACTGTAACGGCCGCTGCACCGCCGACTTGAACCGTAAAGGCCCGCGATCTCTTGACCAGCCCTCTTCTTGAAGCCGTAGCGCTTGCCTGTGAACGCGACCTGCGCCTGCTGTTCGAACACCTCGAACTGCGCCTGGCGGGTGGCGACATGGTGCAAATCAGCGGCCCCAACGGCAGTGGCAAGACCAGCCTGCTGCGCTTGCTGGCCGGGCTGATGCAGCCAACGGCGGGCGAGGTTCGGCTTAACGGCAAGCCCCTGCATGAACAGCGCACCGAGTTGGCCCGCAACCTCATCTGGATCGGCCACGCCGCGGGGATCAAGGACGTACTCACCGCCGAAGAAAACCTCAGCTGGCTCAGCGCCCTGCACCATCGCGCTTCCCGCGACGCGATCTGGCAGGCCCTGGCCGCTGTCGGTCTCAAGGGCTTCGAAGACGTCCCCTGTCACACCCTGTCAGCCGGCCAGCAACGCCGCGTCGCGCTGGCGCGCCTGTATTTGCCCGGCCCGCCGCTGTGGATTCTCGACGAACCGTTCACCGCCCTCGACAAACAAGGTGTGGCCCAATTCGAAGACCACCTGGCCCGGCATTGCGAGCAGGGCGGCCTGGTGGTGCTCACCACCCACCACACCCTGGCGCGCAGGCCCGCCGGTTTCCGCGAGCTGGACCTGGGGCGGTGGCCGGCATGAGTGTGTTTGCCCTGTTGGTCGCCCGCGAAGCGCGGTTGTTGTGTCGTCGCCCGGCCGAACTGGCCAACCCGCT
>Ga0265797_10009156_pt1 | contig 12975 bp, 8 predicted proteins | sample P2T30metagenome_FD_192433 | JGI IMG/M metagenome (GOLD analysis project Ga0265797, IMG submission 192433) | Plant litter microbial communities from East Loma Ridge, Irvine, California - P2 T30 | ecosystem: Environmental > Terrestrial > Plant litter > Unclassified | place: USA: California... | reverse complement strand
GTTTGAGGTTAGAGAGGGGTCGGTCGTTGCGGCGCTGTAGCTGGGTAGGGCGGCGGCTGTTGTTGTTGTTGTTGTTGAGCTTGATGCTTCGTTGGTGATTGGGAGGCTTGTGTTTGACGTGGCGGCGTTGTAGCTGGGCAAGGCCGCTGTTGAGCTTTGAGGTGCGTTGCTGGCCATGGTGGATTGTAGATGGTGTACTGTAGGCGAGTATTATTGTTCGGGTCTTGTGGTATCCGGGATTCAATTGAGTAGTATCCTCTATACGCTTGTGGTTATTGCGTAGATGTTTCTTGTAGGCCGTCCACACGATCGGAATCCTGATTCCTTTTCGAAAACGCTATACAGGTACCGGCGTATACGTAATATTCCCTCGTGAAGTTGGCAGAGTCTGCATTTAAGCCATCAGCCAAGCCTGAATTGATTGCATGTGGAGGAGCTTTTGCTAGAGGTTAGGGTAGTTTAGTAGTCGTTTTTGGCTATCCTATAGACAATGATCTGCCCGTCGTTGCCCGTATTCTGCTGTCACCATCGGGAGTTGACGCGAGGGAACGGGAGGAATCGGTGCGTGATCTGGTCACGTGTGGCCATATGTATTTTTACCGGATGTAGATCTTGGCGTGAGTCTCGACTGGTTCTAGGTAGAAGGCATGTTGGCAGCTGAGTAAGGCTGTGTACTGTATTTTTGTAAGCTGCAACATGCGCACGAGGTGCTTGTACGAGCATCTCACCTGCGTGGCTTCCACATGCTGCAGACCGGGTCTTGCGAACCACATGTCCATACTCGTACAAGGTTTTTGTCGATTTCTATTGTTGATCTGCGGGAGACATCCATACCACACCATGAAAGAACACCGTCACGGAATCCTACCGAACGAATCCTGCTGATGACTTTCGGACGTTCAAAGGTTCACACCCCTTCGCCATATACAGCCTCTGGAAGTAAACACGAGTGGCAAAAATGGCAGAGAGTTTCAGTCTCGCACACACACACGCGGCCGTAAATAGAAGCTTCGAAATCCACTAGTGCATCCATCGGGCTATTGCTTTAGCGCTGGTGATTCGGCTAGCCGCAGGTGCATCCCGTGGTGGTTGCATATTGAGAGCAAGTGGTTTGTGCATGTTGGACTTGCTCATGCCAGCAACAAGAGATATCCACGACGTCCAGCAAGTCGACAACGATGCAATGATCGCTGAGGTCTAAACAAAGATGGAGGCGGGCGAAACGTTGTGCAAACTCTCGCCTCTCCCCTGCAAACGCTTGCGACATCCGTCACGTCAGTCGACGCGGTTGGATCGGCACGGCTCACGGAATGACTCGAGCCAGCGCAGCATCTATACAGGTCTCGCCAATCACACCCTAGCAAAGGAATCACTCAGGTACGGGCTCGACCGATCATGGAATCGTCAAACGTTGAACCGCGCCCCTGGCGCCCCAGGCCCTTCAAGGGTTTAAACCACCACATTTCTCTCCTGTGCCGCCTTTTTTTGTCCTGGTCTTCAAGCCTTGTAAGATTATTCGCCCGTTGCGTTGCGCATACCTTGACACTTCGAAAGAGTCAGTACGACCAGTAACAGCAAGACAATCATCATGGCTGCCAACAGGAACTCTCGATACTACAGCCAGAGCTACGAGCCCGTAGACAACCCTGGTCACCCTGAAAACCTTGGCCACCCAGAGACTAGCCACCAGCCAGAAGGCAGTTATCAAGACTACGAGTCCTACCGTGGCTTCAAAACAGTGTCCGATCTCGACATTACAGAACCTTCCTCTGGCTTGCCCCCTCGACAACCCAAAGGCATCAACCGGAAAAAATGGTACATCATCGGTGGTGTCGCCGCTGCATGTGTGATCATCGGCCTGGCAGTAGGTCTCGGCGTCGGCTTGACCCAAAAGAAAGACACGCCCTACGACTACACACCTGTCAACGGTGACGCGAAAGTAACCGACTCGCGACCATTTTCGAGAGGCGGCGCCACGCATGCGGATCCTGCAAAGACTGACGACGGCAACGGCGCTGGAAAGGACGAATACACCTACTACCAGGGTGACTCCAGCAACTTCCCGAACGCAACAACCGAGTGGATCTCGTTCGAGGACATGTGGGCAGGCAACCTCCATTTCTTGAAAAACTCGTGTCACGCCAACAAGCACGGCAGTGATCAGACGTGAGTTATCCTCTATCCACAAAACATCAAACCCCCCAAGAAACTAACAGCAAGCCTCAGCGACGACGAAATCGAAAGCATCTACAACGCAATCCAATACCGCGCCAAAGTCTCCCTCGTAGACCACCGCTTCATCCTCGCCACCATCCTCCAAGAGGTAAGTCTCATCATTTCCAACGAATCAAAATCCCCCCAAACTAACAAACCCCCCTCCACCAGACCCACGGCTGCGCCAAAGTCAGCGCAACCGAATCCTACACCGGCGTCCACAACCCCGGCATAATGCAATCGCACAAAGGCGTCGAGTACAACGCCCAGCACGCCAACCAGTCCATCTGGGACATGATCCAAGACGGCGTGCAAGGCACGCGCGACGGCGACGGCCTGGTGCAGAACCTGAACTACTACTCGGACGCCTACAAAGCCGCGCGCGGCTACAACAGCGGCATCCAGCCGATGGATGGGAATCTGAGCGCGCCGACGGGCGCGACGGGTTGCTATGTGAGTGATATTGCGAACCGGTTGACCGGGTGGTCGAATGCTACTACGAAGTGTCATGAGGATGGGGAGTGATGTAATGTATAGGTGGCTGGTGGTGGGGGTTTTACCTTTACCTTTTTCTTTTGGGCTGGCTTTGACTTGACTGGTTGTGGCGTGTTTTTTGGCCTGCCTGCCTGCCTTTTTCTTTTCCTTTTCCTTTTTTTTCTTTTTGGGATCGAAAACTATACCCTTGCGTTGGTATATATATGGGTCACGGCACGAATGGATGGGTGGGTGGGAACGATATTGATGTTGGAACAAGAAGTGTAGACACGCCTGAAACATATTTACTTGTACTTATCACCGTTTACCCCGTCCGCAGTGACAACGACAACAACAGCAACACCGACCGCAGGATGGCCAGGTCTATCGAACCTTCATATACAATAACTTCATTAAACATTCATTCGCCACTCAGACACACAACGTCAATCGAAAGCAGCAGCAGCAGCACCAACACCACTACCACCACCCCCCCTACTGCAACTCCTCCCCCTCCGGCAAAACCCACAACCCATTCCTCCTCCTCTCCGCCGCCCACCGCTCACACCACCCCTTCATCCTCTCCCTCCCCTTGGCATTCCCCACATTAACAGTAGGAACAACCCTCTCAACCCTCAACGCGCAGCAAAAAACCGTCAACTCCCGAAAAGAACTATGCTCCGAATACGGAACCCCAAAAACACTCGCCCGCCCGCTACTGCCCCTCTGCGGCACCAAATCGCGCATCCCATACCGGCTCTTCCAATTATCACTCTGCAACACCGTCGCGACAGAAGGGCTCTCGACGAACCGCGAGTTAGGCGGGCGGTAGTTCCAGCCGCTCGGCCGGAAACCTACGGCGCGTGTGAAGTGCGGGTAGTGGTCTTTGAGGTAGTCGTCGAGGGTGTCGGCGCGGATTTCGAACAGCGGCGTCATGTGCACTTGCGCGGCGCGCGGGTCGTCGGTCATGAGGGCGTCGAGCTCGGGGTCTTCGAGGGCGGCTACGATGCGGCGCTTGGGGGGTGGAGCGAAGATTTTGGTCTGCAGCGCGCGCGCGATGCCGAGGCAAACGCGCTCTTTGCCGATGCTGTAGGTTCCTACGACGACGAGGAGGCGGCCGCGGGTCTTGGCGGTGGTGCTGGAGGAGAGGATGTTTTGGGAAGCTTTGGGGGGGAGCTCGAGTTTCATGTTGTTGGCGTCTGCTTTGTCGTCTGGGGGCGTTTCTTCTTCTTGTTCTTTTGTTGAGTTTTCGCGCTGGATGAATTTCGTCATGCCTTGTCCGGCTCGTTGGCGTTTCATCTGTTCCCAGCCGTCGGTTTCGTCTGGTGAGACTTTGGACAGGCTGACGCACATGTCGGCGCAGGCTTTGATGACGGATTCCTGGGGCGGGAAGGCGTATTTCGGGTTCAAGTATGTGGTGTCGAGGTAGCAGACGTCGATCTTCTGTTCCTTGGTCTTGCCGGTGACTTTGTCTTGCACGTTCGGCATCAGCAGTGGATGCTCGATGTGTGCTCGGCAGGCTCTGAAATCGCCGCAGTGGAGGATTCGTTGCAGGCGCGGCTCGCCGTTTGTCTTCTTGCCGATGACTTTTTCGAAGAGGAAGAGTGAAGAGCCGGGGCAGTGGTTTGCTGATATCATGGTGACTCTGACGCCTCTGGTGTTTGGCACGTCGACCGTCTCTTCGAACTCAAGACCGATAACGTACTTTGGGTCGACGCGCAGTTGTTGGCGTACCAAGTTGGCGGTCACACGCGAGCAGTAGATCGGACCGTGTGTCCACGTGCTCGTTAGGCCAATGTAATGATCGCTGTGGAAATGACTGAGGAAGTAAGCCTGGCAGCCTTCTACAGCGCCGTACCTGAACGCATCAACACAAATGGAGAGTCCGGGTAGGATCTTGTAGAATGGACATGTCCTTGTGTAGGCTGGCTTTCCTCTCGACGCATTTTCCGACGCCGCTGCCTCTGCCCATGCGGCATCTTCTGCGTGGCCCGACATCAACTTGCTGAAAGCCGAGCCGCCGCTTGGTTTTTGCTCGCCTAACATGAAAGGGTTCTGTTGGCCTGGTTTTGCTGGCCGGATTGGTCTTTTGTACTGTGCCGCGGACGCGCATCGTTCCGGTTTGTCATCTGATTCTGGTAAAAGTGGTTTCTTAGGTTCTGGCAAAGGTGTAGGGTTGCCATCAAGACAATTGTTGACATGGATGCCTGCATCCTGCTCGCTGACGCCTGCAAGCTCCGCGCTGCAAATAGGACAAGTTGGACTCGTGGTTTCTGTGCCATTGGGTGTACTAAAGGATTCTGCTTTGATGATGTGTTCTCCGGGCGGCAATGAGTCGTAGTCTCTTCCAGCTGCCTCCGCCTCAAATCTAGCCTGTTCCTCCATGTACCTCCGTTCGAAAGTCTCGTCACCTTCTTCGTTGATATCCTCGTCGAAATCACCCTCAATACCCTCGAAATCCTGGAAATCTGCAATCCCGCCTCCGTAGCTTGTTTCTTCCTTGATCAGAGTTGGAGGCTCCTCTTTTGGCAAAGGTTCTAGATCAACGTTTGACTCCCGTTGCACAATCTCTTCCTCTTGAGCTGCATCGCAAGCCTCGGGTGCTGCAAGAGCGACCACATCCTCGTCACTTGCGCCTCGGTCAAACCCAATGATTGCTTCTGGATGTTCTTCCTCGTCATCTTCGCTATCGGAATCTTCCATGAACGGGCCGGATTTCGTCGCAGCAGGCGTGGCAACCGACTGCGCTGACCTCGTAGCTTCCTCGTCCTCACCGAAAAGGCTCCCATTCCCTTCTTGATCATGCGCTTCATCGGCCTCGCCGCTTAGCCGTCTCCTCTTCGATGGCGTCTCAACCTCATTAAACCGATCCAAAGCCTCTACCGCCGTCGCCTCCTTCTCAAAATAAGGAGACGACGTCTCAACCGGACGGCCGTTCTCGGCAACAAACAACCCCGTCTCTTCCTTCTTGAAAAAGCTCATGATGTTTCCATTCGGTTTAGGTTTCGGTTTAGGCGTGGCGGCTGCTTTCTTGACATTCCCAGCCGACGATTGTTTGCCCGATGTTGGCGCCGGCCTGTTCGGTTTCGTCTTGATCGGCGCCATGGTCGAAGGCTTTGAGGGTGGCGGGACGGAGGGAGGGATCGCGAGGGTGAAGGGCGATTTGGTCGATGTCGAGCCGGGAGATGGTGGCCGGCCTACCTCTGGCTGCTTTAGAGAGTCGCGTGGCTTGCGGAACATTGGGATGGCATCTTCTTGTGTATTGGGAGTGGAAGTTTGAGCGTGGCTGTCTGTTCGCGATCGAAGCACTCGTCATAAGCCGGCGAAAAGAAGGGTCCACTTTCACTTTACGCGTGGGAACGCGTCTTTGTGGTGATCTGTGCTTTGCAACATTCAAGACAGATTATTGTTTCAATCGGCGTCTTCAACTTTGGTCTTCCGATTCGTTACCTGAACCATCTACGCGTCTATATCTTTAGATTTACAATTGTTGTCTTTCATCGGCCTGCACGTATGGCACAACGAAGCTCACTCGCATGGACGATGGTATACAGTTTCGCAGTGACAAAGAATGGACTATCCTACGCCATTGCATCTCTTCTTTCAGTCCAGGACACTCTGATAAAACGCTAGGGATACACGTAGCCCTGCTGTCATTCATGCGTTGTCCGTAGTGAGATTCCATTCTGTCGGCCTGATCTTGGGTCCGGACTAGAGCGTAGATGGGAGATCTTTCGTTCTCGTGAGCTGGGCGAGGAGCGAGCCGCCCAGGTAGCCTGAACCGCCGGTGACGAGGATGCTGCGTGGCATTTTGTCGAGGTTTTTTGTTGATCATACGCTGCCGATACTGGAAAGATGCCTAGGTGTATGGTGTTGGTCGCTCCACAATGGATGATGGCCGCCCTGACTAATCAGTGTGCTTACGTGAGGAGAAGCATGTAGGGGATGAATTGACATGTTGAAGAATGACAAAGGGTTTCAGGAACATAGAAGTGATCAATAAGATGGATCATTAAACTCAAATCAAGGCTCTAATACATGTTTCCAGTTAGCTTCATTGTTGTGTTCTTCCGTTGTTGTCATCGTGCTCAAGCTTTCTTGTGGTGTATTCTAGAGAGCTGAATTGACGAATGGAGTGATCCAGGTTTCAAGGTGACGACATCAGCACCCAACGTACCTTAAGGGCATTTGAAAAGCTCGCGAATCTCAGTAGTAGCGTAGATAGCAGACTTTGTCACAAGATGATGCTGAATATAGCCAGGAACAAGTAATACAGTGCAAAAGCTATGCTTGCCGCGAGGGTTAGGGTTTGGGTTACTGTACTTCACACGGAAGGATCGGCCAAAAGCAAACTCACTTTCGTGTCGCACGACCTTTGACGCGTACATGTACTCAAACACCTACATGTAACATCAAGATCCACTAATCCATCCATCTTTCAGCACGCGCTACGCATCATCGCACGCGCGACCCTCACCGTTCAGGTATAAGTGCTCTCTCCCGAACATTGATTGCAGCCACCATGCCGACATTACCCGAGGAGCTGTTGGCTCTGATCATCGAACAGCTTGCAAGTCCAAATGTATTCGTGGTTGACGAACAACTGGAAGAGCTCTACGAGCAGCAGAAACGGGATGAACGCTCGCGTATGATATCTGACCATTCCGCGCGTATCTCAACGCTGCGAAATTTATGTTTGGCATCTAACTCCATGCACCGCCTCGCTTGGCCTGTTCTTTACCGAGACTTCCACAACCGTCGACTAAGGGACGTCAACGGCAGTGATCACACTGCATATGAGACACCCACAAGAAGACTACTGAGAACCATTTGCCTCACACCACATTATGGACACGCACTCAGAAACTTACTGATTAAAGCGTGGGTTCCCATCGATGCCATGCGCGGGGATGAGGTACTCCGTCTTCTACAGTGCGACGCCACCGTCTCAGCCATTTTCCAATGGCGGACCAGAGGGTACTGGTTCGAGAATGGAGCGTTTCTGGATTCCTGGCACCGTGCGCTTAGTTTAGGACACGAGGATGGCCTCGTAACTTTGCTATTGGTCATGTGCCCGAACATCAGAGAGCTGGAAATGGAGCCACCAATCGACTTTAGGCAATCTTTGTTCACCAACTTGCTCGAAATCGTTCATAGGGAATCGTTCGAGAAGAAGCCTTGCCCGGCAATGGTGCATGACGTCGAAGAAGATGAAGCAGACTACATGGTTGCACAGATGTTCGGCGTTCCGTGGCCAGATCAGAAGTTGCAGAAGCCACCATTTCTCCATTCACTGAGCAAGCTTACGCTATGGAGCCCGGGTCTTGAGAACTTGCCTTCCGAAACCATTGTCCAGATCTTGACGCTGCCATCACTAATTAGCTTCGAAGCTTGGGGTATAAACTCCAAATACAGATACGAACCCTTCTTTGAACGGCAATCCAACCTACGGAGCCTGGAGCTTCACTGTTCAGTGGGCACTGCTGAACTGAAAGGCATATTTGCAATTTGTCCCAAACTCGAGGAGCTTGCTTTGACCTGGGAGCACTTCGACAACGACCCGGATTTCCACCTGGACTATTCGGAAATCGCACACACTCTCGCGCTACGCACTCCAGACCTGAGGAAGCTCACGTTGGATGCGAACCAGCTTTGGTACGATACAGGCGCTGGGTGGGAGCCTCTCTCCAGGCAGCCCATCTTACGTCAATTGGACTACCTGAAAAAATTGGAGCATCTCACACTCGACACTCGCGCTATCTACGGCCCAGAGTACCAAAACGATGGTTCTTGCGTTGCAGAGAACGTGCCGAAAAGGGTGACAAACTTGACGCTTGTTTCTCCCGAATACGATCGGGATGACGATATGTTGGACGCTTACCTTGACCGGCAAGACGTGGACTTGGTCGCCCTTTTGCAAGACTCAACCTTCGATCGCCTGTCGAGTGTATATCGTAAGGGCCGCGCTAAGATGTTGCCCCGAGATCGTGCTACTGCTGAGAAGCACGGTTGGGAAATACAGCCACGAGTTCCGGACGAAGAGTCAATGCGCCTTGTGAATGCATCCCGGCTTCGCACCGAACCCGCTTCTTCGACTACTCATACTACCTAAATCAACGAATCATGGATGAACAAGTGGCCCTGTACACGATCATATTCTTGGCCAAACGCAGCTGGGTGCTGACGTCTCAAAGCTGTCGGTGGAGGCGACGCAGAATGATAGGGATGTGCAATGCCGATGATCACGATAGTATTCCTAAGACGAGGTCATCGTAGTAGTCATCCGCACCCGAATACTACTCGCCGGAAGGAGCTCAATATCATCATCCGTCTCCGCCATCCAAGCCGTCGACGAGTCTCTCCGCTGCGACGCGATCTTTGTCGAAAATCCCGAGTCATCACTCCTCAATTTCAGCGCTCCTTCTCTTTCTTCCTTGGCGGCCTGTTGTGTCCTACCCAGCGCACTGAGACGCGAACTGCTCTTTTCCGCTCCGCTCCTCTGGCGTGTGCTGTGATTACTCGCCAAGTTCGACAGGGCGCCCCAATACTGCGGCGTATTGCTGTCGGTGGGCACGCCGTCGTGCCATGTCTGGAGGAAGGGCTTGAGGCAGGTCAGACACTCGGATATCAGCGCCCAGTGCATGATCATCTGGGCGAGGATGTTGGTTTCGACGATGTCTCTGATGGTGTGGTGGTATGCCGATGGACCCAGACGGACGAGACGTATGACGACAATGGGGATGAGTCTGGTCAACTGTCAGATGGTCACTGGTTGGTTCCGCGTGGCATGACTTACAAGAGGCGTGCAGCGAAGATGGTCAGCAGTTTGACGCGCCGGTGAAGTCGAGTGTTGAGGCCCCAAATGAGGGAGAATGCGAACGCCCACAGCAACACTTCAATGAGGAGGCCGATCGTTTCTACGACGACCCATCGCGAGTACTAAAGGAGCTCAGCATGGTTTCGCATTTGTTGACGCGTGGATGCCATCTTACCGGAGCCTCGACATCTTCCCACGGCGCCGAGAGACGGCCGCGCAAAGCGATGGCAAAGCATGAGCCAACAGTCCAAGCTGTACTCAGGGCGACGAGTACGGTTGAAGCTATGGTATGCTTCTTGCTCTGAGCCAGGTTGTGGAGGAAGAACGTTGTCGAGCATTTGGACAAGCCCATACTGACGACATACAGCATTTCGCTGGCATACAGTACCTGCGATCGAAGTGAGCGAGCAGATCACAAGATGGGCATGTAGGGAGTCTCACCTCCATCCAACTCTCATAGTCGGTGACTATATAGTCTTCAGGCACGCTGGCCATGTGGAAACGAGATATGGCCAGGTAGATTGTAGTGCATTGCGCCAACACTGCAATCTGTAACATATTCGTTAGCATGACTGGACGAGATTGATTGTCTCAATGAATACTCACATATCCTGCGACGAAGACTCCGTCTGCGCGAGACCATTGCTGCTGCCACTTCGCCCACGTGCGGATCCCGACGAAAAACGAGCTCCAGAGTAAGGGAAGCGTGGTCCAGATGATCAAAGCATTGCCAATGGGCCTTGTGCTTTCCGGCGTGTCCATTCCTGCCATCCAACGGGTTGATCGTTCGGTATGGCGAAAACTTCTATGCCAGCGGAAACGACCGCTTTGAAGGACAGTAAAGTTCGCATCGAGCGCACAACGCGCCGTCAGCGCATGAGAGCGAGATCAACCAACACTTGCAGGATTGATGTTCATGTGCTACGCGAGACCCCGGCAGTACGCGAGACCCCGGCAGTCTGCCAGCGGACCTGGAACCGGACATGTTTGGGTAACGTTTAGGGCATGGTCGGGTTCTGGGACCCTACCATGCAGCATGCAGCAGGCAGGATACAGTTCGTTCTATGCATTGCGTCGCTTGGATGGTCGAGACGCACTTTGGCTTTTCAAGCGATATGAATGCAATGCCCTCGCTAGCGTGACGAAGGCATGGCGTTATCGGTTGGCTGCGGTATCTCGGAGCTTCCGGGGCCTGCTTTCGCACTAAGTACGTAGGTGCATGGCGAAGGAGCCATTGTGATCCTTCGGTAGGCATTGCCGTCTCCCCCAAAGTCCGTCGACTGATCTGCCGGATAAATCGACAGATGTGGTATGTAAGGCTGCTGTGCCGTAGAGGGTTCAAGGAGCGACAGTCCACCGTGCCATTGACAAGACGCCAAAAGACTGGGGGGCTCTAAACTTTCAGTGCAAGCTCTCGACTTCTTTCCCTTAGGGTCCTAGGGAACTCGCTTTCTTCCACCCTTCCTCACTTAACATAAAACCTGACAATACGACCTCTGAAAAACAATTAAAAGAAACCTTGCGACATATCATTCACAGGCATACCGCAGTGTCTACTGCTCTAACGAGACTCAAGACTGCAAATGCACTCGCTAAGCGCTCGCGTTACAGCCGCTGCACTTGGCCTGCGACCGAGTGGCGTACGCCGGCATTGTCATGCATACTCCAATCTGTGAAGCGAAGCCTCGCCTGTGAAACCCTGGACATTATTGAGATGCCGTCTTCATGTTAATCTACTGCGTCCAGGGCGCCATGCCTCGTCTTGCAGGTGGCTTGAGTATTTTGTCTCTTCATTTTTCTTCACGCTGCCTTGTTTTCCTATTGACTAGGGTCAGATCTTCTCTCCATTCGTCTCTTATCTTTCCAAGCCTCAGTTTCGAGACTCCAGCATGGCCTCATCTTCTTCTGCATTGCCAGTACCCGGGGGTCACAGTCAAGGCATCGAGTTGACAGACCGCAAAAGCGCGCAATATGATAACAGGGAAATCCTCATGCCGCAGCCGGGCGACGTCGATCGTAGCAGCGACGGTAGCGATGGTGATGGAGATGAAAGCAAATCTACAAATATCGACCGTTGGCACATGGAACGCATGGGTGAGTCATTCTCTCTGCCACTGCCAGACCTTGCCCTTCGCTAATACTCATTCGACCAGGTAAGCAACAGGCTCTCGTGCGCCATTTCCGACCTATGGCCACATTCTCCTTTGTCGCAATGGCCACCTCTGTCTGGGAGTTTGGCATCTTTTCTATGAACCAAGGTCTGGTATCTGGAGGGCGCGCTGGTGTCATCTGGTCTACGGTGGTTCATGCCGTCGGCTTCGTCCCGATCGTCCTTTCAATGGCCGAGATGTCATCTATTGCCCCAACAGCTGGCTCTCAGTATCACTGGGTGTCCGAGTTCGCACATCCGAAATACCAAAAGGTGCTGAGCTACTACACCGGTTGGATCTCGACTATGGCATGGCAAGCCGGAAACGCTATTGGTGTTTTCTTGACCGGCACTCTGATCCAGACCGTCATCCTGGAAAACAACGTCAACTATGCATTCCCAGCATGGCACGGTAGCTTGTTGGTCATGTCCAACATCATCTTCACCGTGACCGCCAATATCGTTCTATCTCGCTACATTCCGCGAGTCCAGACAGCCTTCTTTGTTCTACACATTCTGGCATTCTTTGCGATCATGGTCCCGATATTGGTCAACGCACCAAAAGCGAGCGCTGCAGAGGTCTTCACTGGATTCGAAAACACCGGCGGCTGGTCGAGTATGGGCTTCGCTGTTCTGGCAGGTCAGCTCACTGCGATCTACACAATGTGCGGAACCGATGCTGTGAGTTATTGCGCGCGTTTTGGTACTGTGTCACTGCTAATCGAGACATCCCAGGCCTCCAACCTCGCCGAAGAAGTGCGTGACGCTTCCAAAACCGTACCGCGATCCATGATCGGTATTTTCGTCGTCAACATGATTTTTACACTCTCCTGCTGGCTCGTGCTATGCTTCGCCATGCCCGATGTGAGCCTAGCACTGGAGCATGTCAGTACCTACCCTGTGATCCATATTCTGGAGCAGAGCATGTCGACTGCTTGGGTGACTGTGGAGCTCGTCCTGATCATTGCACTTGTCCTCTTCGCCAATGTTTGTTACATCACGGCCGTTTCCCGTGATTTGTGGGCGTTTGCAAGAGACAACGGCGTTCCATTCTCGCCGTGGATCTACAAGGTAAGCTCAGAGCTTCAATGGTCCCTCACTGTCTCGACCACTGACTTTTCCGACTTGCAGATTCACCCTAAATACCTAGTACCGGTCAACGCAATCTATGTGACCGCCCTCTTCTCGTTTCTCCTGAGTCTGATCTACATTGGCTCCGAGACAGCGTTCTACGCCATCACCTCGCTGTTCACGGTCGCCCTGTTGCAATGCTACATGTTCTCGATCGGCTCGATCCTCTGGCGTCGCATCCGACTTCCCG
>Ga0265797_10009155_pt1 | contig 12975 bp, 8 predicted proteins | sample P2T30metagenome_FD_192433 | JGI IMG/M metagenome (GOLD analysis project Ga0265797, IMG submission 192433) | Plant litter microbial communities from East Loma Ridge, Irvine, California - P2 T30 | ecosystem: Environmental > Terrestrial > Plant litter > Unclassified | place: USA: California... | reverse complement strand
CGGCCGCGTGACCATCGACGTGCGCGCCGAGGCGCCGATGAAGGTGTCGTTCATGCGCGTGCTGGGATACACGTCGCTCACGCCGGTGGCCTATGCCCAGACCATCCGCAAGGACCTGGACATGGCGTTCGTGGTCGATACCTCGGGCTCGCTGTATGACAATCGTGCGGCGGTGAAGGCCTCGGCAAAAACCTTCCTGAACAAGTTCAACGTGACCCAGGACCGGGTCAGCCTGGTCCACTTCGCCTACGGCGCCGAGGTGGACAACCCGATCGATGCGAGCAAGCGCGGTTTCGACCGTGGTTCGATGCTGAACAATATCGACAAGTATGTCTTCGATGGCACTACCGCTTCGGTCGAAGGCATATGGCAGGCCCGCAACCAGCTGAACACGGTTCCGCAACTGAGCCGGTCCAGCCTGCGCGTGATCGTGTTCTTTTCGGATGGCGAACCGACGGCCTTGAGTGCGCTGCTGCCGTTCAAGACCGCCACCGACTGCACCAAGCCAGGCGTATTCGACATCAACAGCAACGGCCTGTATGACCTGAACAGGAGTGCGGCCGTAGCGCTCTCCGGATGCGACCTGGAGCGCCGCGGCAGCGTGTCGAGCACCATATCCAGGCTGCCGGACTGGTACAACGCCCACGATACGCTGCGCGAATTCCCGATCGTGACAAACAGTCCGCGCGTGGTGACGTCCGACCTGTCGACTGCCACCATCATCAAGCGCAACTTCGACCGCGCCGCGCGCAACCTGCCCGAAGCCGTGGCCGCCAAGGCGCGCGACGAAGGCATCTACGTGTTCACGCTCGGCATGGGCGCCTCGCTGAAGACCAGGAGCGGCGTCGACAACGAAGTCGGCGAGAACGTCCTGAAATGCATGGCCAACGTGGCCGACGGCCCTTCGCGCTGCTACAACCCGGACAAGCCGGTCGGCATGTACTGCTACGCCGCCACCGAGGCCGACCTGACGCCATGCTTCTCGCGCCTGGCCTCGGCGATCCTGCGCATCTCGAAATAAAAACCGGGGTCAGTGCGCTGCCACGATTTCGCGGATGGCGGCAGCCACGATTTCCGGGTGCGTGACCTGCATCTGGTGCGAAGCGTCGGCCACGACGGTTTTCGCTTTCGGGTACAAGCCTTTCACAAAGGCGCGCGTGTCGTCGTCGAAGTTGAAGGCGCCGAAATCGACGGCAATCGCGGTTGACGATACCGGCTTGTTGACCAGGCGGATGATCGGCTTGTCGTCGATGCGCGGCAGCGCGGCCACCATCTCGCCGGTTTCCCAGATATGGTCGATCTCGTCGGCCACCGTGCGCGAAAAGAACAGCCATTTGCCGGCGCGTGAATATAACGGGAACTCCTGCGGCTTCTTCACTACGCGCGGATATAGCGCATCGACCAGCACCAGACCCCGCACCTCTTCCGGATAGCGGCGCGCGAACAGCTGCATGTACAGGCCGCCCAGCGAATGGCCGACCAGCACATACGGCGGCTGCAAGCCCTTGCGTTTGAGGGTGGCGCGCAGCTGCTCGACGATGGTGGCGCCGTCGCGCGGGGCGCTGGTCGCCTCGCTGTTGGCGTAGCCGGGGCGGTTGTAGGCGAACACGGTGGCGCTGCCCTTGACGCCATCGAGCACCTTGTCCCAGCCGGCGAGGGTGGCGCGCGAACCGTTTTCGAAGACCACGGTTGCCTTCGCGGCCGGGTTGCGGATGGTGAGCGTCTCCAGCTTGTGGCCCTCGACGGTGTCGACACGCGCGAGTTCGACGGCGGCATCTGCCGTCGGCGCCAGGAAGGCGAGGGCGCAGAACGCGGCAATGAGGGGCAGGCGGGCGGTGGAGTGCGTCATGGCGTTGTCCTTGGCGGTGATGGAAAACCCCATCCTCGCCCTGGGCCGGGCGCCGGTCACGCCGCTTGCGACGAATGGCAAGCAGGGGCGACGGATTACCAGCGCGATTGCTGGAATCTAGCGTACAGGCAATGTAGCGCTGGCATATAAACGGCTGTGCGAGCATGGCATCCACTTCCAGCCAGCTCGACCTTGCCGAAAGGATCCACCGAATGAAGCACGACCAAGCGCCGCGCCGGGACTTCCTGCGCTACATGGGCACGATCGCCGCCCTGTCCGCTCCCGCCATGGGAGCCGCCGCGGCCGAAAAGGACCGCGTCACCTTCCCGCCGATCGAAGCAAAGAGCGAAAAGCCCGAGAAGACCGAGCCGCCGGGTGACCCGATGAACGAGCGGGTCGGCATTGCGATTGTCGGCGTGGGGCGCATTTCGGTAAACGAGGTGCTGCCGGCTTTCGCGCAGAGCAAACACACGAAACCGGTGGCATTGGTGAGTGGCGACCGCGCCAAGGCCTTGAAGATCGCGCGCCAGTACAACATCCCGGAAAGCGCGGTGCTCGACTACCGCGAGTATGACAAACTCGCGACAATGCCGGAGGTGCAGGGCGTCTACATCGCGCTGCCGAACAACATGCACGCCGAGTACACGATCCGCGCCGCGCGCGCCGGCAAGCACGTGCTGTGCGAAAAGCCGATGGCCAATACCGTAGCCGAGTGCCAGAGCATGATCGACGCCTGCAAGGGGGCCAAGCGCAAGCTGATGATCGCCTACCGCCGCCAGTATGCGCCGGTCGAGCGCACGCTGGTGAAGATGATCCGCGAGAAGAAGCTGGGCGAGCTGCGCGAGTTCATCTCGTGTAATTCGCAGAACATGGGCGATCCGCAGCACTGGCGCCTGAAGCGCGCGCTGGCCGGCGGCGGTGCGCTGCCCGACGTGGGCCTGTACTGCATCAACGAGGCGCGCTTCCTGAGCGGCGAGGAGCCGGTGGAAGTGATCGGCCATACCTGGTCGACGCCCGGCGATGCGCGCTTCAAGGAAGTCGAGGAATCCTGCCAGTTCGTGCTGCGCTTCCCGAGCGGCTTCGTGGCCAGCTGCACTACCGGCTACAGCTCGCACAAGTCGCAGATGTTCCGCCTGAACGGCGCGACCGCGTTTGCGGAGATGAATCCGGCCTATGCCTACAACGGCAACAAGCTGCGCATTTCGCGCGTGGAAGGCGGCAAGGAGCAGGGCCAGGAACAGACGTCGGAAATCCAGGTCGAGGAAGAGAACCAGTTCGCCAAGGAGCTGGACCACTTCGCCCAGTGCGTGCGGCAGGACAAGCAGCCGCACACGCCGGGGGAGGAGGGGCTGCAGGACCAGCGCATCATCGAGGCGATCTATGCGTCGGCGAAGAGCGGGCGGGCGGTGAAGCTGTCGCCGCCGGCGGGCAAGACGCGCGGGCCGGAGCCGCAGGAGGGGTAGGGTTTTGGCAGGTCGCGCTGCATTGCCGGAGCCGCAAACGCTGGAATTCGTAGGGTGGGCACTCGTGCCCACGCGTGACACATGCTCTGTGTTGGCTGCGATAGATGACGCCCGGGCCGCTAACGTGATGCATCGTTTACGCGTGGGCACAAGTGCCTGCGCGGCCCGGCCCACCCTACGGTTCTTGGCGTTCCAGGCTAATCAAACCCGCGCACCGGGAAACTGGCATCGCGCTGGATCCAGTTGCGCGATGAGTATTCGGTATTCGCATCGGTCGCATGCAGCGTGAACGCATGGCGCGACACTGGCGAGCGGTTCGGCGCGCTGTAGTGCGGCAGCAGCCCGTGGAAGCAGACCAGGGTGCCGGCCTTGGCTTCCAGCGGCACGGCAGTGCTGTCGTCCGGCCATGGCGTGCTGTCCAGCTTTTCCATGTGGATGCGGTTGCCGTCGCGCAGGAAACGTTCGCGCAACGGGCCGCGGTGGCCGCCGGGTTCGGCCCACAGGCAGCCATTGTCGACGGTGGCGTCTTCCAGCGCGAACCAGAAGGTGGTGACGCTGATCGGGGTGGAATCGAAGAAGGTCGCGTCCTGGTGCCAGCGCACTTCGCCACCGATTCCCGGTTGCTTGAAAATGTACATGGACTGGTAAACCTGCGGCTTTGCCAGCCCCAGGTCGCGCGCCACGGCCGCCAGTTTCGGGTCACGCGTAAAACGCTCGAACACCGGGTCGAGGTCGTGCATCGCGTGGCCGATCTTGTTGATCGAGAGCGCCTTGGCCTGGCGCAGCTGGCCGTCCGCACCAAAGGCTTCCTCTTCGAAGAAGCAGCGCACCGTATTGTCCGAGCCGAGGAACCAGTCGTCGCTGGCGCGTTCCTGGTCGCGCGTGGTGAAGATGGCGCGCGATTCGCTGGGGTCGAAGGCGTCGACGATTTCCTCGGCGCGGCGGCGCAGGGCCGCGATCTCGCCCTGCGATTTGAAGTTGGGAAGGACGATGAAGCCGTCGCGCTCGAAGCCGGCGCGCTGTTCAGGTGTCAGCATGGTGGGCACAAGGTTGGTTGGGCGCAGGCGCGCAATTCAATTTGAAACCGGCTGCACGTTATCGAGCGTGAACGTGAAGGCAGTACGGCCGGCGCTGGAATGCACGTCGATCTTGCCGCCGTGCGCACGCGCGATCTGGTCCACGATATACAGCCCCAGCCCCAGTCCTTCGCTGCCGGGGCGCGAGGCGGCGCGCCAGTAGGGCTTGAACAGCTGGTCGATGATTTCCGGCGGCAGGTCCTGGCCTTCGTTCGATACCGACAGCACGAACTTGCCGTCTTCCTGGCGCGCGTCGATGTGCACCGGCGTGCCGGCATTCCCATGGACCAGCGCGTTCGCGAGCAGGTTCGATAGCAGTTGGGCCAGGCGCTCGGGGTCGCAATCCAGGCACAGCAGGTCGGGGATGGAGGCGGCAATCACGCGCTCGGGGTGCAGGCCGCGCATTTCGTCGATCACCTGTTCCAGCGTCAGGTGCACGCTGTCGTGGCGCTGCAGTTTCAGGCCGATGCCGCTGCCCATGCGCCCGCGCGTAAAGTCCATGACGTCGTCGACCAGCGAGGCCATGCGCCGCGCGCTGCGGCGGATGCGTTCGACCACCGGCAGCAGCGCCGGGTCGGCCACCTTCAGCGCCAGCAGATCGGCGCCCAGTGCGATCGAGCCGAGCGGGGTGCGCAGGTCGTGGCCCAGCACCGCGATGAACTGCTCGCGCAGTTCGGCGGTTTCGCGTTCGGACGACAGGTCCGAGCGGGCGGCTTGCTGGCGGTTCTCGGCGTCGAGCTGCTTCGAGATCAGTTCGGCGAACAGGTGCAGGGTCGAGACGGTGACCGGGTCCGACAGCTTGATCGGTTTCGGGTCGAGTCCGCACAGGGTGCCGAAGTAGCGGCCGTCGGTGCGGAACACGGGAATCGAAAAGTAGCTCTGGAAGCCGTAGATGCGCGGCGTGTGGTGCGCGGCGTACTGCGTGCTCTCGGCAACGTGGTCGATGATGACGGAGCGGCCGGTGTCGCGCACTTCCTCGCACAGCGTGGTGGTGACATCGAGCTCGTCGCCGGGCTTCAGGCCGAATTCAAGCTTGTCGAGCACGGCGCAGGTGATCCATGCGTCTTCGGTGACGTGGGCGATGCAGACAAAGCCCAGGCCGGTCATGGCGGCCACGGTTTCCAGGATCTTCGGCACGGCGCCGATGGCCTGGATTTCGTCCACTCGCTTCAGGAGGTCTACTGCCATGCGCTTCCCCGGAGGGTCAAAGTATCAGCCGGGGATTTTATCATTGTCCAGGTGTGTGGCGACGGTCCAGGCGCCATCGGCATATACCCGATCGTCTCCCAAATACACCGCATCGGTGACCACGAACACGTCGATGTGATAGCGCGCATCCTTGCGCTTGAAGCCTGGCTTCGGGTACACGCCGTGCTTGGCGCCCAGCGACAGGTGGATGCCGCACATGCGTTCGTAGGTGCCGATGTCGTCCACGCGGCGCTCGCGCGTAAAGGCGCGGTTCATGCCGAAGCCGAGTTCGCGCACCCAGACTTCGCCTTCGTCGGCACGGATGTTGTCGAGTACCTGCTGGAAGGCAGGGGTCGCGTTCTCGGTGCCGACCACGCGGCCCTTTTCCACGATGATGGTCACCGGCGTGTCGGGGCGGTTCGAGCGGTAGTTGGTATCGCCGAACACGTGGATTTGCGCGCGGCCGTTCACCGCTTCCAGGTCGAGCGCCTCGGTAAAGACTTCGCCGATCGGGAACTGGCCGCCAACGTTATGCATCTCGCTGTAGTCGCCGATGTTCAATTTGGCCGGCTCGAACGGGGACGCAAACACCAACTCCTCGCCGCCGCCAACCACGCGGCCCAGCGGCGCGTTGTCGATCTTCGCCTTCAGGCCACGGCCCACGCCGCGAAAGTAGTCCGGCTCGTAGGCCAGCGCCTCGATGTAGTGCTCGGACTGCGGCCCCGGCATGCGCGACAGGTGCACGTGCTCGATCACCTTCAGGCCCAGCTTGAACAGCTCGACGCGGATGCGGAAGGCCTCCAGGCGGAAGTTGGTCGACTGGACCAGCACCACCAGATCCTTCGCCGCCAGTGCGCGGAAGCGTGCCAGTACATCGTCCGGCAGCGTGCTGTCGAAGTCGATGAAATCGGCGTCCGGCAGGTTGCGCCGGTAGGCCGCGACCAGTGCGCGCGACAGGGGAGTGCGTTCGTCGTACACCACCAGGGCGCGCTGCGCCGGGCCGTGCTCGATGGCGAAGCCGAGGATGTTGCGCAGGTGCGTGACGGCGGCGTCGATGGCGTGGGCGGGCAGGTCGGGCGTAGCGATATCGGCAGGAGCGGGCAGGGAAGTCATGGCGTGCGGCGTGAGGGCATTTCGGACTTTTCATTATACGGTCCACGCCAAAGTTCCCACCAACAGCGCATATGTTGATCCTTGGAGTGCCGCCTCGCGCTACCGCCCGAATGGCGCGCCGTCGCGGCTATGGCAGCGTTATGATTTAGACAGAAATCAATACGTGCATGGCATGCATATTCATTCGACAGCGGAGCGCAATGACATACAGATGGGAAACGCCGTCCAGCATCTGGCTGGAGGACGAGAAGAGCGGACAGTTCGCGCTCGAGGCCACCGAGGGCCTGGGCCGCGTCGACTGGCAGGCGCATGCGCGCGGCCGGTTGCCCGATCTCGCCCATCTGCTTGGCGCCTCGCTGCCGGCGTCCTGCGCCTGTGCGCCGATCTACCCCGAAGGTTTCGCTTTCTGCCCGACCTGCGGCCAGACGCTGCACAAGCTGGGCGGACGCGTCCTCGGCCAGCCCGACTGGTGGGGCGCATCCGGCGACCAGTCCCTGCCGCGCCACGTGCCGCACGGCTTGCCGGTGACCTCCCTTGCGCTGGGCGACAGCCTGGAAGAACGCCCGGCGGCGCCTGCCATCGGCCGCGCCGAGTTGGCGATGCCGGTGCCGCCGAATGCGCACTGCGTCTTCGCCGCCGCCACCTGGGGCTTCCCCGAACAGCGCCTGCTGGCAATCGCGCCGGCGCGCGGCGTGCTGCAGTACTGGGACCCATTGGCGCAGTTGTGGCACGTGATGGCGGCCGAGAATACGGCCAGCGAGCTGCGTTTCAGCGCCGGCCAGTACGGCTGGCTGCCGGCCCTGAATCCGGCACGCGGCGAAGTCGGCGTGGTGCCAACGGACGCGGGCCTTGCGCGCCTGTGGATCAACCCAATTAACGAAAGCTACCGTCTCGAACCGCTGTTCGCCGGCGCGCTGGCCGCCGCCCCGGGCCTGATGCGCCGGCAGGTCGGCTGCCTGTTCGTCGCGGACGGCATGCTGCAATTGCTGGCCACCGGCAGCGACGTCGCCAACGGCGAGATACTGCCTTGCGACGATGCGCCAACGAGTGGCTGGATGCGGCCGATCGGTTACGACAATCGCCTGTTCTGGTTGCACGAGGGCGGGCAGCTGACATGGCGGCCGGGCGAGGCGCCGCGCTGGATGCCCTGGCCCGGCGGCTGGTCGCCGAAGCTGGAATTCGGCGGCCCCACGCAAAGCCGCGACGGCCGCCTGTGGCAGATCGGGCACGACGGCCAGGCATACTCTTTCCTCGAACTCGGCACCGGGCAGCCGCAGCTCGAAGCCATTGACGGCGCACGCCTTGGCTTCGCCAACCTGCTGTTCCGCCGCGGCCACGCGGTGCTGGACGAACCCTGGTCGGCCGAACACGTGGAAGACGTACACGAGGACGACACCCTGGTCCTGCCGCTGCTGCGCAGCTTCAACAACAATCGCAGCCAGCCGAGCGGCCTGGTGCTGCGCTTCCACAAGTACACCGGCCGCGCCGAAGAGGCGCTGGGCGCGGGCACGGCGGCGCGCACCATCGCCCGCACGACGGTCGAATGGATCGGCAAGCGCAACGTGATCCTCGACGACATCGCGCGCCTCACGCGTCCGCTCGAATGCGTGCCTTTCGTGTACGACGGCGCGCTGTGGCTGCACCATCCCGACTGGAATGCGATGCGCGGCTGGCGCCTGGAAGAGCTGTCGTGAGCGGCCTCCTGATGCGCATCGTCGCCCTGCTTGCGCTGCTGTGCGGCACGCTGCCGGCGTTCGCCACGCCGCAGGTCTTCCTGGTCCAGAACTCGGGCTGGATGGAACCCTTCTATGCCGACCCGCAATCGCGCTTCAAGCCGCTGGTGACGGAACTGGCGCTGGCGGTGGCGCAGCCGGGCGATGCGCTGGTGCTGGCTGCCTTCAACCAGTCGTTGCCGGGCGCGCCGTCGCCGAAAGCGCTGGTGTCCACCAAGGTAGGCGAGGGCACGCGCGCGCAGGTAACCAAGGCTTTGGCCGGCCTGGACACGGCGCGCAAACCCGGCGGCGCCCTGGCCGATACCGATCTCGGCGAAGCCGTGAGCGCCGCCATGACCCAGGCTTTGGGCGGCAAGGACGGCATCGTCTGGCTGGTCACGAACAACCGCAACAGCCCGAACAACGACCAGGCCACGGCCCAGCGCAACCGCGAGTTTTATGAATTGATCCATCGCGGCGGCGCGATCCGCACCGCGCTGGCTTTCCCGTTGCGCATGCAGGTGCAGGGCGAGCATTACCGGGCGAATGGCTTGATGGTGTACGCCTTTGCCATCGGCCCACAAGGTGCCCAGGCTTTGGCGCGGCTGCTGGCCACCGGCAGCATCGCCAGGATCATCACCGAGCCACCCGCGCGCCTGAAACCGCTGGACCGCAACACCGTGCGCCTGGTGCCGCGCAAGGTGGAAGATGCGCCGGGCGTCAGCTTCTCGATGGGCCAGGGCGGCGTGCTGCGCGCCGACGTCGCCTCGAGTGCGGTATCGCCATCGGCAAAGATCAGTTGGAACATCGAGAACACGATGTACCCCTACACCATCGCCAGCGCCACCCTGAGTGCGCGCTCGAAGCTGGGCGGCGAGGACAAGCCGGTCACGCTGGGCAGCGCACGCGTGAACGCCCTCGTGCCCGGCAAGCCGCAGCCGCTGGCCTCGACCCTGCAGCTGCCGGTGGCCCGGCTGCCCAGCCAGTGGTCGATGGAGGCCATCGGCTCCGCCGGCTCGGCCTACGTCCTGCCCGGCACCATCGAAGTGCACCTGGCGGACCAGAAGCTGAATTTGTCCGGCGCCTTTCGCGAGCGCATGGCGGCGCTGTTCCCGGGCGACCCGCTGCCCGACATCTTCACGCCGCCGGCCCAGGTGCAGGCGTCCACCGCCGTGCTGCCGATTGAGGTGCGCGTGCACTACGGGATGGCGCCGCTGCTGGCCGTGGGCGGCGGCGTGCTGGCCCTGATGGCGGCAGCCGGCGCCGCGGCTTACGCCTGGATGCGGCCGCAGCGCGCCTACGTTACCGTCGAGGACGAGCTGCGCACCATGCACGCGCGCGCCGGCGCCGATCAACCCATTTACGACAAGGCGGGCAATGAAGTCGCGCGCCTGAAGACAAACCTGTTCGGCCACCAGTTGACGGACCTGCGCGAAGGTGCGCAGGTGCGCCTGGGCCGCTGAACTCGCCCAAAAGAGGAAACCACCATGCAAGCGACGCCAACAACTACGCCATCCAGCGGCCAGGCCGACCCTGGCTTCAAGCTGCCCGAGGAAAAAAACGCCCCCGACGCTGCGCTGCCCCAGACCACGCCGGAAACGGCAGGCGGCCCGGTCGAAGTCGTGCCCGGCCCGCTGCCGCCCGCCGTCACCGACACTTCCACGCGCGACTTGTCCATCGGCGCGGCCGTGTTCGTGGTGCTGCTGGTCGTGTACTTCTTTGTCCGCAACGCCTACGTGCACCACATGGTCGTGCGCCGCGTGGCGCCATCGACAGCAGGCAGCGCCGGCTGGCTGCTGTTCGTGGGCCTGGCGTTTTTGTCGGCCGCCGCCGTGCTGGCCATCATCAACGCCAGCCGCTACCTGACGTGGGGTGTGACCGCGCCGCTGGTGGTGGTGGGCGCGGTGGCGCTGGTCGCCGCTCTCTTCATCGGCCGCCGCTGAAACGGACACACACATGGCAGAGATCCCCACCCCAGCAAGCATGAATCGCAAGGCCGAACTCAAGGTCGACCTGCGTCCGACCCTGTTCATCGGCGCCGGCGGCACCGGCATGGAAGTCATGATGCGCATCCGCCGCCGCATCCTGTCCGCGGTCTGGAACAAGCAGCATCCGACCCGCGTGGAGTCGATCGCCGACTTCCCGGTCGCGCGCTTCCTGCACTTCGACCTCGACAACAACGCCATCATCGACGAGGGCAAGTCGCAGCGCACCGACCCCTGGTACGAACTGGTGCGCCTGAGCGACGAAGAACGCCTGGTCGAGCCGCTCGATTTGCCGCAGTACCACGAGTCCGACGACAGCCTGGCGCGCTTTCCGCTGATCGAAAGCTGGATGCCGCTGCGTCCGAAGAAGCTGCGCTCGCTCGGCATCGACCCGTCGAAAGGGGCCGGGCAGATTCGCTCGGTGGCGCGCCTCTACCTGTTCGACAAATACCCCAAGCTGCGCGGCCGCATCAAGGGCGCGCTGAATTACCTGAGCAGCAATGCCGGCATCGAGCGCAAGGAGAGTTACCAGCGCCTCGGCCTGCAGGTCGACACCTCGAAATTCCGCATCGTCGTCATCGGCTCGAACGCCGGCGGCACCGGCGCCGGCAGCGCCATCGACCTGGGCTGGATGGCCAAGGCCATCGCGCGCCAGGAAGTGTCCGACAGCCAGGTCGACCTGGTGATGTTCATGCCCTCGGGTTTTGCAAAGGCGAACAAGGAGCGCACCGAGGCGAATGCCTACGCCACCATGATGGAGCTGGAAACGACGATGCGCGACATGAATGCGCGCGTGTCGTGGATGGACCCGGACAGCATCCAGGGCAAGGGCGCGCCCTTCGACGACGTGTATTTTGTCGACACCGCGAATCTCGCCAACAAGGCGACCCAGGACGTGAAGGACGTCTACCAGATGGTGGCCGACACCCTGTTCGAGGATTTTGCGTCGGCCGATTTTGCGAATCGCAAGCGCTCGGTGGCGGTGAACCAGCAGCAGCACAAGCTCGGCCCCTACAACCCGCGCGTGCCGGAAGCGCGCTTCGGCGACATGCGCCTGTCGTATTCAAAAGTGTATTCGGCATTCGGCCAGGCTGTGCTCGACACCCAGCAAAGCCTGCGCGAGGACATCCGCGCCTACGAGCTGGCGGCGCTGATGGTCAAGGAGTTCTTCGGGCTGGTGGGTCGCGACGGCGCCCTGGCAAGGCGCGCCGGCGATGCGGAGCGCGACAGCTTCATGCGCGAGCAGATGGAGATGCGCGAGCGTCCCTTCAGCGAATTCCCGGATTTTAAAAAGGGGACGGTCGACGTCACGCCTTTCCAGGAATATGCGCTCACCGAACAGCTGTTGATGGACAAGGATGGGCGCTCGCTGCTGGAACGCGTGGAGAGCAAGGTGCAGCTCGAGATCGACCGCATCATGGCCGGCTACGACATCAAGCTGTGGCGCGAGAAGGTGGCCGAGCTGCTGCCGCAGCTGGAACGCGACGCCATCCGCGAAGCCGGCGCCACCGCCGAGACCAGCGAAGACCGCATCAAGCGTCACACCGGGGAACTCACCGGCCGCCTGAAGACGCGCGTGCGTGAACGCCTGTACGCGCTGCTCGACGACCGCAAGCAGGGCGGGCTGGAATTCGTGCTGTCGCTGCTGGAGCAGGTGAAGGCGCGCCTGCTGCAGCGCGATCTGATCAGCGCGGAAAAGAATGGCCGCCGCTACCGCGACATCCGCGACGCCCTGCGCACGCGCCAGGTCGAAGAGTCGCTGAACAACCTGGGCCAGGCCGCCGGCCGCCTGTTCGGCAAGGATGCCCAGGCGCGCGAAGTCATGGCCCACCTGAAGCGCGATATCGCCGATTACCTGCGCTTCCACCTGCTGGCGGTATCGGCCGGGCAGTCCATTGAGGTGATGCGCAACATGTCGGCCTGGCTGGGCGACCCGCAGTCGACCGACGAGCAGGGCAACGCGCAGTGGAGCGGCATCGCCGGCGAATTCCAGGAAGGGCGGCGCCACGTGCAGGAGATTTTGCATGCGGTCGACAACCGCATTGCCCAGTTGCGCAGCGATGCACGCCACGAGCACGCCACCTACATCAAACTGGCCGGCGATGTGCAGCCGGCGCCGGTGCGCCTCACGAGTGATGTGAGTGCGTGGAGCGAGGAAGTGCTGCTCGAATTCGGCGGCTCGGGCAGGCTATTCCCGCAGCTGGGCGACGAGCGCATGCGCTCTGACTTGCTGCTGAAGCTGTTCCGCCGCGCACAGACGCAGCTCTCCAGCAGCGACCTTGGCGCCGAGCCGAGCGACCCGCTGCTGGACCGGCTGAACGCGATGACGCCGCAGGAACGCCAGCGCGTTTTTGCCGAATGGATCAGGAGCGCCATGCCCTGGGTGAACGCGCGCTTCTCGGCCGAGTTCACTCCGAATTCGGACCAATTTAAGTGTTTTATTGGAGTCGGCGATGTGGGCGCCTGGCGCCGCATGGAGGCTGAAATCCGCGCCGCCGTGCCGACCGGTTTCTTCCACGGCGACCTGGTGTCGATCGTGAACACGGGTGTGGCCGGGCGCGCAGTGTGCTACATCGAGCTGTCCGGCAT
>Ga0265797_10009154_pt1 | contig 12976 bp, 11 predicted proteins | sample P2T30metagenome_FD_192433 | JGI IMG/M metagenome (GOLD analysis project Ga0265797, IMG submission 192433) | Plant litter microbial communities from East Loma Ridge, Irvine, California - P2 T30 | ecosystem: Environmental > Terrestrial > Plant litter > Unclassified | place: USA: California... | reverse complement strand
GGCCCCGACGATCGAGCTGGGCGACTCGACCCTCGAGCCCGGGGGAGAGGTGCAGCTCTCGGTCGAGTGGATGACGCAGACCTGTGAGGACACCGGGGGCACGAACCGCGCCGCCGAGGACGTCACCGTCAGCCTCGTCGGCATCGCCGGCGGCGAGTCGGTCGTGCTCGGGCGCCCCGAGCCCACCGGCCCCCGCTACACGGTCAGCGGCACGTTCGACCTGCCCGACGACCTCGCGGTCGGCCCCGCGACGCTGCGGGTCGCGTCGACGGGCGGCGACGAGACGAGCGCCGAGGCCCCGGTCACGATCACGCCCGCGGCCTGACGGACGCGGTCCGCCGCCGGGGACGTCGCCGTGGTCCGCCGTCGTGGACGTCGCCGTACTCCGGGGCCGCCGCCGGGGGCCGAGCGGCCGCCCCGGGGTCACGTCGTCGTCGTGAGCACCCCGCCGTCGGCGCGGAGGGCGGCGCCGTTCGTCGCCGAGGCCAGCGGGCTCGCGAGGTAGGCCACGAGCGACGCGATCTCGGTCGGGTCGAGGAAGCGCTCGACCAGCGTCGTCGCGTTCTGCCCGATCACGGCGTCCCGGACCGCGGCGACCGGCGCCCCCTGCGCCGCGGCGACGCCCTCGACCGTGGCCGCGACGCCGTCGGACCAGGTCGGCCCGCCGAGCACCGTGTTCACCGTGACGGCCGTGCCGCGGGTCGTCTTCGCCAGGCCGTTGCCGAGGGCGATCATCGCCGCCTTGGTCACGCCGTAGTGGACCATGTCGGCCGGGACCGACACCCCCGACTCGCTGCTGACGAAGACCACGCGGCCGTGACCGCGCTCGAGCATGCCGGGCAGCAGCGCGCGCGACAACCGCACCCCGCTCATGACGTTCACCTCGAAGTACCGTTGCCACTCGGCGTCGTCGACGGACCCGAAGGGCGCCAGCCCGAACAGTCCGACGTTGTTCACCAGCACGTCGACGTCCCCGAGCCGCCCGACGAGGCGCGCGACCGCCGCCGGGTCGGCGAAGTCGGCCGCGAGGCCCGACACCACGGCGCCGGGGCGCTCGGCGCGCAGGCGGGCGACGGCCGCCTCCACCCGGTCGTCGGTGCGTCCGTTCAGCGTGACCGCCACGCCCTCGGCGGCGAGCGCCGCGGCGACGGCGTAGCCGATGCCCGCGGTCGAGCCGCTCACGAACGCGGTGGTTCCCCGCAGCTGCAGGTCCATGGGTCCCTCCGTCCCGGCGCGGAGGCGCCGATCACTTGCCTGAGCAACTCAAGCTAGCGAGCATGGCTTGCTCAGGCAAGTCATCGACCGTACGCTCGAGGCATGACCCTCCGCCCCGACGACCTCGCCGCGTGGGCCTCGCTCGCCACCGTGCTCGAGCGGCTGCCCGCCGCCCTCGACGCGCAGCTGCAGCGCGACAGCGGCCTCACGCACTTCGAGTACGGCGTGCTCGTGGCGCTCGACCCGGCGCCCGAGCGCACCCTGCGCCTCAGCACCCTCGCCGCCTACGCGAGCTGCACCCTGTCGCGCCTGTCGCGGGCCGTCACCCGGCTCGAGCGCGACGGCCTCGTCGAGCGCTCGGTCGACCCCGGCGACGGCCGCTTCACGCTCGCGACGCTGACCGACCTCGGGCACGCGCGGGTGGCCGCCGCGACGCCGGGGCACCAGGAGCTCGTGCAGCGGGTCGTCTTCGACGCGCTCACCGACCGGCAGGCCCGGCAGCTCGAGGCGATCGCGGGACGGATCGCCCGGGCCGTCGGCCCCGACGCCGTGTGGACGCCCCCGGCGCCGCCCCGCGCCTGACCTCGCCGGTCCCTCCCGGCGCGTCGACGGCCCTCGCGCGTACGGTCGACCCATGACCGAACTCAGCGGAGCCGTCGTGCTCGTGGCCGGCGCCTCCGGCGGACTCGGCTCCCGCATCGCGGCCCTGCTCGCCGAGCGCGGCGCGACCGTGGTGAGGGCCGGACGCGCCGACGGGGCCCTCACCGGACCGGACGCCTACGTCGCCGACCTGCGCGAGCCCACCGGCGCGGCGTCCCTCGTCAGCGCGGCTCTCCAGGCCCACGGCCGGCTCGACGGCATCGTCGTCGCCGCGGGCGTCGTCGCCTTCGGACCGGCCGACGCCGTGGCCGACGAGACGCTCGACGAGCTCGTGCAGACGAACCTCCTCGCGCCCGTGCGGCTGCTCCGCGACGGGGCCGAGGCTCTCGCCGCGTCCGCCGCCGACGGCCGCGAGCCGTTCGTCGTCACGATCAGCGGCGTCGTGTCGGAGTCGCCGACGGCGGGGATGGCCGCGTACTCGGCGTCCAAGGCGGGCCTGGCCGCGTTCGTGAGCGCCGCCTCCCGCGAGTTCCGGAGGCGCGGAGTGCGCGTGCTCGACGCGCGCCCCGGCCACACGGAGACCGGTCTCGCCGACCACCCCGTCGCGGGCACGGCACCGTCGTTCGGGGCGGCCCTCGACCCCGACGCCGTCGCGGAGCGGATCGTCACGGCGATCGTGGACGGCGAGAAGGACCTGCCCTCGTCGGCGTTCTGACCCGCGCGGCGGGCCCGCCCGGTCAGCTGGTGAACTCGGCCCCGAGCACGCGCAGCAGGTCGGCGAGCTGGTCTTGTTGCGTGCGGGTCAGCGACGAGAGCGGCGACTCCTCGGCGGCGAGCAGGTCGAGCATGGCGGCGTCGACGCGCTCGATGCCCGCCGGCGTGATGCAGATGCGGGCGGCACGGCCGTCGCGCGGGTCGGCCTTGCGCTCGACGAGCTGACGCTCGACGAGCCGGTCGAGGCGGTTGGTCATGGTGCCGCTCGTGACCATGGTCGCCGTGACGAGCTCCTTCGGGCTGAGCTCGAACGGCTCGCCCGCGCGGCGGAGCGTCGAGAGCACGTCGAACTCCCAGATCTCGAGGCCCGAGTGGCTGAAGGCCTGGGCGCGCACCCGATCGAGCCGGCGCGAGACGCGGCGCAGCCGCGAGAAGACGTCGAGGGCCGCGAAGTCGATGTCGGGGCGCACGCGCGCCCAGGCGTCGATGATCAGGTCGACTTCGTCGCTGGTGCTCACGGGGCTCGGTCCAATCGGGTCGGGGGGCTTCTCCGATCATGCCCCCACCGGGTGCGGGTCGGCTGCACGACGCACGCCGCGGGGCGGGCCCCGAGCCCCGGACCTTTTACACGCCCGTAACACGATGTATACGAAAGCGGTCCTGTGGGGCTGATTGTATTCAATCCACCCCGCACCCCTCCCGAGCATTGGATCACGCATGCCTCGAACCACGTCCCCACGGCGCCTCCTCCCGGGTCGTCTCCTCTCCGGCCGCCGCCTCGCGCTGCCGGCCGCCGCGCTCGGGATCGTCCTCGCGGTGACCGGCTGCCAGCAGGTCCAGACCACCGAGGCCGCCGACCCCGGCACGCGCGAGGACGTCTCGACCGCGCCGATCGGCGACGCCACGATCGTCGAGGGCGGCGACCTCGTCATGGCCCTCTCGGCCGAGCCCGACCGCCTCGACCCCACCACCTCGTCGTCGCTCTACACGCGCTACGTGATGGAGACGATGTGCCAGAAGCTCTACGACATCGACGCCGAGGGCGACATCGTGCCCATGCTCGCGACCGAGCTGCCCGACGTCACCGACGACGGCCTCACCGTCACCTTCCCCGTGCGCACCGACGCGGTCTTCGCCGACGGCACCCCGCTCGACGCCGAGGCGGTCGTCACGACGATCCGGCGCGGCCTCGAGAAGGAGGACTCGTCGCGGCGCAGCGAGCTCGGCCCGATCACGGCCGTCACCGCCGTCGACGACGCGACCGTCGAGGTCACCTACTCCGAGCCGTTCGCCCCGCTCACCGCGGCGCTCGCCGACCGCGCCGGCATGATCATGTCGCCGACGGCCCTCGCCGCGGCCGGCGACTCGTTCGGCGACGCCCCCGTCTGCGTCGGGCCCTACAAGTTCGTCGAGCGCGTGCCGCAGACCTCGATCACCGTCGAGCGCGACCCGGGCTACTACGACGCCGAGTCGGCGCACTTCGACACCATCACGTACCGCATCATCACCGACGCGAGCATCCGCGCCGCCAACCTGCAGTCGGGCGACGTGCAGGTGGCCGACTCGATGTCGACGCAGGACGTCGGCACGCTCCGCGACGACGACTCGCTGACCGTGCTCGAGGTCGGCTCGCTCGGCTACCAGGGCCTCACCGTCAACATCGGCAACCAGGACGGCGTCGGCACCGACCCGGTGCAGATCGACACGCCGCTCGCGAGCGACGCCACGATCCGCCAGGCGCTCTCGATGTCGATCGACCGCCAGGCGCTCGTCGACACCGTCTTCGGCGGCCTGTACGACCCGGCCTGCTCGCCGATCTCGCCGAGCAGCCCGTACGCGACCGACGCCAGCGACGCGTGCCCCGAGACCGACCCCGAGGCGGCGAAGCAGATGCTCGAGGACGCCGGCGTCACGACGCCGCTCGCCATCGACATGCAGGTGAGCAACAACCCCGACACGGTCCGCTTCGCCCAGGCCCTGCAGGCCCAGGTCGCGGAGGGCGGCTTCGAGCTCACCATCACGCCGGTCGAGTACTCGACGCTGCTCGACGTGCAGACCGAGGGCGACTTCGAGGCGCTCCAGCTCGGCTGGTCGGGCCGCATCGACCCGAACGGCAACATGTACAACTTCCTCGCCACGGGCGCCGGCAACAACTACAGCGGCTACAGCGACGCCGAGGTGGACGAGCTGCTGGGCGACGCCGCCGCGTCGACGGACGTCGACGAGCGCGCCGACCTCTACGGCCAGGTCGTCGAGAAGGTGCAGGAGGACGCCCCGATCATCTACCTCTACCGCGTGCGCAGCCTCACGGCGCTGTCGAACGACATCGCCGGGGTCTCGACCTACGCCGACGGCGTGGTCCGCCTGAGCGACGCCGCCTTCGTCGAGGCGAGCTGACCGCCATGACCCGGTACCTCCTCACCCGCCTGTGGCAGTCCGCCGTCACGCTCGTGCTCGCCTCGGTCGTCGTCTTCGTCGGCGTGCGCCAGCTGCCGGGCGACCCGGCCCTCGCCCTGGCGGGCGAGGAGGCCAGCGCCGAGCAGCTCGCGGCGATCCGCTCCGAGCTCGGGTTGAACGACTCGCTCGTGGTGCAGTACCTCCGCTTCGCCGGAGCGTTCCTCCGCGGCGACCTCGGCGAGTCGACCCGCACCGGCACGCCGGTCACCGAGCTGATCGGGGCGACCCTGCCGGTCACCCTCTGGCTCGCGCTCTACGCCATCGTCGTGGCCGTCGTCGTCGGGGTGGCGCTCGGCGGGCGCGCCGCGCGCCACCGCGGGCGCTGGCCCGAGTGGATGGCCAACGCGGCCGCGCTGGTCGGCCTCAGCGTGCCGAACTTCTGGCTGGGCATCCTCGCCATCCTCTGGCTGGCGGTCGGGCTCGGCCTGTTCCCCGCCTCCGGGTACGTCCCCGTCAGCGTCGACCCGTGGCAGGCGCTCGTGCACCTCACGTTGCCGGCGCTGATCCTCGGCACCTCGCTCGCGGCGGTGATCATGCGGCAGACCCGCGCCTCGATGATCGAGACGATGAAGACCGACTACGTCCGCACGGCCCGGGCGAAGGGCCTCGGCCGACCGCGCGTGCTGCTGCGCTACGGGCTCCGCAACTCGATGATCGTCGTCGTGACGATCGTCGGCCTGCAGCTCGGCGGCCTCATCTCGGGCGCCGTCGTCACCGAGCGCATCTTCGCGCTGCCCGGCTTCGGCAAGCTCACGCTCGACTCCGTCTTCACGCGCGACTACCCGGTCGTGCAGGCCGTCGTGCTCGTCATCACGCTCGGCTACATCGTCATCAACCTGGTCGTCGACGTGCTCTACAGCGTCCTCAACCCCCGCATCCGAGTCGGAGGAGCCTCCTGATGACCGTCGTCGAGACCCCCACGCCCAGCACGGCCGAGCTGGGCTCGGCCCGGGGCCGCGTCTGGGGCCAGCTGCGCCGCAACAAGCTCGGCATCGCCGGCGCCGTCATGCTGCTCGTCGTGGTCGCGGCGGGAGCGCTCGCGCCGGTCATCGCTCCGTACGGCCCGACCGAGGTGCACTTCGACACCCCGTTCCAGCTGCCCGGCACCGTCGGGTTCCTGCTCGGCACGGACGACCTGGGCCGCGACATCCTCTCGCGCACGGTGTACGGCATCCGCGTCTCGCTCGTCGTCGGGGTGCTCAGCGTGCTGCTGGCCGTCGTGGTCGGCACCCCGCTCGGCCTCGTCGCGGGCTACTGGCGCTGGCTCGACGCGATCGTGTCGCGGCTGACCGACGTCATGCTCGCCTTCCCCTTCCTCATCATCGCCGTCGCGCTCGCGGCCATCAGCGGCCCGAGCCTCGGCAACGCCGTGGTCGCGCTCGGCATCGCGCAGATCCCGACGATGATCCGCGTGGTGCGCGGCGAGACCATGCGCATCCGCTCGACCGACTTCGTGCTGAGCGCCCGCACGATGGACGCCACGGGCCTCCGCGTGATCTTCCAGCACGTGCTGCCGAACTGCGTCTCGGCGATCATCGTCCAGGCGACGGTGATCATGCCGGTGGCCGTGATCGGCGAGGCGCTGCTGTCGTTCCTCGGGCTCGGCATCCAGCCGCCCACCGCGAGCCTCGGCATCATGCTCTCCGACGCGCAGCAGTACCTCGGCCGGGCGCCGTACGCGGCGGTCGTGCCGGGCGTCGCCATCGCCGTCATCTGCCTCGGCTTCAACCTGTTCGGCGACGCCCTCCGCGACGCGCTCGACCCCACCTCCAGCGAACGGAACCGACCGTGACGTACACCGCGCCTCCGGCGTTCACCACCCGCCCCGACCTCGTCGGCACCTTCGGCATGACGGCCTCGACCCACTGGCTGGCCACCGCCTCGGCGCAGGCGGTGCTCGAGCGCGGCGGCAACGCCTTCGACGCGGCCGTCGCGGGCGCGTTCGTGCTGCACGTCGTCGAGCCGCACCTCAACGGGCCCGGCGGCGACATGACCGCTGTCTTCGCCACGGCCGCCGAGCCGGGCCGTCCCGTCGTGCTGATGGGCCAGGGCCCCGCGCCCGCCGCCGCGACCGTCGAGCACTACCGCGCCGAGGGCCTCGACCTCGTGCCGGGCTCGGGGGCGCTCGCCGCGGCCGTGCCGGGCGCCGTCGACGCGTGGCTGCTGCTGCTCCGCGACCACGGCACGTGGGAGCTCGCCGACGTGCTCGCCTACGCGATCGGCTACGCCCGCGACGGCCACCCGCTCACGGCCCGCGTCGCCGCGACGATCGAGACGGTCGCGGAGCTCTTCACCGAGCACTGGCCCACCTCCGCCGACCGCTGGCTGGTCGACGGCGCCGCCCCCGCGCCGGGCAGCACGGTCACGAACGAGGCCTACGCCCGGGTCCTCGACGGACTGGTGCAGGCCGGAGGCGCGGTGCCCGCCGCCGACGCCGACGCCGCCCCCGAGGCGGTCGCCGCCGCCCGTCGCGCCCGCGTCGACGCCGCCCGCACCGAGTGGGCCGAGGGGCTCGTCGCCCGGTCGGTCGACGCGTTCGTGCGCACCCCGCACCGCCACGCGAGCGGGACCGACCACGCCGGCGTGATCCGCGCCTCCGACCTGGCGGCCTTCCGGGCGAGCACGGAGGAGGCGGCCACCGTCGCCTTCCGCGGCCACCTCGTCGCCAAGACCGGGGCCTGGGGCCAGGGGCCCGCGCTGCTCGAGGTGCTGGCGATGCTCGACCCGCTGCCGGACGAGCTGCTCGACCCGTCGACCGTCGAGGGCGCCCACACGGTGCTCGAGGCGCAGAAGCTCGCGATGGCCGACCGCGAGGCCTACTACGGCGACCACGACGTGCCGCTCGACCGGCTGCTCTCGGCCGAGTACGCCGCCGAGCGCCGCGCCCTGATCGGACCGCGGGCGTCGCTCGAGCTCCGACCCGGCAGCGTGGGAGGCGCGGGTCGCCTCCCGGCCCTCCGCACCGAGCACGACGCCGGTGCGGCCTCGGGCGTCGGGGAGCCCACCGTCGGGGCGTTCGAGGCGGTCGCCCCCGCGGTGCCGGCCGACGACTCGGCCGAGGGCACGGAGCACGGCACCGACCCCGTCGTCGCCCCCACGGGCGAGGCCCGCGGCGACACCTGCCACCTCGACGTCGTCGACCGCTGGGGCAACATCGTCTCGGCGACGCCGTCGGGCGGCTGGCTGCAGTCGTCGCCGACGATCCCCGAGATCGGCTTCTGCCTCGGCAGCCGCCTGCAGATGGCGTGGCTCGAGGAGGGCACCGCCTCGACCCTCGAGCCCGGCAAGCGCCCCCGCACGACCCTGACCCCGACCCTCGTGCTGCGCGACGGCGAGCCGGTCGTCGCGCTCGGCTCGCCCGGCGGCGACCAGCAGGACCAGTGGCAGCTGCTCTACCTGCTGCGGACGATCGTCGGCGGCTGGAGCCCGCAGCAGGCGATCGACGCGCCGGCCCTCCACACGACGTCGTTCCCCGGCTCGTTCTGGCCCCGCACCTGGACCCCGGGCGGCGTCGTCGTCGAGGACCGCCTCGGCGACGACGTCATCGCCGGCCTCGAGGCCCTGGGCCACCGCGTCACCCGCTCGGGCGACTGGTCGCTCGGCCGCCTCTCGAGCGTCACCCGAGACCACGCGACCGGCGTGCTGGGCGCCGCCGCCAACCCCCGAGGAGCGCAGGCCTATGCCGCAGGACGCTGAGACCGAGATGAACGCCGTGACCGAGACCGTGACGAGCGCCGAGGCCCCGACGGGCGCCCTGCTCGCCGTGCGCGACCTGACCGTCGCGTTCGGCTCGACCGAGGTCGTGCACGGCGTCGACCTCACGGTGGGCCGCGGCGAGCGGGTCGCCATCGTCGGGCAGTCCGGCTCGGGCAAGTCGACCGTGGTGGCGGCCGTGCTGCAGCTGCTGCCCGGCGCGGGCCACGTGACCGGGGGCAGCATCCGCCTCGGCGACGACGAGCTGACCGGCGCCGGGGAGGCGCGCATGCGGCAGGTGCGCGGCGCGCGCATCGGCCTCGTGCCGCAGGACCCGTCGACGAACCTCAACCCGTCGATGACGGTCGGCGCCCAGATCGCCGACGCCCTGCGGGCCGGGGGAGCCCGGGGCCGGGCCGTCGTCGGGCGCCGCGTCGTCGAGCTCATGGCCGAGGCGGGCATCCCCGACGCCGAGCGCCGGGCGGGCCAGTACCCGCACGAGTTCTCGGGCGGCATGCGCCAGCGCGTGCTCATCGCGATCGCCCTCGCCCGCGACCCCGAGCTGCTCATCGCCGACGAGCCGACGAGCGCCCTCGACGTGACGGTTCAGCGGCAGATCCTCGACCACCTGCAGACGCTCGTCGACGCGCACGGCACGTCGCTGCTCTTCATCACGCACGACCTCGGCGTCGCCGCCGACCGCACCGACCGCATCGTCGTCATGCTCGACGGCCGCGTCGTCGAGCAGGGCACGCCGCGGCAGATCCTGCTCGACCCGCAGCACGAGTACACGAAGCGCCTCGTCGCGGCCGCGCCCACGGTCGCCGCGGCCGCCGCCCTGCGCGACGACGAGGCCGTCGGCACCGGACCGGGGGAGGCGCGCGCCGACCCCATCCTCGTGGTCGCCGACCTGGTGAAGGAGTACCGCCTGCGGGGCCGACGCGGCGAGACGGTCCGCGCCGTCGACGGCGTCTCCCTCGAGGTGCCGCGGGGCACGACGACGGCGGTGGTGGGAGAGTCGGGCTCGGGCAAGACCACGCTCGCGCGGATCGTCCTCGGCATCGAGGCGGCCACGTCGGGCACGGCGCTCGTCGACGGCGAGAGCATCACCGCCAGCCGCGGCGCCGCCCGCCACGCCCTCCGTCGGCGCGTGCAGCCGGTCTTCCAGGACCCGTACGGCTCGCTCGACCCCACCTACAGCGTCGAGCGCCTCGTCGACGAGCCGCTGCGCATCTTCGGGGTCGGCGACCGCGCCGCCCGCCGCGAGCGCGTCGCCGAGCTGCTCGACCAGGTCGCCCTCCCGCGCTCGGTCGCGCAGAGCCGGCCGAACGAGCTGTCGGGCGGGCAGCGGCAGCGCGTGGCGATCGCCCGGGCGCTCGCCCTCGAGCCCGAGCTGCTCATCTGCGACGAGGCGGTCTCGGCGCTGGACGTCCTCGTGCAGGAGCAGATCCTCGACCTGCTCGCGGAGCTCCAGCAGCGGCTCGGGCTGAGTTACCTGTTCATCACCCACGACCTCGCGGTCGTGCGCCAGATCGCCCATAGTGTGGTCGTCATGCGGCAGGGCCGCATCGTCGAGCGCGGAAGCGTCGACGACGTCTTCCTCGCCCCGCAGGACGAGTACACCCGCAAGCTGCTAGGAGCGATCCCCGGTGCCAGCCTGGTCGTCTGACCTGATCCCGACCTCCCCGGCGCGCGCCTCCGCCGCTCTCTCCCCGGCCGGCGGCGGCGCGTGCTGAGCATCGTCGACGCCGTGCGGGCCGACATCGTGGCCGGCGTGCTGCAGCCGGGGACGCGCATCACCGAGGCGGCGCTCGCCGAGCGGTACGGCGTCTCGCGCGTGCCGGTGCGGGAGGCGCTGCGCGGGCTCGAGGCCGAGGGCTTCGTCGAGTCGCGGCCGAACGTCGGGTCGACGGTCGCGGCCATCCCGGTCGACGAGGCCGACGACCTCTTCGCCGTGCGGGAGGCGCTCGAGATCGCGACGGCCCGCCGTGCGGCGCTCCGGGCGCGCTCGCTGTTCAGCAGCGACGTGCCGCCCGACGACTGGTGGCGGGTGCGGCGCGGCCTCGAGCAGATCCTCGACGACGGCGACGCAGCCGTCGAGCGCGGCGACCTCGACCGGCTGGTCGAGCTCAACGAGCGCTTCCACCTCGGCGTCGCCGAGCTGAGCGGCAGCACGACGCTCGGCACCCTGCTGCGCCAGCTCTCGGCGAAGATCGAGTGGCTGTACGCCCTCGACGCGTTCTCGCGCGGCAAGCGCCTCTGGCCCGACCACCGTCGCATCCTCGCGGCCGTCGACGCCGGCGACGTCGACCGCGCCGCCGAGCTGATGGGCTGGCACGTCCGCGAGTCGCGCCTCGGCTACCTCAGCCGCACCGCGCCGCGCGAGGTCGTCGACGAGCTGCGGTCGACGCCGCCGGTCGTCGTGCCGTCGGCCGCGGCCGCCGCCGCCGGCACGGGTGCGACCCCGGTCGGGGCGGCAGGGTCCGCGTCGTGACCCGCCACGTGCTCGAGCCCACGGCCGAGACGGCCCACGACTGCTTCTCGCGCGACCACGCGCCCGTGCTCACGATCGAGCCCGGCGACGAGGTCGTCGTCCGCTCGCTCGACGCGTCGGGCCACCTCGCCCCCCAGACCGTGCCGGGCGAGGTCGTGCCGCGGCTCTTCCCCGAGCCGCGGGGCCATGCTCTCACCGGGCCCATCGCCGTGCGCGGCGCGCGACCCGGGCAGATGGTCGGCGTGACCTTCGTCGACCTGCGCCCCGACGACTGGGGCTGGACCGTCGCCGGCGGCCGAGAGACCCCCGTGACGACGCGCCTCGGCCTCGTCGACGTCGACCCGGCCTGGCTGCTCTGGCGGATCGACGCCGAGGCGGGCGTGGCGGTCGAGAGCCGCGGGCCGCGGGTGCCGACCGCGCCCTTCCTCGGCGTGACCGGCGTGGCCCCGGCCGAGCCGGGCGAGCACTCGACGATCCCGCCGCGCGCCGAGGCCGGCGGCAACGTCGACTGCCGCGAGCTGGTCGCGGGCTCGACCCTGTGGCTGCCCGTGCAGGTCGACGAGGCGCTGCTGTACCTCGGCGACGGCCACGCCGCCCAGGGCGACGGCGAGGTCGGCGGCACGGCGATCGAATGCGGCATGACCACGGAGGCGCGGATCACCCTGGCCGACGCCCGCCCGCTGGCCTCGGTGCACGCCGAGACCCCGGCCGGCCGCGTCACGTTCGGCTTCGACGCCGACCTCGACGTGGCGTCGGGCGACGCGCTCGACGCGATGGTGACCTGGCTGGCCGAGCTGCTCGACGTCGACCGGGCGACCTCCCTCGCCTTCGCCAGCGCCGTCGTCGACCTGCGCGTCACGCAGGTCGCGAACCAGACCTGGGGCGTCCACGCCCTGCTGCCGACCGGCGCCCTCGGCGTCTGACCGTCGCGGCCGGCCTCAGCTCAGGACGTCCTTCGTCGTGAAGCGTCCGATCGCGAGCGCGCCGAAGACGAGCACGTAGCCCGCCTGCAGCAGGGCGTTGTCCCCGAAGGCGGACCACGAGACGGGGTCGCGCATCAGGTCGGCGAACCCGAGCCAGTAGTGGGTGAAGAGCCACGGGTCGAGGACGTCCAGCTGCGGCAGCGCGTCGACGATCTGGGCGACGGTCGAGAGCACGATGGTCGCGGCCATCGCCCCGACCGGCACGCTCGTCAGGGTCGAGACGAAGAGGCCGATCGCGCTGAGCCCGAGCAGCGACACCGTCACGTAGAGCGCCATGAGCAGCAGGCGACCGGCGTAGTCGCCGAAGCCGATGGTCTGTCCCGAGAGCAGGGTCACGGGCCCCACGGGGAACAGCGCGGCCCCCGCGATCGCCCCCACGACGACGACCGTGAGCGTGCCGACGAGGCAGAAGAGGGCCGCACCCGCGTACTTCACGAGCAGGAGGCGCACCCGGCCCACCGGGGACACCAGCAGGTAGCGCAGGGTGCCGAGCGACGCCTCCCCGGCGATGGTGTCGCCCGCGACGACGCCGACGGTCAGCGGCAGGAAGAGCGGGATGGCGACGGTGAGCGCCGTCAACGAGACGAACAGGCCGTTCTGCGTGATGTCGCCGAGGAAGGCCGGACCGCGCCCCGAGTCGCCGCCGGTGGTCACGCGGACGGCGACGGCCAGCAGGATCGGGATGAGGGCGAGGGCCGCCAGCAGCGCGATCGTCCGCACGCGTCGGAAGAGCACGACCACCTCGCTGCCGAGCAGCGCGAGGCCCGAGCCGCGACGGTCGGGCGTCGTGGACGAGGCGCCCGGGACAGCCGTGCCTCCG
>Ga0265797_10009153_pt1 | contig 12979 bp, 13 predicted proteins | sample P2T30metagenome_FD_192433 | JGI IMG/M metagenome (GOLD analysis project Ga0265797, IMG submission 192433) | Plant litter microbial communities from East Loma Ridge, Irvine, California - P2 T30 | ecosystem: Environmental > Terrestrial > Plant litter > Unclassified | place: USA: California... | reverse complement strand
TCTGCGTAAGGAAAGTATCCACTTATTTTTCGTATGGCCGAACTTCGTATTCAACCCAAAAAAAAATCGCCTAGCCCCTGGCTGCTCGTGGCGCTGGCCGTACTGGTGCTCGGTGCCGCCGCCTATTTTTTCCTGCGCCCCGACCCGGCCGATGAGCCAGCCCCGGCTAGCCCGCCCGTTGCCACTGCCCCCGCCGATAGCCTGCCTGCTGCCGATACGGCCACCCAGGCCGCTTTGCCACCGGCCGCCGACTCCAGCATTGCCCAGGCTACCGCGCTGGCGGGCAGCGCCCAGGCCGAGCTGTTGCAGCTTAGCCCGCAGCTTACCCAGCTGGCCGACCGCGCCGACCTGCGCGACGATGCGGCCATTCGCGAGCAGCGCGATAATTTCACGAGCGCTACTGCCCGCCTCGCCGACGGCGACCCGCGGGCCAGCCTGCGCCCTGGCCTGGTAGCTGCCGCCAACCTGCTGCTGGCCGTGCAGCAAAAAGGCTACCCCAACCTGCAAACCGAGGCCAATGCGCTCACGCTACAGGCTAGCCAGCTTTCGGGCCGCGATGCTACCCCGGCCGAGCAGACCCAGAACCACGCCTACCTCAACCAAGTACACGGCCTGCTCAATACCATGAGCTACCCGGCCAAAGACGTACTGTAAACCTGCCTTTTATGAGCTCTCCTGTTTTGCGGCGGCTGCGCGATTTGCCCTCTTTTGAAATGGCCACCGGCGACCCCGACCCGCGCGGCTGGGCCGTGCGCGGCCGCGATGGCCACGCCTTTGGTACCGTTGATGAGCTGCTCGTTGACCCTAACTCGCAGCGCGTGCTCTACCTCAATGTGCTGCTCGAAACGGGCCTGCCCGGGATGCTAGCCCCCGCGCCCCACACCGACCAGCGCATTCTGCTGCCCCTCACCGCCGTAAACCTCGACCTGGAGGGCCAGAGCGTGTTTGTGACGGCGCTGAGCCGCGACACTGTCCACAACTACCCGCTTTTTGTGGATTTTATGCTGCCGCCCGACTTCGAAGATGCCATGCAGTCGGCCCTGGTTTAGCTAGCCTACCCGCCACGAAAAAAGCGACTGCCCCGCTCCGGGTGCAGTCGCTTTTTTCATAGAAAGTGCCTGGCTTAGTTAGCCCGCACCATGTCAGCCACGGCGTTTACCCAATAGGGCTCCGAGTTGAGCGAGGGCACCAGCTGCCAGTGCTCGCCGCCTTTTTCCTCGAACAGCTCCTTGAACTCCACGCCTACTTCAATGGTCGTTTCGAGGCAGTCGGCCACGAAAGCAGGCGAGAAAGCCAGCACTTTTTTGATGCCTTTGGCTGGGTATTCGGCCAATACTTCATCGGTGTAGGGTTGCAGCCAGGGGTCGCGCAGGCGGCTTTGCAGGCGGCTCTGGAAGGACACCGTGTACTGGTCGTCGCGCAGGCCCAGGCCCTGCGCCAGCAGGCGCGAGGTAGCGAAGCACTGCGCCCGGTAGCAGTAGCGGTTGTTCTTGTTATAAGTGTTGCAGCACTTGCCCAACTGGCAATAGCCCTTAAAACTGCCCTTGAGCACGTGCCGCTCGGGAATGCCGTGGTAGCTGAACACGAAATGGTCGTAGTCGCCCTTCGCCATTTCGGCCTTGCCGCGCGCCACGAGGCTAGCGATGAAGCCCGGCTCATCGGCAAACGAGCTGATGAAGCTGATGCTCGGCACTATCCACCAGTCTTTTACGATATCCATCACCTTTTCCTGTACCGAGCCCGTGCTAGCCGAGGCGTACTGCGGAAACAGCGGCAGCACGATAATGCGGTCCACGGCCGCGTCGCGCAGCTCGGCCAGCGCCGTTTCGATGCTGGGCTTCTGGTAGCGCATGCCGAAGGCCACCACGTACTCGTCGCCGAGGGCCTGCTGCACCGCCGCTTTCAGGTCGAGGCCGTGGAAGAGCAGCGGCGAGCCGCGCTCGGCATCCCACAGCTCCTGGTAAATTTTGGCCGATTTGGGGGCGCGCAGCGGCACTATCAGCCCCTGAAAAAGCGGGTAGCGCACGGCGGCCGGCATGTCTACCACGCGGCCATCGGTGAGAAACTCGTTGAGGTAGCGGCGCACGTCGCTGGTTTGGGGCGAGTCGGGCGTGCCCAGGTTTACTAGCAAAACGCCGATGCGGCGGGTAGGGATAGGCATTTTTATGTTAGCTGTTAGCCGTTAGCGGTTGGCTAGTAGCTTTCTGCAAAGCTATAGCCAGTGGCTGGCGGCCGGTCTTTTAATAACTGCCACTTTAACCGGAAACGCGGGGTTTAGGCTTCAATTCAACTGCAAAAAAAGCTACCAGCTAACCGCCAGCAGCTAACAGCGCAAAGCTGCCGTACCTTTGCAGGCTGATTTTCAAACCTATCCTTTAAATTATCATTCCTGTGAACCCCGAACCTAAGCCCCACCGTGCCGGCTTCGTCAGCATCATCGGCAAGCCCAACGTCGGCAAGTCCACGCTGATGAATGCCTTAGTAGGCGAGCGCCTGAGCATCGTCACGAGCAAGGCCCAGACCACGCGCCACCGCATTCTGGGCATTCTCAACGGCGAAGATTTCCAGCTCGTGTACTCCGACACGCCCGGTATTATTCAGCCCAAGTACGAGCTGCACAATGCCATGATGGCCTTCGTGTACTCTTCGCTGGAAGACGCAGACGTGATTTTATTCGTCACCGACATCTACGAAAAGCACGACGAAGAGCCCGTAGTCGAGCGCCTGCGCAAAACCGAAGGCACACCCATCTACATCTTAGTCAACAAGATAGACCAGGCCGACCAAGCCGAGGTCGAAGCCAAGCTAGCCTACTGGAAAGAGCAGCTGCCCAACGCCACCGACGTACTGCCCATTTCAGCGCTCAACGCTTTCGGCACCGAGCGCGTGTTGCAGCTAGCCCTCGAAAGCCTGCCCATTCACCCGCCCTACTACCCCAAAGACGAGCTCACCGACAAGCCCGAGCGCTTTTTTGCCGCCGAAATGGTGCGCGAAAAAATCTTCAAGCTCTATAAAAAGGAGGTGCCCTACAGCTCCGAGGTTGAGATTGAGGAGTTCAAGGAAGACGAGGATATTATTCGTATTCGCGGCGTTATCTACGTGGAGCGCAACAGCCAGAAAGGCATCATTATCGGCGCCAAGGGCGAGGCGCTGAAGAAGGTCGGCACCTGGGCGCGTGAGGAAATGGAGAAGTTTTTCCAGAAAAAAGTGTTCCTGGAGTTGTTCGTGAAAGTGAACGAGAACTGGCGCACCGATAACAAGGCACTAAGCCGCTTCGGCTATCAGTAAAATAGCGCGGACTTTGTAGTCCGCGTTTTGAGAGACTGCCAACGCGGACTACAAAGTCCGCGCTACTTATACCGACCATTTTAACCCTAACTACTCCGGGTACTGCCGCGCCATTGGTCGGGCCGGTGGCTGGAGCCAACTACATGAATACCATTGCAATAGTGGGCCGCCCCAACGTGGGCAAGTCCACCCTGTTCAACCGCCTGGTGGGCCGCCGCCAAGCCATTATGGACAACCAAAGCGGGGTAACCCGCGACCGCCACTACGGCTACGGCGACTGGACGGGCCACAACTTCACCGTGATTGACACGGGCGGCTACGTGCACAACTCGGACGATATTTTCGAGAGCGAAATCAACCGCCAAGTGAAGCTAGCCATTGACGAGGCCGACGTTATCCTCTTCATGGTGGACGCTGACGCCGGCTTGCACGGCCTTGACGAGGAATTTGCCCAAATACTGCGGCGCTACATCAAGGTGAAGCCCATTTATCTGGTGGCCAATAAGGCCGATACCAACCTGCGGGCGCAGGGCTCGGGCGAGTTTTACGCGCTAGGCCTCGGCGAAACCGAAGTATTCGCCATCAGCTCGGCCAACGGCTCGGGCACCGGCGAGCTGCTGGACGCCATCGTTTCGCACTTCGACGAGGTGGGCGAGGAAGAGCCCCACTCCGACCTCCCGCGCATTGCCATTATTGGGCGGCCCAACGTGGGCAAGTCGTCGTTCGTGAACCTGCTGCTGGGCGAAGACCGCAGCATCGTAACCGATATTGCCGGCACCACCCGCGACTCGATTGAGGCCAAGTACAGCGCCTTCGGCCACGAGTTTATGCTGGTGGATACGGCTGGCCTGCGCCGCAAGGCGCGGGTGAACGAAGACATCGAATTCTACTCCAACATGCGCTCGCTGCGCGCCATGGAGGCTGCCGACGTGTGCGTGGTGCTGCTCGACGCCAGCCGCGGCATTGAGGCGCAGGACGTGGCCATCATTGCCCTAGCCGACAAAAACCGCAAGGGCATCGTGATTCTGGTGAACAAGTGGGACCTCATCGAGGACAAGGAAACCAATACGGCCCGCGACTTTGAGGCTAAAATCAAGGAAAAGATTGCGCCGATTGCCTATCCGCCGGTCGTGTTTATCTCGGTGCTGAACAAGCAGCGGGTGCACAAGTCGCTGGAAGTCATCATGGAGGTGTTCGCCAACAAGCGTCGCAAAATCCCAACTTCACAACTCAACGACTTGATGCTGAAGGAGATTGAGCGCTACCCGCCGCCTATTCAGAAGGGCAAGATGGTGCGCATCAAGTACGCCACGCAGCTGCCCACGCACAACCCGGTGTTTGCCTTCTTCTGCAACCTGCCGCAGTACATCCCCGATTCCTACGCCCGCTACCTCGAAAACCGCCTGCGCGAGCACTTCGACTTTACGGGGGTACCGATTGGCCTGGCTTTCCGAAAGAAATAATTTTTTGTCAGAACCGGGTTACCTACCGGTAAGCCCAGCATTAAGGGGCGGAAACTATCAAACCCCTTTCCAACCTGCACCATGAAAAAAGTACTCTTCCTCGCCGTAGCTGCCATGTCCCTCTCGCTCGCTTCGTGCGACAGCAAGAAAGAAGATGCCGCTGAGGCTACTGGCACGGCTGTAAAAGAAGCCGGCGAAGCTAAGGCTGACGCCCTCGAGAACCAGGCTGATGCCGTTCGCGACTCGGCTGACAAAAAAGGCGAAGCTATCGGCGACGCTGCTGACGCTAAAGACCCTAAGTAATTACCCGCGCTTTGCCACGGGCTAGCCCGTTGGTGAAGCAGGTCAATAAAAAACGCTACCCTAGCCGGTAGCGTTTTTTTATTGACCTACTCGCTCGCTACAGCGTGTCAAAAATGCCCTTCTCGCAGCCGTGGGGCCCTAGCCGGGCAGGCCTAAAGGAGATTAGTACTAAAAAATGTGAGCTTGTGTAAACTTTTTAACCCCTAGCTCGTCTATTGGGCTGAAATTTGCACCTATCTTTCCGAACCCAATCTCAAAACTCATGAAAAACATTCTTTTCGCCGCCCTGCTGGGCAGTGCCTCGGCTCTCGTAGTCGCCCCCGCAATTGCCGTAGCTGCTCCGGCCCAAACCACGCCGGCAGCCGGCCAGGCCCCTAGCGCGAAGGAAATGAAGCAAATCCGGAAGGCTCGTAAGCAAAACGGCCCTGAGGTATACAAAGGCACCGTAGCCGAGCAGCGCCGCATTGTAACCGACGCACCGGGTGCTGAGAAAGACAGCGAAGAAGGCGATGTTAGCGCTTCGCGCAAGACGCGCAAGTCGAAGAAAAACTAAGCATTCTTGCTTTAATACAAAAAAGGGAACCCGCCGTGGCGGGTTCCCTTTTTTGTATGCTGTGGCGCTGGCTAGCCTAGCCGACGCTGCAAAAGGCCGGCCACCGTTTCAAACAGGCGCCGGGGCTCGTAGGTGCGCCAGGGCAAATCGTCGAGTTCGCCGCCGAAGTTGATGTAGTGGTCGAGGTTATACTGAGCCATCTCGCGGCGCACGTGGTCCTGAAAGTTCAGGCCGGCAATCCAGCCTTCCTCCACTTCTTCAAACCACTCTTCGTAGTAGCTGTCGTCGGAGCCGTGGAAGTTGAATACGTTCTCGCCGATAATGATGAAGCGCCGGATGCCCTCGTGCAGCAGCACGTCGAGAATATTGCGTTTCAGGCTCATGATATCGTTTTCGATGGCGTCATTCCACTCGCCGATAAACTCCAGAATAGCCCCACCCTCGTCGTAGTCAACCCACAGAATTTTCAAAAACAGCGTATCCGACTCCAGGCTATCCCACTGCGGGTGAATGTAGTAGCCGTAAATTGTATTCGAATACGTGTCCAGGCTGTACTCGGCCCCAAAAAGCGGCGAGCGCGGGTCGTCGGCAGCCGAATACTGCTCAATCCAGTTGTAATGAGGCTCGATGGTGTGCATGGCAATGGGGCTCGCTAGGGCCAACCCGCCTGCAAAAACGCCGCCTCGCCCGAATCGTTCGGGTGAGGCGGCGTTTTTCGGAGTTGCTGCTTGATTGTCAGCCGTAAATTTAACGTTGGGCCGTGGCGGCCGCCAGGGCCACGCGCACCGAGCCGTGCCGGCGGAGCAGGTCGGCAGCCTGGGGCTGGGCAATGCCAAGCTCATCCATTAGCATGCGCTGGCCGCGCTCTACCAACTTTTCGTTGCTGAGTTGCATATCGACCATCTTGTTGCCTTTCACGCGGCCGAGCCGGATGAAGGTGGCGGTAGTCAGCATATTGAGCACCAGCTTTTGCGCGGTGCCGGCCTTGAGGCGTGTGCTGCCGGTTACGAACTCGGGGCCGGTCACTACTTCCACTGGAAACTCGCAGGCCGCTGCCACGGCCGAGCCGGCATTGCACACTACGCAGCCGGTGGCTAGCCCGGCGGCGCGCGCTGCTTGCAGGCCGCCTATCACGTAGGGCGTGCGGCCCGAGGCGGCAATGCCCACCAGCACATCCTTCTCGTTGGCGTTAAACTGCTGTAAGTCAGCCCAGGCCTGGGTTGCGTGGTCCTCCGCACCTTCTACCGCCTGCCGAATGGCGCCGTCGCCGCCCGCCATAATGCCCACCACCAGCCCCGCCGGCACGCCAAACGTAGGCGGGCATTCCGAGGCATCAACCACCCCTAGCCGCCCGCTCGTGCCCGCGCCGATGTAAAACAGCCGCCCGCCCGCGCCCAGCCGCGCCACGGTGGCTTCAACCAGCTGTTCTAACTGGGGCAGTGCCTGCTGCACGGCCAGCGGCACGGTTTGGTCGAGCTGGTTCATGCCGGCTAACAGGGCGGCGGTGGGCAGCGTTTCGAGGTTTTGGTACTCGGAGGGCGTTTCGGTAGTCATGTAGGGTAAGCTTTAGCTTGCCAGTAAGTAGGTTGTAAAATGATGAGTGGCAAGCTGAAGCTTACCCTACACCAGCCGGCCGATTATCTGAAACTTATCAAATACCGTGGCCAGGTGCGGCGCATCCTCATCCAGCTCGCGGGTGAGGTCTTGGCCGGCCCAGTGCTCGTAGTGGTTGCCGCGCTGCCAAAGGCGCGAGCGGGTCACGTCGTAAATATTACCCTGGTAGGCCACCCAGATTTCATCGCGGTCTTGGCCGTTGCGCAGGGCTAGCTGGCTTTTGGTATAGGTTTTCAGCGCGTCACTCATGCGGCTAGCTTAAAAGCGCCTGCGTCCGAATCCAGCGCTGGGGCAGGTCGCCCTGTGCGGCGTGCAGGTAATCCTGGTGGGTACAGGGCACAATGCGCTTCACCGATTGGTCGGCTAGGCTTTCGACCTCCATCCACCATTTATCGGTATCGGCACGGCGCGACTTATAAAATACCAGTTCGCTAGGGGCGCTGCCGCTGTTGCCGGGCAGCACCAGCGTGTAGGTGAGGAAGCGGTAGGTGCCGAAGCCCGTTTCGGGCCGGCGGTGGTAGTAGCCTTCGATGAAGTACCAAAGCATGGTAGCCAGCGTGGCAGCGGCTAGCCCATGCGGGTCGTGGTCGGGCCGGTAGCCATACAAGCCTACTGAAGTAAGCTGCTCATTATGACCCGCATACCAGCACAATTGGGCGGCATCCTCATTGCTGAGGCCGAAGGGGCTAGCCGGGTAGTAGCCCGGCGCATCCTGCCAACGAATGGCGGCAATATCGACGCTCAGAAAGTTGGCCTGGCGCAGCACCGGCTCGGCCAAGCGGCGGTCGGTGCGCAGCTCGCCCACGCTCATGGTCTCAAAATGCAGCTTTTCGAAGGCCGTCAGCACCTCGGGCGGCGTGAGGTACTGCTGGTGCCCCAGGTGCGCACAGCTGAACACGAAGTTGGGCGTGTGCATGAGCAGGCGGCGCAGGTGGCTGTCCTCGGGCGCGGCAAAGTGGCCGGGCATGGCCATGTCGGGCCGCGAGTCAATAACGGCGAAGTTGATGGCCGGCACCGCCTCGTGCTGCGGCTCGTAGGCCAGAAACTGGCCGTAGTCGAGGTCGTGCCCGCCGCCCAGCAGTAGGGGTATCGTATTCTTTTCCAACAGGGCCGCTACTATTTCGCGCAGGCGCTGGTAAGTGTCTTCCAGGCTAAGGCCGGGGCGCAGATTACCTAAATCCACGAGGCGCAGGGGACCATTGCCGCGTTGCAATTGGTAGAAGCGCTCGCGCACGCGGTTGGCGCCGTGCTGGCCGGCCGGCGGAGCGCCCGCCACAGTACCACGCCACTCATCGAGGCCAATAAGGGCGAGGTCGGCCGTGCGCCAGTCCGGAAAATCCTCGGCAAAGCGCGCCACATAGGCCGCCACGGTGGTAGGCGCGGCGGTAGGGGCAGTCAGCTCGTCGGGCAGCGGGTCGAAAAAGAGGGCCAGGTTCATTAAAGCAAGCGCGGCGGGGCGCCGCCAAATTTACGCCCGTCCCGGTCCAGATTGGGCGTTTGACCGTACGCAGTATGGTGCTAGCACGGATTTCAGTAAAAATCCTGTTTCTTTAGTCCCTTATTCCCACGCCGACCGCACTCGCCTCGCCTTATGGACGTCCGCCGCTCCTTCGATATCCTAGCCAATCAGCTCGAAAAATTTCCTAAGCCTGACGCGCTCGCCGCCAAAATTAACGGCCGCTACGAGCCGCTGAGCACCCAGCAAGTACAGGAGCAAACCAATCTGGTGAGCCTGGGCCTCCTCAAGCTAGGCCTGAAAAAAGACGATAAAGTCGCCATTATCAGCATGAACCGGCCCGAGTGGCTGCTCGCCGACTTTGGCATTGCCCAAATTGGCGGCACCAGTGTGCCCATGTACCCCAGCATTACGGTCGAGGACTACAAGTACATTTTTACCGATGCTGGCGTGCGGGCCGTGTTTGTGTCCGATAAGCACCTGTTTGACAAGGTAAAGGAAGCTACGGCCGGCCTGGATATTCCGGCCGAAAACGTGTTTACGTTCGATAAAGTCGAGGGCGCCCGGCATTTTGGCGAGTTGCTGGAGATAGGCCGCCAAGGCAACCCCGCCGACCTAGAGCCGCTTAAAGCTGCCGTGCAGCCCGACGACCTGCTCACGCTCATCTACACCAGCGGTACTACGGGCGCCCCTAAGGGCGTGATGCTCAGCCACAAGAATCTGCTGAGCAACTGCCATAACTCGGCCCGCTACGTGCCGGTGGGCAAAGATGATAAAGCATTAAGCTTCTTGCCTTTGTGCCATATCTTTGAGCGCATGGTGACGTACTTGTACATGATTCACGGCGTGAGTATCTACTACGCCGAGAGCATGGAAACCATCGCCGACAATCTGCGCGAAGTGCACCCGAGCATCTTCACCACGGTGCCGCGCCTGCTCGAAAAGGTCTATGATAAAATTGTGGCCAAGGGCCACGAGCAAACTGGCATCAAGCACAAGCTCTTTTTCTGGGCCCTGGATTTGGGCTTGAAGTTCGACACGCAGAAAGACCAGGGCTTTATCTATAACACGGAGCTGGCCCTAGCCAACAAGCTTATTTTCAACAAGTGGCGCGAGGCGCTAGGGGGTAACCTGCGTTGCATCGTGAGTGGAGGCGGGGCTTTGCAGCCGCGATTGGCGCGGGTGTTCTGGGCGGCCCAAATCCGGGTGATGGAAGGCTATGGCCTCACCGAAACCTCGCCGGTAATTGCCGTGAACGGCTACGAGCGCGAGAACAACATGATTGGCGCGGTGGGTCCGCTCATCGACAACATGGAGGTGAAGATTGCGGCCGATGGCGAGATTCTAACCAAGTCGGACTCGGTGATGCTGGGCTACTACAACAAGCCCGACCTGACGGCGGAGGCGATTGACAAGGATGGCTGGTTTCACACCGGCGACATCGGTGAGTTTGTGGATGGTCGCTTTCTTAAGATTACCGACCGCAAGAAGGAGATGTTTAAGACGAGCGGTGGTAAGTACATTGCCCCGCAAGTCATTGAAAATAAGATGAAAGAAGACCCCTTCATCGAGCAGATGATGGTGGTGGGCGCCGACCAGAAGTTTGCCTCAGCACTCATCATCCCGGCCTTTGACGAGCTTAAGAAATGGGCTAGCCAGAACGGCGTGAGCGCTAAAGCCAACGCCGACCTGGTAAAGGACGAAAAGGTGGTCAAGCTCTACCATGACCTGGTGCAGCAGTACAACAAGGGGTTTGCCCAGTGGGAGCAGATTAAGAAATCGGTGCTGCTGCCCGAGCACTGGACGGTGGAAAGCGGCGAAATGACGCCCACTATGAAGCTGAAGCGCAAGGTGATAACCGAGAATAACAAGGCCGTTATTGAGGACCTGTACGCCCGGGCCGAGAAGGAGCCGCACGAGCGCACTGCCCACTAAGAGTAGCTAGCAAATAGGTAACGCCTGTGCCTTACGCTCGTCATGCTGAGCTTGCCGAAGCATCTTGGTTGCTTCGTGCAGACTGCTCAACGAAGTGACCAAGATGCTTCGGCAAGCTCAGCATGACGAGCGTTTTTCTTTGCCCAACTAGTATGCAAGCCTAACAAGTTTCTTCGTATGTTTACCGCACTTTCGCTGCGATATGAAACCTGAAGAAACCGTCGATTACAACATTAAGGTAGCCTGGCACGCCATTTCGCGCATGTATAATACGCAGGCCGCTCGCTACGACATCACCACGAGCATCGGCTTCGTGCTGCTCAACATCGACCAGGAGCTGGGCACACCGGCCACCAAGATTGCGCCGCTGCTGGGCCTCGAAACGCGCTCGCTCACGCGCATTCTGCGCAGCATGGAGGAAAAAGGCTTGATTTATAAGCAGGCCGATACGCAGGATAAGCGCTCAGTGCGCATTTTCCTGACCGAGCTGGGGCTGGAGAAAAAGGAGGTTTCGCGCCAGACGGTGCGGCACTTCAACCAGAAGGCCCGCGAGAAAATCCCGCAAACCCAGCTCGATGTCTTCTTCAAGGTGGCTAGCCAGATTACGGGCATGATTGAGGGCAAAACGCTCTTTGATGACTTTGAATTGAAGCCGCTGCGCAAAGAGGCTTCGGCGTGACGTAGCGCGGACTTTCAGTCCGCATTGCGCCTGAGTATTACTAAACACCCCACCCAACGCGGACTGAAAGTCCGCGCTACACTTTTATGAAACGCATAATCAAGAAAGTTGCCGTGCTGGGCTCCGGCGTGATGGGTTCGCGCATTGCCTGCCACTTTGCCAACATCGGCGTGCCGGTGCTGCTGCTCGACATCGCGCCGAAGGAACTGACGGCCGACGAGGAGAAGAAGGGCCTGAAGCTGGACGCGCCCGCCGTGCGCAACCGCATCGTCAACAGCGCCTTGCAGGCGGCCGTGGTGGCCAATCCGTCACCGCTGTACCGCAAGAGCGAGGCTAGCCGCATCAAGACCGGCAACTTCGATGATAACCTCAAGGAAATCGCGTCCTGCGACTGGGTAATTGAGGTAGTAGTGGAGCGGCTCGATATCAAAAAGAGCTTGTATGAGCGCGTAGAGCAGTTCCGAAAGAAAGGCACGCTGATTACGAGCAACACCAGTGGCATCCCGATTTACCTGCTGGCCGAGGGCCGCTCGCAGGATTTCAAAGAGAATTTTGCGGGCACGCACTTCTTCAACCCACCGCGGTATTTGAAGCTGCTGGAGATTATCCCGACGCCGGAAACCAAGCCGGAAGTGGTTGATTTCCTGCTGCACTACGGTGACCTGTACCTGGGCAAAACGGTGGTTTTGGCGAAGGACACGCCCGGCTTTATTGCCAACCGCGTGGGCGTATTTGCCCTGCTCGACGCCATGCAGACCATGCAAAAGCTGGGCCTGACGGTGGAGGAAACCGACAAGCTGACCGGGCCGGTTATCGGCCACGCCAAGTCGGCCACGCTGCGTACGTCGGACGTGGTGGGCCTGGACACGACCATCAACGTGGCCAACGGGCTAGCCCAGGGTCTGCCCGACGACGAGGCCAAAGACGTGTTTGTGCTGCCCGATTTTGTGAAGCAGATGGGCGAAAACAAGTGGCTGGGCGACAAGACCGGCCAGGGCTTTTACAAGAAAGTGAAGGGCGCGGACGGCAAGTCGGAAATCCACGCGCTGGACCTCAACACGCTGGAGTACAAGCCTAGCCAGAAGGTGAAGTTTGCCACGCTGGAGCTCACCAAGAGCATCGATAAGCTGGCTGACCGCTTCAAGGTGCTGGTGAGCGGCAAGGATAAGGCGGGCGAGTTTTACCGCCTGAGCTTCGGCAGCCTGTTTGCCTACGTGAGCAACCGCATTCCCGAAATTGCGGACCAGTTGTACAAGATTGATGACGCGCTGCGCGCCGGCTTCGGCTGGGAGCTGGGGCCGTTTGAGACCTGGGACGCGCTGGGCGTGCAGGCCGGCATCGACCTGGCTAAGGCGGCCGGGCGCACCGTGGCGCCGTGGGTAGAGGAAATGCTGGCGGCGGGCAACGCGACCTTCTACAAGGTAGAGGGCGGCGTGCGCAAGTTTTACGACAAGGAAAGCAAGGAGTACCAGGCGGTGTCGGGTGTGGAGAATTTCATTATTCTCGACAACCTGCGGGCCAGCGGCAAAGTGCTGTGGAAGAACGCCGGCGCGTCGGTTATCGACCTCGGCGACGGCATTCTGAACGTGGAGTTTCACTCCAAGATGAACTCGCTGGGCACCGACGTTATCCAGGGCTTGCTGAAAGGCGTGGAGATGGCTGAGGCCGGCTACCGTGGCCTAGTGGTG